>LFFM01000031.1_pt1 | contig 73834 bp, 75 predicted proteins | sample 643131 | NCBI WGS metagenome assembly LFFM01 (sample SAMN03777445, study PRJNA286221) | soda lake metagenome | biome: soda lake; feature: Kulunda steppe; material: water; isolation source: sample Tc-Br brine of Tanatar trona crystallizer | place: Russia: Kulunda steppe | collected 2011-07 | reverse complement strand
TATTTTCTCACACTACATAAAATTCTAACAGAACCAAACCCAACATAAAGAGCATTGTAACAATCATTCCGATCAAAATCCGTCGCTTTGCTGTTTTATCACCTAAATAAATGTCCATACATAATATACCGCACGAAAATAAATAAACGCTCTGAGGCAGTTCTCGAATCTTTATCTTACGCAGAAACTTACATTTTAATGGATGAAAGCTGATTTCGATATGGAGCGAGGTGGGTCACTTCATGAAGCCGTGAAGCAATACGCCCGTGATAACGGGGTACGCCACCCACGAGCATACTCCGAACTCCTCCGCAAAGGACTCGAATCTGAAGGCTACGATGTCAACGACTCAGACAGCGAATAAGACGCTGGGAGGACGCTGAGGGTGAGATATCGAACTGCCCGGCCAGCATCAGCGCTGGGGGACAAATCAGTAAGACAGCACTACGAGATATCTCGAGGCCGTTCGGGAACGCCTATACAACCGCAGTCATAAACACCACCAATGACCGACGACACCGACGCTGCGGCTCGAGGCTGGTTTGTCGGCCTCGAGGCCGACGACACCGAGGCCGCCAGCCGAGCCATCCGTGAGGGCACTGCGGCCGAACCGGCCGATTGGCCACGGCTCGCCGTCGAAAGCGGGTTTGCCGACAGCGAGACAGACTACTACAATCGGCTGCACGAGGCGACGGTTCAATCGACCAGCACGCACGCTCGAGCCCTCGAGCAGGCCGATGACAAACAGCTGCTCCACGCAGTGCGAGCGATGGACGATGCCACCCGGACGGCCAACGAACTGGCCGAACGACTCAGCGAGTGGGCTGGCACGCTGTTCGATGAGGCTCCGAGTGGCATCGAGGAAGCCCGAGAGTTGGCCGACCGCGAGCCGACGACCCCACTCGAGGCCCGCGTGATTTCGCTGGCCGAGCGTGTCGAGGGGCTTGCCGCAGAGGCCGACGACCTGCAAGCGTTTATCGACCAGCAGGCTCCGAAGATCGCACCAAACCTCAGCACGATGGCCGGGCCTGTTCTCGCTGCCCGACTGATCGCGCTGGGTGGTGGCCTCGAGCAACTTGCGAAAAAACCCAGTGGCACCGTCCAGGTACTCGGTGCCGAAGACGCGTTGTTTGCGCATCTCGCCGGCCGCGGGAGTTCGCCCAAACACGGGATTATTTACACTCACGAGTATGTCAATGGCACTCGGCCAGCCGACCGTGGATCGGCCGCGCGTGCGTTTGCGGGCAAACTCTCGATTGCAGCCCGGATTGACCACTACAGCGGCGAATTGAAACCGGAGATTCACAGCGAACTCGACGAACGAATGGCAACCATCCGCGCCCGCGGTGCTGACAATACAACCGAGGAGGCCACCCAATGAGTAGCCTCCCTGAGGGCATCTCCCGCCGGCCGTTCGATGGGACACAGCGGCTTGCCACGCGTGGTGAGCCAGTCTACGGCGAGCCGACCGACGGCGAGTGGCGGCTGTGGGACGCGGGGCGTTCGAAACTCGGTGCGATGATCGAACTCGGCATGGAGTTGCCACTTGAGGCGCTCGGCTCAGTGCTGTATCTGGGTGCCGCAAGTGGGACGACCGTCAGCCACGTCGCTGATTTTGCAGGCCCAACATATGCTGTCGAGTTCGCCCCACGACCGGTGCGCGATTTGATTGAGGTAGCCGAAAGTCGGCCGAATCTCTATCCGCTGCTCAAAGACGCCCGCAAGCCCGAAACGTACGCCCATATTGTCGAAAGCGATCTCGATCTTCTCATCCAAGACGTGGCCACTCGCGGGCAGGCACGTCTCGCCTGTGAGAACGCGCTGTTTCTGGCTGACGATGGCCTGCTGTGTCTCGCAGTCAAAGCCCGCAGCGAGGACGTCACCGCCGAACCCGAGGCGGTCTTCGAGCAGGTACGTACGGAACTCACAGACGACTACACCATCATTGACAGCCAGCCGCTCAGGCCGTTTCACGATGACCACCTCGCGATTGTTGCCCGAAAACGGTGAGCCACAGACTCTCGAGCCGTCTCAGCAGCACCCAGACTTTGAACGACGATTCGAGGGTGTTATCTCTGGGTGGTTACAACCAGGGGTATGGACAGACGGGCGTATATTGGTGCGGTCGGCAGTACAGTCACACTTGGTCTTGCAGGATGTCTCGGCGATGGATCCACCGCCGAACCCGAGACAGTCGGTGAGTGGGCAGACGGAACCATTGAGTTCGGACTTCCACCGTTTCAGGATGCCGAAGAACTCGACCAGCAGTATACGGGTGTCTTCGAGTGGCTCGAAGACGGCTTCGATGACCTCGAGTCAGTCGAGGGCGCACAGACAACAAGCTACAGTGCGACCGTCGAAAGCGTTGTCAACGGCCACACCGAGATTGCGAACCTCTCGCCAATTATCTACGTGCTGGCTGCAGACGACGACATCACGCCGTTAGCAATCAACTGGTCACACGGCGGGGAAGCCTACAACACGTACATCGCAACCCAGCAAGACTCGGACATCGAGTCGCTCGAGGATATCGCGGGCCACACCATCGCACTTGTCGATCCACTCTCGACCAGCGGTGGGCTGTTCCCACGCTATATGCTCGCCGAGGCGGGACTCGAGGCTGGTGACGTAGATACTGAACCCGGAGATTTCGATATCGACTGGGCTGGCGGCCACGATGCGGCGCTGCAGGCCTTAGAGAACGGCCATGTCGATGCGGCGGCCTACGGCGATTTCGAACATCCCGACGACGATTCGATTGTGCGTGTCGCCGAAAGCGATCCGATTCCGTTCGACCCAGTTGTCGCCAAACCGGACACACCCGAAGCCATTCAGGAAGAACTCATCGAGCGACTCGTCGAGACGCCCGAATCTGCTCTCGAGGAGCATCGAATCGACCGCTTCGGAGAGGTCGAAGCCGGCACGTACGATCCGGTTCGGGATGTCGCCGAAGCTATGGGCGTCGAGATCGCTGACCTCGAAGACGACGAGTAACGCTCACTGGGATGCTTGAGATCGAATCGGTACACAGACGCTATGGCTCGGAGATCGCACTTGAGGATGTTTCGACCACACTCCGTCGTGGTGAGCTTACGGTACTCATCGGGCGCTCGGGGGCGGGAAAAACAACGCTGCTTCGGTGTCTCGATGGCTTAGACTCGCCGGATTCAGGCGTCATTCGGCTCGATGGCCAGCGGCTCGAAACGACGGACGCGGCGCTCGTTTTTCAGTCCGGAGCGCTTGTGTCCGGAAAATCCGTTCTGGAAAACGTCCTTGATGGCGCACTCGGTCGCGAACCACCGTGGCGAGAGCTGTTTGGCTGGCATTCGCCGGATGAAAAGCGGGCAGCTATCGGCCGACTCCATGCTGTCGGACTCGGTGGGTATGCCACTCGGTCAGTCGAACAGCTCTCAGGAGGCGAACAACAGCGAGTGGGCATCGCCCGAAGCCTTCAGCAAGAACCAGAGGTGTTGTTGGCTGACGAACCGGTTGCGTCTCTCGATCCCGAAACCGCCGGCTCGGTGCTTGCGGTGCTTGCGAGGGTCGTCCGCGAACATAACCTGATCGGCCTTGTGAGTCTCCACCAGCCGCGGCTTGCGGCCGACATCGCCGACCACTATCTCGGGCTTGCGTCGGGTCGGCTCGTCCTCGATTCGCCAGCCAGCGATCTCAAAGAGACGACGCTTTCGGAGGTGTATGCCGATGGTTGACAGCGAGACTCCACCAACGGATCACCATTCCAGGGCCGCTGATTCTGTGAGTGACAGTCAGACTGTAAGTGTTGCCGAGGAGTTCGAACAGGTGCAACGACACTGGCGGCGGCGACTCTCGATTCGAATCGGGTTGTTGGCTGGGGTGGTTATTTCTGTGTTGGTGGCGGCACGGTGGTTAGGGTTTGATCTGGCGTATCTGTATGCTCACCGACAGAATCTGGCCGACGTGCTGTTCGGCGAGATGCTCGCTCCCGCGGCGCTGTGGGAACAACTCCAGGGTGACGGGCCGATGTTGCTGTCGGCTGCGCTCGAGACGCTTGCAATCGCTGCGGTCGGAACCGCACTCGGCTTACCGCTTGCGCTTTTGTTGGGAATTCTGGCCGCAAACACCGTCACGCCTCCGATAGTCCGAACGCCCGCCCGGCTGTTGCTCGGTGGGCTTCGTGCGGTGCCGAGTATGGTGTATGCGTTGTTGTTCGTGATTTTGGCCGGCCTCGGTGCGGTTGCCGGCGCGCTGGCGATTGCTATCGGTACGATTGGTGATCTTGGGCGACTGTTTGCCGATGAGATGGAAGAAATCGACGAGAAACCAGTCGAAGCGGTTCGCTCGAGTGGGGCCGGAACGGTCTCGACAACAGCTGCGGCCCGACTCCCACAGGTACTGACAGCCTACTTCGCCTGGACTCTGTTTTATTTGGAGATTAACGCCAGAAAAAGCTCCGTGCTTGGTATTGTTGGAGCCGGCGGGCTCGGATTTCCACTGATTATGGCGTTTCGAGCGCGCAACTACACACGCGTGATGGCCGTCGTGCTGACAATTCTCGTCTTGGTTGTCGGTGTCGAAACGGCAGCCAACTGGCTTCGCGGCCGGCTGAAAGACGACTGTCGCACAGATCGGTAGCTGTCGTGACTGTCACTCGAGGCTACTGGCTTCAGGAGGTATTTATGAGTCGCTATCATACGCCGGCATAATGGAGACTGCTGGCTCGGAGACGTTTTGCCGGATGGGAACACTCGGGATCGAAGAGGAGTTTTATATTGTCGACGACAACGGCCGACCAGTTTCGGGCATCGACGAGCTGGTGTACGAATCCGAGCCGCCAGCGATTCTCACAGATCGCCTCGACCACGAGTTGTTTCAGTGCACGATCGAAACCCAGACACCGATCATCGAATCGGTCGCCGACGTTGCTTCGATACTCGAGACGATCCGGTCGGCGCTCACAGACCATGCGGAGGCTCACGGCTTTCGGATCGCCGCTGCTGGGCTGCATCCTGCGGCCGACTGGCAGGAACTCGAGCATGCCACCAAACCCCGGTATCAGGCCCAACTAAACCGAATCCAGTATCCACAACACCGGAATACGACTTCCGGACTCCATGTTCACGTTGGCGTCGATGACCCGGATAAGGCCGTCTGGATCGCCAACGAACTCCGGTGGTATCTCTCGCCGCTGCTTGCGCTGTCGGCTAACTCGCCGTTCTGGTGTGGTGTTGATACCGGCTTGGCCTCCGGCCGCGCCAAAATCTTCGAGAACCTCCCGAATACCGGTGTCCCAACCCGGTTCGAGGATTTCGAGGCCTTCCAGCAGTTCGAAACGCGAATGGTCGAAACCGGCTCGATCAACGACCGCGGGGAGTTGTGGTTCGACGTCCGGCCCCATACCACCCACGGCACTGTCGAGGTTCGGACGCCGGATGCCAACGCCGACCCTGCAGTAGTTACAGCCATTGTTGAGTACGTCCACGCGCTTGTTGAGGATCTGGCTGCCCGCTATGAGGACGGTGAATCCGGCCTCGAGATCCGCCGCGAACTGCTCGATGAGAACAAGTGGCGAGCGATTCGATACGGCCACGAGGCGAGTTTCAGTTCCCGTGACGGCAACAGTGTAATCGACCTCGAGACGTTCGTCGACCGCGAGGTTGACCGACTCGGCGTTGAGGCGATTGGTGGGCTTTACGAAGCTCCAAGCGGTGCTGAGCGCCAACGAGCACTGTTCGCTGCGGAGGGCATGGATGGACTCTGTGGGTCGCTTATGCTCTGAGTGTTTAGTCGCTTTTGAGGCGACGGAAATGTTTTTGTCGTCACGGTGCCGACATAGCCTACTATGACCTCAGCAGACAGTCCCGACGACGACCCGACAGACGATGAGTTGACAGACGATGAACCAATTGAGGACGCCAAATCCGAACTCAAAGAGGCCAAAGCCCGCCTCGAGGCGGAGGCCGACAAGGCTGTAACCGAGTTCGACCAGGGCGTCGTCGATCTGCTGGCGTGGATTCTCGATACCGAAACCCGCGCGCGGATCTACGTGTATCTCCGCCAGCATCCCAAAAGCACCAGCGACGAGATCGCTGACGGAACCGGACTGTATCCGAGTACCGTCCGAGAAGCACTTGCTGAACTCCATGAGGAAGCGACTGTCGAGCGCGACAAACGCGAACACAGCGGTGCGGGCAACAACCCCTACGAGTACGAAGCGATCGCTCCGAGTGCGCTTGTTCAGGGCGTTGTCGGCCAAGTACAGCGCGAGTTGAACACGGTGTTCAATCTCGACAGTCTCCTCGGTGGCGACCGAGCCGACGGCGGGCCGGTGACGATCAGCGTTGACGACACTGACGAAACCAGCGAGGCGGTCGAAATCGACATTGAAGACGCCGAAAGCAGTGAGACTGACAGCTCGGACAGTGAGGACACCACGGACGAAAACCCAACCGACGACACGTCGTAGAGTCCGGATATTTAAGTTCGCAGCCCGCAACCCGGCAGTATGAATGTCGCGTTGGGGGGGACTTTCGATCCCGTCCACGACGGTCACCTCGCGCTGTTCGAGCGGGCCTTCTCGCGTGGTGATGTGACTGTTGGCCTGACTGATGACGAGCTTGCCGCCGAGACCAGACACGTCGAGCGATACGTTCGATCATTCGACGACCGGCGTGCGGATCTGCGCGAGGAACTCGAGCCGCTGGCCGAAGCCTACGACCGCAGCTTCGAGATTCGAGCGCTTTCGGAGCCCACTGGAATTGCTGTCGAACCGCAGTTCGATGTGCTTGTCGTCTCTCCCGAAACTGTTGAGGGAGCCGAAAAGGTAAACGAGATCCGACGCGAACGTGGGTTCGAACCGCTCGAGATCGACGTTGTCGAACACGTTCCGGCCGACGACGGCGACCGTATTTCCTCGACACGGATTGTCACCGGTGAGATCGACCGTCACGGTAATCTGACACCCGAACGAGCCGGCCGCGAACAGACTCAACCCTGATTACCAACTCGGGGCGCGAAAGCCGGCGGCCTCGAGCAGTTCCTTCCAGCGTGACTGAATAGCGAGCCTCGAGACACCAAAACAGTCAGCAACCGCAGGCTGCGAGCGCTGTTCGCCACCGATCAGTGCGGCAGCATACAGACTGGCGGCCGCAACGGCTGGTTTAGAGCGCTCTTCGTCGGGGAGGTGTGATAAAAACAGATCTGTCGCCGTCGATTGTACCGACTGGCTGAGGTCTAAGTCAGTTCCTGCGGCTTCGAGTTCCTTGAGCCACTCGCTGTGTTCGAGCCGATCTCGCGCGCGGTACATACAATGGAATATGCAGCGCCACCCAATTAACGTATCCGGTGGAACCGGCGAGAGGAACGACAGTTTCTTAGTTACATTAGGTCGTATCTACGACCGCGCGTGGGTAGCCAAGCCAGGAAAAGGCGCAGCGCTTAGGACGCTGTCCTATAGAGGTCCGCCGGTTCAAATCCGGTCCCACGCATTTTGCGAAGCTCTCAACCCCAAGAGGAGAACTGATCTGAACCAGCGGGCCACGCGACCGTGGTTCAATTCCGGTCGCAGGCATTTTAGTTCTAAATAGGTAGACGAAACTCACTCGAGAAGTAGAACCAACGAGTGAGACGACAGACGTCTCACGCTGATTGGATACACTAACGGCTCCTCGCTGTTTCGTGGTGATTGGCTTACTAACTAGCGCTGGCCGCGAGTAACTGAGAGTACTGTTCGATTCATGTAGAACTCATATAAATGAACAGGGCTTACCGGTCGTTGGACGGTCACTTTTCGGCGTCTTCCCAGAGTTCGTCGAAACTCGCTGCAAGGAACTGGCGGTGCGCTCACTGGCTCGATGTTGACGACACTCGGCAGGGCGGGCTCGCTCGTCTTGGCAATCACACCGCTTTTGGGCCAGTTCGGCTTCTTGATGATGATCAGCGTACTCTATTCGTCTCTCACAGCGGTTCTTGTGTTGCCGCCAACGCTGTTGGTTTGGGAACGAGTTGTGGGATAATAACCACGAGTATTGTCAGCGGTCAAAGCGATAACAGGTCGTTGCAGAGACGGTGTCTCGCGGACGAATCTTCGTCAGTCTCGATGAGCCATCGTTACCAGAGTAGCCACCAAACTGGACTGCTGCTGTTCGGCTCTGTCTCGAGTCTCTCAACCAGCGCATCCGGCGAGCGTCAGCCGTCCGTCAGACACCTCGCCATAACTACTTTATTAACGCCGGGAATATATACGAAGCAATGACCTCCCTCAGCGACATTCTCACCGACCTCGTCTCGGATGTCGACGCGGTGTTTCTGTTCGGTCCTAACGGCTCGTTTTACGAGCGGTTCGATGACATCGAGGATGTCGTCGTGATCGGGGCCGAAAACACGGTCGATGCCGAAACGTTCGTCGAGTTGCCGATTCCGTTTGCGGACATCAAAGATCGAATCAAATTCGGCATCGAGGGTGCAATGGATGCTGATCTGGTCGGTGAGGGCGATGTTGTCGCCTGTATTGGCTCGCTGTTTAGTGACGATGCTGATTTCGCCAGTCGCGTCCGAGTCGACGAAACGATGCGGTCGGGAATCTATGAGCTATTTACCAACTCGAGAGCCGATCCGGCAGTTATCAGCGACGTCTTCGATGTCGCCTTAGAGCTGGGTCGAAAAGGCCAGAAGGGCAAACCTGTCGGTGCGCTGTTCGTCGTGGGTGATGCCGGTAAAGTAATGAACAAATCCCGACCGCTCAGCTACAACCCCTTCGAGAAATCCCACGTCCACGTTGGCGATCCGATTGTCAACGTGATGCTCAAAGAGTTCTCGCGGCTTGATGGGGCATTTGTCATTTCGGATTCGGGTAAAATCGTCTCGGCATACCGGTATCTCGAGCCCTCCGCAGAGGGCGTCGATATTCCTAAAGGTCTCGGTGCGCGGCATATGGCCGGTGGCGCGATTACTCGAGATACGAACGCGACATCGATTGTCCTCTCGGAGTCCGATGGGTTAGTTCGGGCATTCAAAGGAGGGAAACTAATTCTCGAACTTGACCCCGAGGAGTACTAACCGATGTCCGGGTCGCTTCAGTTGACGGTCGAAACACTGTACCGTACCCTCTCGCCTCGCGTCTGGCTCGCAATCGTCATTCTGGCTGTTGGCGCCGTGTTCGCATATCTGGTTTCTGGGATCACGAGCCGGCTGCTCGACCGCCTAGGTGTTGTCGAGACAATCGAAGGAACGAGTTTCGAGCGGACGACAAACGAGTTCGGGACGTCGACTGCCAGAATTATTACCCAACTCAGTGGACTGTTTACCTTTTTGATTGCGCTGTTTGTCGCCATCACGGTCGCCGAACTCCGGTTTGGTGATCTGTTCTGGAGCGCAGTGGCTGTGTTCGTCCCACAGTTGTTTGCGGCGCTCGTTATACTGGTCGTCGGTGTTGTGGTTGCTGACAAAGTCGAACTGTTGGTTTCCGAACGACTTCGGGGAGTCAAACTCCCCGATATTGGGCTGATTCCACTGGTTGCCAAATACAGTGTGCTGTTCGTTGCGGTGCTTATTGCACTCTCGCAGGTCGGTGTTGCTGTTCTCGCGTTGATCGTGTTGTTGGCTGCCTACGCACTCGCGTTGATCGTTTTTACCGCACTGGCAACACAGGATCTGTTGGCTTCCGGAACCGCCGGGGTGTATTTGTTGCTCAACCAGCCGTACAGTATCGGCGATGAGGTCAAAGTCGGCGGCCAACGGGGAATCGTCCAGGAGGTCGATCTGCTTGTCACTCGGATCGAAACCGACGGCGAAGAGTACATCATCCCTAACCGGGCGGTACTCAAAGACGGCATCGTCCGGATTCGCGACTCATAGCTTACTGTGTTGGTTGGTCTGTCTCACCCTCGAGCGGTTCGGCTGGTACGCCCGCGACGGTCGTCTCCGGTGGGACGTCTTGGGTGACAAGCGAGTTGGCTGCCACCTGCGCGCCTGCACCGATTTTGATGCCCGGTAGCACAATCGCGCCCGCACCGATCATCGCCCGCTCGCCGATGTGTATCTCGCCAGTGCGGTATTCGTCTTGGAGAAATTCATGACACAAGAGTGTGGCATCATAGCCGATAATAGCGTGATCCTCGACAGTGAGCAACTCGGGCCAGAATACATCCGGTGTCGATTCCAACCCCCAGGCGACCCCCTCGCCGACGGTCGCGCCCAGCCGCCGAACCAGCCAGTTTTTGACCCGGAGGCTCGGCGAGATGCGAACTGCCCAGACAACGAGATAGTTGAAGACGATCCGCAGCGGTGACTTAGCGGTGGGCCACGACCACAGTGAGTTTCGCCGCCCCGGTGTGGGTTGGCGCTTCAGGCGGTCATGTCGGCGCTGAGTGTTGTCGTGGTCGGCTCTCACAACTCACCGTTCGTGTGGGTTGGTTAAAATACCATTCCGCACTGAGAGTCGCCACATCGACAAAAGCCGCTTATTCAAATCGCGCCCTCGAGTTAGTCGTCGCGGAGGTCGGCCATGTGGTCGATGCGCTGTTGGATCAGATCCGATTTGCCGATATCATGCCGAATGCGTAGGCCGTCGCCGGCAGCAGCCAGCGCACCGTCGGCGATTGCTTCGGCATCCGCAATGCTGTCGGCCACTCCGACAACCGCGAACGAACGAGAGGTCGTCGTATACAGACCCTCCTCGCGTTCGTCGACACTCGCATAGAACAACAGGCCATCGCCGACGCTTTCTTCATCGACACTGATTTTGGCTCCTGAATCCGGGTCTGTGGGATAGCCGGCCGGAACGGCGTACTTGCAGACGGTCGCCTGATTTGAAAACTCGAGTTCTGGCAGTTCCTCGCCATCGCGTGCGGCAGTAAGCACATCCAAGAATGGCGTCTCGAGTATTGGCAGTGTGTTCATCGCCTCGGGATCACCAAAGCGGGCGTTGTACTCGATGACTTTCGGACCGTCGCTCGTGAGCATGAACTGGCCGTACAGAATTCCCTTGTAGTCGGCCATCGCAGCGACGGTGGCTTCCATGATCTCGACTGCGGCTTCGTAGTCGCCGTTGTTCATAAACGGCAACTGGACGCTCGTACCGCTGTAGCTGCCCATTCCGCCCGTGTTGGGGCCCTTGTCGCCCTCGTAGGCGCGTTTGTGATCCTGGACGGCGGGCGTTGTTCGGAGATCACCGTCGGCGACAAACGCCTGCAGGGTGAACTCCTCGCCGACGAACCGTTCTTCGAGGACGACCCGCTCGTAGTCTTCGCTCCGGATATACGCCTTTGCACCGTCTTTGTCGACTTGATCGCCGATGACTTTCACACCCTTTCCGCCAGTGAGGCCCGCAGGCTTGACCGCCAGGTCAATCTCGCTTTGGTCGATATACTCACACGCGGCGTCCATATCCTCGAACGTCTCGAAGACCGGACAGCCTGGAATGTTGTTTTCGCTCATGAACTGCCGCTGGAAGGCCTTGTCCGTCTCGAGGCGGGCCTCTTCGGCCTGCGGACCGAAGGTGTAGATGCCAGCGTCGTCGAAAGCGTCGGCAACACCCGCTTGGAGGCCGGATTCGGGGCCAACAACCGCGAGTGTTGCGCCGACTTCTTCGGCGTACTCGAGGAGCCTCTCGGGGTCTGTCTCGGAGATCTTCTCGAAGCCATCAGCGAGGCTGATGATGCCTGGATTGCGGTTGCTTGCGGCCGCATACAGCGAACAATCAGGGGCCAACGCGCGGGCAATAGCGTGTTCTCGGCCGCCACCGCCGACTAACAGCACGGTTTCGCTCATATCGGAGAAAGGACGACAAACGGTCGTAAGTGTTACTTTTGACAGGTGGGTTCGTCGGATGACAACTACTGTGAATCGAACGGATTCGCTCGAACTACCGTTTCTTCACGCCCTGGGCCGACACCGATCGCATAAATCGGCGCACCAACTTCCTCGCTGATGTACTCGAGATACGCTTGGGCGTTGTCCGGAATCGCCTCGTAGCCCTCGGCTGCGACCGCAGCCCACTCGAGTTCGTCCCACGGTTCGAAGGATTTGAGCACCGGTTCACACTCACCCCACCGTTCGGTGGTTGCGGGCATCGTTTTGATTTCTTCGCCCTCGAGTTCGTAGGCGTGGCCGACGTTGATCTCGTCTAATCCGGCCAGTACGTCGATGTGGTTGACGGCGATGCCGGTAAAGCCGTTTGCGCGCGCAGCATGCCTGAGCATCGGCATATCGAGCCAGCCAATCCGTCGCGGACGGCCGGTTACCGTTCCGAACTCGCCGCCTTTCTCGCGAATGAAATCAGCCAGTGTCTCTTCTGTGTCGTTGCCGTCGAGTTCCGTTGGCAGTGGGCCAGTCCCAACACGCGAGAGATAGGCTTTGACGATTCCGACGACCTCACCTTGCCCGATGACAGTTGGGCCAACGCCGGTGCCGACTGAGGCACCGCCAGCCGTTGGGTTCGAAGAGGTGACGTAGGGATAGATGCCGTGGTCGATATCGATAGATGTGCCCTGTGCACCCTCAAAGAGCAGTTCGTCGCCCGCCTCGAGGCGGTTGCCGAGGAAATCCCCACAGTTGACCGTCATCGACTCCTCGCGGAACCGACGACCGTACTCGTTGTAGGTCTCGAACAGCGCCTCGACATCGAAGGCCGCAGCGTGTTCGGACGCTTCGATATCAAGTCCGTAGATCTCTTCGGCGAGATTTCGCTTTTGGGGGACGACGTACTCGAGGCGGTCTCGAAGCACATCGGGATCAAGCATATCGCCGATGCGGATGCCGCGTCGGCCTGCTTTATCCTCGTAGGTTGGGCCGATGCCGCGTTTGGTGGTACCAGCAGCGAGATCGGAGTTACTTTTTACCTCCTCTTCGATTCCATCGAGCACGCGGTGATACGGAAGAATCGCGTGTGCGCGTCGGGCGATCCGCACGTCTGGCTCGAGGCCTTTCTCACGGAGCGTATCGAGTTCTTCAAACAGCGTTTCGGGATTGACAACACAGCCGTTGCCGAGAATACCGATTTTATCGCGGACAGCTCCACTCGGAACCAACGAAAGTTTGTACTTGTTGCCGTCTCGAACGACGGTGTGGCCGGCGTTGTCGCCGCCCTGATACCGGACGACGACATCGGCGTCGCCGCCCCAGATGTCGACGAGCGCGCCTTTGCCCTCGTCGCCCAACTGAGAGCCGACGATTGTTACAGTCATAACAGCCGTCGGTTCACAAGCAGTGGCTAAACCGATTACGGTACGACACTCGCGGCGAACTATCATGCCAACACGGCACAAAAGCAGAACTGTTAACTACTCTCACTCGAACAGTAGAAGTAGCAACTTTTTGCCCCTGCCGACAGCAATCTTTAAAAGGGTGAAAGACAAGTTAGCATGTGTCATGATAGACAGACTCGAAAAAGAAGTCGACATGCTCGAACGGCACCTACAGGTTCTCCGTATGGTGATTGAGAACGAACCAATCGGCATCGTCAAGATGTCGAACGAGACTGGGTATCCACATCACAAGGTTCGGTACTCCCTGCGCGTACTCGAGGAAGAAAACCTCATCGAGCCATCCAGTCAGGGTGCAATTCAGACCGAACACACCGAAGAGTTTGTCGATGATCTGGATAACAAACTCGATTCGATCGTCGAGAAACTCGGGACGATGCGTATCGACGACGCCGCTGAAATCGAAGGCTAACGTCGGGTTCTGTTTTCTACACCACTGGAAGGTGTGCTGTGTTTGTGCTCTCGGTGTCGGTAGCTAAAATCGCTGTTTTGGCACTCACAGTTCAGGTACGTGAAGATCGAACGTATCGTCGAGCTGTTCGACCAAACAGAGATGGAAGCCCTGTTTACGCGAGATGTACACGAAGCTTTTGCCCCGACTCGCGCTCAATAACCCACCGCCGGTCGCATCCGCCGCCGCATCCAGTGCAGCACCTTTGTAGTAGCTTGTTGTCACAGCAAACGCCGCCGCAAAGCTCTCGTTTTGCTGAACAATCTCGCTGCCGTCTCTGATCAGTGTGTTTACCATCCCGCCGCCAACAGGCTGTTTTGACTCGTTGAAATCTGCGACGAAAAGCGGCCGGTCACGTTTGTCACGGACGACGAGATCGAACGTTGCAGTGAGTTCGTCTTCGTCTTCGTCGGTACCTAGGGAAATACTTCCTCGGAGTTCGGCCCGATTGATTGCAGGCAGTGCCTCATAGATACCGTTGAGGTCGGCTTGATTGTTTGTCTCGCGGATATCAAACAAAAACTCCTCTGTAAGCCATCGAACGAACTTGAGTTCGATCCGACTGTCGAGAAACGCCTCGAACGGTTGGCCGTCAACACTTACGTGTTCGCTGTCGAAGGTCGTATGTGGGTCGATACGCAGGTTTTGTTTGACTGCAGGTTGGTCTGCAGACCCAGAGGCTGCATCCTCGAGGGTGCTGTCGCCTTTTGAGGCATACCGAACCAGTAGGTTCGTTCCCTTGAGTGCTTCTGTCGTGCTCATCGACCGCCCACTGGGAACAATGTTATCGTCGAGATTCGACTGTGGGCTGGCTCCCGACTCGAGTTGTGAGTTGAGGCGTTCGATTTCGGCTTCAGCCTCCGAAAGCTTCGTTTTGACTGCCCTGAGTTCTTCGCGGGCGCTGTCTCGTTCTGCTTTGAGCACATCTCGTTGTTCGACGAGCTGTTCGTGTTGGGCCTCAGCCTTTTGCATGATTTGTTCGGCCCGCTTGAGACGCTTTTGCAGCTGCCGACGAGACATCGAACCCAGCGCCGACCGAGACTGTGCGGTCGACTGCTGAGAGCGGGTTGTCTGTTCCGTCTCGCTGGGATCATCGCTGGGGTCAAGCGATGGGATTGTTTTGCTGTTTCGCCACTCCGCTTCATCGTTAAATACGGACTCTGTAGCTGCTGTGTCGGCCTCAGTCCCGTTTGACGAACTGTTTGTCCTTGTGACCGCGGGCGTGTTCTCGTCTGACTCCGCTGTCGGTGACGTCGAACGGTTCGATGTGGCTTTTGCAGCTGAACCGGCTGGCTCGTCAACCGGTGGGCTCGCTTGCTCGGCTGATGGGTGTGTATCCTCTGGGATTTGTGACTGGCTGTCGCTTTCAGCGGCTGTCGAATCGCCTCGAGAAGTCTCGGCGGCCGTCTCGCCGTTGGCGTTCGATGGGTCAGTGTCTTCGGGTGGCTGTTCTGTTGAGTCACTCGCGCCTGCGGGCTCGGGTATCTCGAGTAGCTCCAGATCAGCCGCATAGACACTGTAGATGCCGACTTCGTCATCAGCGCGCTCGAACGCCTCATCATCAGTCAGGAGCTGTTGGCTGTTGCCGACGAACGCAACGCTCATGGATTTACCCTTATGATAGACGGTGTAGTAATCGCCTGATAGCACGTTTTCGGACAGTTCGATATATCCTGTAAACCCGCCGGACGAAAGCGTCTCGTCGGCTTCCGAGATCGGCTTTTCATTTGTATAGTACTGCGTCTGTTTTTCACCTCTCGACTGCAGTACATATAACAGCGGCAGTGCAGGCGATGGTGCTATGTAGGCAGTTCCGTCAGCCCGTTCGAACGCTGACATCGTCCCGTCTTCGATGCCAATAACTCGCCCCTTGAGCATAAACGCCCACGCCGTCCCCTCTGTGATTGCACCGGAAAACTCGCCGTCTGCGAGCTCGCTTAACCCCTCATATCCTCCGCTAAACGGGGTTGAATCCCAGTCGAGTACGGCGTCGACTATCTCGCTATCCATTTACCATAACGTCGCTACAGACGACTGAAATAGTTTCCGGAGCGTCGCACATTTCATTCAGTATACAATAAGAAAAATTAAGAAAATAGATAGAGAATGCATGGTGGCTACCAAACTGTCACAACCCGTTTGTTTCGCGACAAGAACAGCTGTCGGAACCGTGCGGTGCTTGTGCGGTCGTGGGTCGGGTTTGTTTTGGCCATAGATACGACTCCAGTGTCTCACAATGAAACCAAATTAACTACCTTCTATCACCGATACTACACTCCACCAAACGGTTTGTCTCGTGTTAATCAATGCGTTCGACCCGCGAGTTGGGGTCGGCTGTGAGTTCTCTTAGGGCCTCGGGTCTGAAGTTCCAGACCGAATCCAAGAAGTTGGTTCGGTAGCTCGCCGGGCCGTTGTGTGCGATGTCGGCGGCCTGCTCGCCAACAAGCCCAAACGCAAGCGTCCCGTGGAGTGCTGCCACATGTGGATCCAAAAGCCCGCCACAGAACGTAGCGACCGTACTTCCGAGCATACACCCCGTTCCTACGATCTCGCCCATCATCTCGTGGCCAGACTTGAGACGGTAGGCGGCATCCTGCGAGGCAACCACGTCGTGCGTTCCAGAGGCGACGACCGCCGCACCCGTTGCGTCCGCAAGCCAACGGGCGGTGTCGGCGATTTCGTCGTACTCGCCGATGGATTCGACGCCTTTGACTTCAGCTTCGACACCTGCCAGTGCGCTGATCTCGCCGTAGTTTCCTTTAATCGCCGCAAACTCGACTGACTCGAGGAGGCTCTCGACAACCTCGGTTCTCGTTGGGGTTGCACCGACGCCGACGGGATCTAACACGACCGGCACACCCAGGTCGTTTGCGGCCTGCCCTGTGTTGTGGAGTGCTGCAATGTTCGAATCACTCATTCGGCCCGTATTCAACAGGATCGCGCCGGCCAACTCCGCCATTTCTGGGGCTTCATCCGGCGCGTCGGCCATCACTGGCAGCCCACCCCAGTGGAGCGTGATGTTTGCGAGATCGTTCTTTGTGACTTCGTTGGTGAGATGCTGAACCAGTGGTTCGGTCTCACGAACAGACGTCAGTGAGTCGGCCAGCGCACTCGCCGAACACTCTGGGTCGTTAGTCATCTCCGGCCTCTGTTTCCGCCTCTGAAGCCGACCGACCGACAGCGTTCCGAAGGTCGTCTGCGGCGGCGGCTGGATCATCGGCGGCAGTGATCGCACTAATCACTGCAACCGATGACGCACCAGCCTCAATGGGTTCGGCCGCGTTCTCGGGGCTAATCCCACCGATTGCGGTCACTGGAATCCTGACTGTCTGGACGATATCTGACAGTGCCTCGAGGCCAAGGCCATCCTCAGCGGTGGGCGCTTGGGGTTTCGAGGTCGTCCCGTAGATCGCACCCACTCCTAGGTAGTCTGCGCCGGTAATGGCTGCCAGGCGGGCTTCCGAGACCGTCGAGACTGACACTCCGATAGTCGCCTCATCGCCCAACTGCTCGCGGGCGACCGAAATCGGGAGATCCGACTGGCCGAGATGAACGCCGTCGGCATCGATCGCGCAGGCGAGATCAACCCGGTCGTTAACGATGAGCGCGACGCCGGCCTCGGCGGTGAGTTCACGGAGCGTCTGGCCCAACTCATAGCGGTCTTTCGCCGACATCTCTTTTTCACGGAGCTGGACGGCGTCGATACCGCCGTCGATGGCTTTCTCGACAATCTCGACGGTCGAGCGACCTTCCGAAAGCGTCTGCTGTGTAACGAGATACGTTTGCCACTGGTCGGGATCCATGACTGGTATTCTGTGGTGGTCTCACAAGCGCGTTACGGTCTGTCCACCACCGCAACCGCTCGCCAAACCAACAAGCGAAAACCACTGCTCGACAAATGGTAGCTCGAATGCTCGAGTTGTTCGGTCGAATATACGCGTGGGCGGTCAGCCTGCTGGAACGTGCTGGCGTGATCGAACGCGAGCGACTTCACTCGACGGTTGATCTTGCCTGGCCTCGGGTCGTCACGGGGTTTGCGATCATGTCCAAACAGACCGCCGATCTGGCGATGGTCGGCATCGTCCTCGGTGCACCGGCGGTTGCGGGTCTGGCGTTTGCCGGAGCCTACTGGACAGTCGGTAAGTTCGTTGCCATCGGACTGGCTGGTGGCACCGTGAGTCTCGTTTCGCAAAATTACGGCGGAAACAAGTCCTCGAGGGCCGCACTCGTGGTCAAACAGAGTCTTTGGGTTGCGCTCGTGTTGGCGGTGCCGATTGTCGCATTTTATATACTGTTTGCCGAGTCGCTGATTGGGCTGTTGAGTTCGAATCCGACCGCTGTCGGCCACGGGATGATGTATTTAGTAGTTGTCGCGCCGGCACTGCTGTTCGAGTTTCTGAACATGATCGCCAGCCGAACGTACGCAGGCATTGGTGATACCTTTACGCCGATGGTGATCCGAGCCGGCGGAGCGGTGCTGAACATTCTGCTCAGTGGCGTGTTGATCTTCGGAGCGGGCCTGGGTGTCGCGGGTGCAGCACTTGGGACGGCGATCTCGGTTGCAGCCGTCACGTTCGTGTTTTCGTGGGGAATGTTCGGCCGGTCGTACTTCGGCCACGGCGCGAGTCCCGTCCCGTTGAAGCTCAGTGGCCCGCAGTTCGATATGGAACTGGCCCGGCAGTTGGTTAGCATCTCGACGCCGCTTGTGGCTCGCCGTCTGGCCGAGGGGTTGGTTACGTTTCCACTGCTGGCGATAGCTGACAGTTTTGGAACCGAGGCCGTTGCGGCTCTCGAGGTCGGCCGACGGGTTCGAAACCTTGCCAACAGCATCACCTGGGGATTTTCGATTGCCGCCAGCACGCTCGTCGGCCAGCGGTTGGGCCGCGGTGAGGAGGCGGCGGCCGAAGCCTACGGCCGCGAAATCATCCAGCTATCGCTCGTTGTCTATCTGTTCGTTGCCGCCGGTGTCGGGCTGTTTGCTGAGCCGATAGCCCAGGTTTTCGTTGACGAACCGGAGGCTATCACCCTGACGACCAGTTTCGTCATCGTCGCCGCGGTCAGTCTGATTCCGCTCGGGGTCGACGGCTCGGCAACGGGCGTGCTTCGTGGTGCAGGCGATACCCGAATCCCCTTCTATGCTTCGCTGGTCGGACTCTACGTCTTTGCGCTGCCGATGGCGTATCTGGGAGTTATTACACCGCTTGGCATCACCGCGCTGTTTGTGGCGTTGGTTCTCGAAACGGCAGTCCCCGCAAGCATTACGGTTTGGCGATTTCAGACCGGCAGTTGGAAGGCCGTCAGCCGAGCGTATCGTCCCGGCTCGTCCGAGGCCTAATCCGGCTCAAATCTACGGTGTGGGCGACTGTTGATTCCCTCGAACTCTCGGCTGTATCGACGTATCTTTCAGTCGGAAATCAGAGCTAAGTAACTCAGCCCAGAGATGCTAGATGGAAAATCATGGTAGACTCAGACAGCACCCGCCGTAAGATTACGACTGATCATGAAACAATCAGACAGTGGGTCGAAACTCGAGGAGGTACACCTGCTCATGTTACTACCCAGAGTGCCGATGACGCTGGAAGCCTCTATGTCGTCCGTAAAGACGAGCCAATGGACGACATGGAGGCGATTTCGTGGGACGACTTTTTCGAGACGTTCGAAGCCGAGGAGTTGGCGTTCATCTACGCTGAGCAGGATCCTTCCGAAAGTGATGAGTGGTTTTACGATCTGGTCGAACGAACAGAGGCCCTCGAGCGATCAGATCTCGACAGCGCGGAGGTCGAACAGTCACTGCTCGAAGGCGAGGTCGTCGAAAGCGAGATCACTGAGACGACAGTCATCGAGAAAACAATCGTCGAAACTGATCAAATCGAAAGCCAGATTGTCGACAGCGAGATTATCGAAACGAATCTCCTTGAGTACGAGATACAGCAGCGCGAACTCGTTGGTGTCACATTCACCGACAGCGAGGTAACAACAACACTCAGTGGCGAGACTGCGTCCGGTTCTGGAAAGCAACCGCATGAAAGAACAACAGATGACGACAGTATGCTCGGCGACGACGATGACGGAATCTTGAGCGACGACGATGACGAAGGGATGCTTGGCCACGAGGATGACGACAGTATGCTCGGCGACGACGATGACGGAATCTTGAGTGACGAGGATGACGAGCAAATGCTCGGAGACGACGACAGCAGTCTCTACGCCACGGACGACGAGACTGAACCCGCTCGCTCGAGTGCAGACGACCCATCGACAGCATCGGAGACACCAGCACACTCACCCGTCGAGCGATCAATCGAAACGCCTGCTGGGTTGGCAACTGACGAACACGTTCGGCTCGACCTACAGGATTCTGTCCGGACGAAAACAGAGGTTTTCGACCGCAAAACCGTCGAAAGTCGGGTTGTAGACCGAGATATTGTCGAATCGGATACGGTCGAAAGCGATGCAGTCGATATTGATATCGAGGGAGTCGAAGAGACGATTCTCGAAAGCGACCTGATCGAAGGAGACCTCGCCGAGCAAGCAGCCGAAACCACAACCCGCGAAGCCATCCCGAGCGGTGCGATCACCAGCGAGCGAACCGAAGGCGATGTGATCCGCAGCCAGTTTGTCGAACGACGTGTTGTTGAGACTTACTCTACTGAACGCCGACAGCTAACTTGCGAGATCGCCGACAGCCAGCTACTCGAGGCGATCGACGGCCGAAGTCAAATCATCGAACGTGCGATTGTCGACCGAGAGGCCGACGAAGAGCTACTGCTCTCGGAACCGGCGAGCGTCCAGGCAGGAACCGAGGAAGCCGAATCCGCCGATACGACCGCAGCCGCCAGCGAGCAGTCCCATCCGGCCGATGCTGAAACCGGTGTAGTGGCCGGCGGCGAGGCTGGAGCCTCAACTGATCAGCGAGCTAGCGAGGAAGAACACACAGACCACCCAACCGAAGCCGAAATCGGCAAAACAGTCGTCTCGGGCGACGAGGAGGTTGGAATGGTCAGCGACGTACAGGGCGAAACGCTGTACGTCGAGCCGCATCCGTCGCTGACCGACCGCATCAAAGCCGCCTTCGAGTGGGGCGAAGCCGACGAAGACACCAATCCAGTCGAGGCCGACCAGATCGAGTCGATCACCGACGAGGCGGTTCACATTCGAGAGGTCTGAGAGTCGTGGGCCTGACAGCCCGGACAACCGAGGTTCCCAAAACGGTTCGGCGGCAGTCGGAACTGTGCGGGCTGGAGTTCGTCCCAGAGACATCGCCGCAAAAGCACGTCGACGCCCGTCGTATCACGAATCGCACCAAGCCCGGTTCGGAGCTTCGCCCACTCGTATTCCATCAGATCGATCTCTTCGTTGGTTCCCATCACGCCTGTGTTGGTCGGATCTGTGCTGTGACACAGCGCGTAGTGGGCAATCTCGTGGAGAATCAGTTTGGCCTCGATCTCGTGGCTGTACCGGCTGGCGACCACCGCCCGGTTACCGGTGTTGAGGCCGTTGACGTATCCTTCGGAGGCGCTGCCGTGAGCCGCGGTTGCAGGACTGTAGAGTCTTCGTTCGTGCGGGCCGCCAGCAAATCCAGGGACGACGATTAACTGAAAGGCGACGTTTTTGAGCCGCGATTCGATTGTTTGTCGATAGAAGCTTCGCGGCGACCACAGAATCCGTTTGGCGTTGTATCCATACTGGTGTTCGAAGGCTTGCTGGTCGTACCGCTTCGGATACTCGAGCCACTGCATGTGAATACCGTGTTCTCGAAACCGCTTGACAATGAGTTGGCGTGTGGTATCTGAGACAGACCACTCGCCAACGTACCGCACATCGACCAACAGGTCTCGACGTGACGGATCAAGCCCGGTAAACTGATCGCCGAAAATCGAGTGTATCCAGCTGTTGAACTCGGCCGACCGCTCCAGAGAGTCCGGAATGCCGTCCTCATCAACATCCTGGTAAGAGCGATCTACGCCGTACGCACTCACTCCAAGGCCGAACGGTGCGGTCATAAGACCACCAGCTCGTTTCAGCAGACTCCGGCGGGTTGCTGAGTCCGCAGCCGAGCCGTTTGTATCAGGTTCCCTCACAGTAACGCTCCAATGACTGTGGTGATTACCACGAGTATTTAACTACACCAACAATCACGCAATACTGAACGTAAAATTAGACAATACTCTGTACACACCGCTATCTGGCAAACATATTTAACTGAATTTATGGTAATTGGGCATACCACAACCAATCATAGACGGAGCCCGACCGTAGAATAGTCGAGCGGTGGTAACTTCTATATATCTACCCAATAATCGTTCAGTATGAGCAATCGGGCACTTGTTGTCGACGACTCGTCGTTCCAGCGAACGATTGTCTCGAACACTATCGAAGACTGGTTTGATATCGTTGCCACTGCCGAAAACGGCAAGGAAGCCATCGAGCAGTTCAAAAAAGAACAGCCGGATGTGGTGACGATGGACATTATGATGCCCGAAATGGACGGTATCACCGCGGTCGAAAACATCAAAGAAATTTCACCAGAGACGGTTATTGTGATGGTCACAAGTGTCAAGCAGAAAGAAAAAATGCGAGAAGCAGCCAGAGCGGGTGCTGACGGCTACGTGACCAAACCGGTCAACACCAAAAAGCTCCGCGATGAGTTCGGCGACGTACTTGGGTGGCCGGCAGCCAGCCAAGATATATAATCTGTGGTTCTTTGAGACAGTGGCTACGCCTCGAGCATAACTCACTTGGCAGTGTTTCTACAGATAAACAAGGCGAGTGCCTCGGGGTTGTTCGGAAATCAAAGATTTCCGTGATCACGAGAATCGGAGATTCTCGAACGACTTGACCCCGAGGGTGAAGCCGACACGAACATTTAATTAACCACCTTTTATACAATAAAGCACAGTCAGAAAACTAAAAAGACGGATTAAAGAGCTTCATCCAATGCTGACTGAGACAATCTAATGGAAATGTGGTGTCTCTCAAAACCCACGTCGATAGCGTGGTGAGACGGGTACTATCGGGTCGTGGTGGAGCGACCGACCTTCACGGACACGAACGGCGTGTTCGGGTGTTAATTCCAGCCGACCCTTACGGGAAGGGCAAAGGGAATTAAATTCGCCTGCGGGTGCGGTGCAGAACCCTAAACGGCGAAGCCTCGGGGTCTCGCAAATCGCAAAGCGATGTGCTGGATGCAGGAAATCTTTGATTTCCCTTGAGTTGCCCCCGAGGTACTTCACGAACCGTGGCTGTTAGCTGTTTTCTACTATCGTCTCAGCAACATCGATGCCGCACCAAACAGCCTCGTGGGCCCGACCGTTACCGCTGAGCCAGTCGCCGGCGACGTAGATGCCGTACTCGCGAAGATCAGAGAGACACGCTGTATCGAGCCCATCGTTTGGCAACGCATACCGCCAGCCTTGGTCGTCGATCCACCCTGGCTCGCGGAGTCGTTCATCACCGAGTAGTTCGGCGACCATCCCCGCGACTGTTTCGGCAGCCGCCTCGAGAGACACACTGTAGTTGTCGTTCGACCAGTTGGGTGCCATCTGGACGACTAGTAGTGACTGGCCGTCCGGTACATGGCCGGGTTTGCAGGATTCTCGAGCGAGCCAGCCGATCTCGTGTTCGCGGTCGGTGTTCACCAGGGCGTAGTATGGTCGTTCGAGTTCGAACGGATACTGGAAGACGAACGTACGGATGGTTCGAAACGGCACGTCGCGGACGGCTTCGGTCGCCGACGACAGGGCGGTTGGTCGTCCGCCGTCGATTATTGTCTCGGCCAACAACTCTGCGGTCTGTGGTGCAGGTGGGCTGAGGACGACTGCATCGAACGGGCCGTAGTTGAGACTGTCGGTGTCTGTGAGCGTCCATTCTCCGCCGGCTCGAGCGAGTGTGTCGACGCGTGTCGTTTTTTGGACGTCGGCGTCAGTTTCGGCCAACAGTCGTTTGGCGAACTGCGTGATTCCAGACTGCCAGGTCCATTTGTGTGTCTCTTGGCGGTCTCCGGGAGCTATCTCACCGCCAGCATCAAATGTCCAAACCGGCTCGCTGATGTCGGCGAGACCGTCTTCGCCCAGCGTTTCGAGGAGGTCGGTGGTACGGTCGTCGCTGTCTTTGATGTAGTTTGCACCGTGGTCGTACCGACAGCCTTCCTTGCGGCGGGTCGCAGCACGGCCACCGACGCCGCGGCTTTTTTCGAGAATCGTCACATCGATCGGTTCGTCTCGAAGCCTGTAGGCAACTCCCGTACCGGCCAGTCCAGCACCGACGACACAGAGGCGATCTCCCGACGAAAGAGTCATACCGAAGCTACGGTTTCCACAGGTAAACCACCGTTGGATACTGTTTTGAGCCTGGCGTTCGTTGGGTATGACATGTATGATGCAGTTATATTCGATAGCGACGGGGTGTTGGTCTCCCGGACTGCCTATGATGTGCTGCACGAGGCCGCATGGGCCGCCTTCGATGCTGTCGGGGTTGCCGACCCTGACCAGGCGGTCGTCGAATCAACGGTGATTGATGTCTCGCCGGCCGAAGTCCGTGAGATCTGCGAACAATACGATCTCAACCCCGAGACGTTCTGGACTCACCGCGAACGGCTGGCGGTCGAACGACAGCAGACCGAAGCGCGGGCGGGCCGAAAAACCCCGTATGAGGATCTTAGCGCGCTCGACCGCCTGTCGACGCCGCTGGGCATCGTCAGTTCAAACCAACAGGCCACCGTCGAATTTCTGCTCGAGTATTTCGGTCTCGAGTCGTACTTCGAGGTCACACTGGGCCGACAGCCAACCCTCGAGAGTCTCGAGAAAAAGAAACCCCACCCGCATTATCTCGAGGCGGCAATCGAGACGCTCAACGCAGAGTCTGTGCTGTTCGTTGGCGACAACGACTCGGACATCCAAGCCGCCGAAAATGCCGGCATCGACTCGGCGTTCATTCGTCGGCCACACCGTCGCAACCACAATCCAACTCCCTCGCCTACTTATATTGTTGAGGATCTTCACGATGTCGTCGGGCTTTGCCGGTCGGCAATGGTCTGAACGGTGCTGTAGTAGTACTTGCAATTGATATGTTTTGCAAACAGTGGTTTCTGAGCGACATCGGTTGTTAGTTGGCCATACCGACACAAACCCTACATGAGCGTGGATTTCGCCGATATCTCCGTTCTTCGAAGCAGTCGTATCAATCGATAACATCGGAGCTACTGAATGTGTAGTTTAATTTATATATTTGCCGCTCGTTTGTAAGATTGTACGACATGGTATCCATCAATCGACGTTCAATACTGAAAACAACAGCAAGCGTTGGGATCATCGGTGGGCTGGCTGGTTGTGCCGACAACGAGGAAGACGAACCGCCGGCCGAAGACGACCCTGAAGAGGAACCCGAAGAAGAACTCACCGAAGACGAGGCCGATGAAACCGACGATGAGTTGGCTGGCGTCCGGGTTGCCCATCTGTCGCCGGATGCACCGAACGTCGATGTCTACGTTGATGATGAACCGGTACTCGAAGACGTTGCGTTCGGCGATGTCAGTGAGTATCTCGAACTCGACGCCGGCAGCTATGACGTCGGAGTCACGCCGGCTGGCGAAGACGAGACGGTCTTCGAAGAGACACTCGAGATCGAGGCCGAAGACTACACGCTGGCGGCTCTCGGCGAACTTGCCGAGGAGAACCAGCCGTTCGATGTTGCGGTGTTCGAAGACGACCTGAGCGACCCCGGCGAGGAAGCCCGCGTGCGTGTGATCCACGCCGCCCCTGATGCGCCAGCGGTCGATATCACACTCGAGGCCACAGGCGACGTGCTGTTCGAAGACCTCGAATTTGGCGAGGCCGAAACCGGAGACGTGCCGGCCGATGAGTACGCCCTCGAGGTTCGACCGGCCGACAATGAGGACGCCGAACCCGTCGAGACGTTCGAGGTGACTGTTGCGGCTGGCACCGTCTACACTGGTTTTGCGATTGGGTATCTCGAGCCCGACGATGCGCCCGCCGACGAACCGTTCGACCTCGAGGTGACCGAAGACAGTGTCGCTAACGAGGAAATGGACGACGAAGAGATGCATGACGACACACCGGACGATGACGAGCAGCCGGATGACGAAGCAATGGACGATCACGAAGACGGAATGGATGACGACGAAGAATCCGGAGACGAAGAGATCTAACAGAGTAGTACCGAAACGCACCACCAGCTGTTCGGTGGCTGTTTCGGCGGCCAGTTAACCGGATGGCTTTTCGTCCGTTTGTGGTTTGACTCTGTAATTGCTTAGGTACTCTCTGTCGTTTCGAGTTTCGCAATCCGGGTTCCGAGCGCCCAAAACAGTGGAATGAGCGTCAGTATGACCGCACCCCACGCCGCCAGTTGAAATGCTGTCGTTCCACCGGGAAATCCGACGTCATAAGCGAGTGGAATCGAAGTATGGTGTGGGCCGCCAACAATCGGGATAAAGTAATCGACGGTCAGATCAACCGTATACCACGCCACCGCGAGGCCGACGGCTTTCAGCGGAAAGTCAGTGATTCGGTGAAGAACGAACGCTTGGACGACCATCGCCAGATGGCTCACCAACAAGAAGGTGTACATCGCGGGTGCGGTAAACGCCAGAAACGACTCGGCAAAGACAACTAACACCCACGGCGTCCACAGCCCGAGTTTGATGTTACCAAAAAACGCCAGCACAGTGAGATAGTCGTTCTGTCGGCCCATCGCCCACAGCCCAAACGCGCCAGCAATAAACAGCGTCGCGAGCGGGCTGTCGGGGACAAAAATCCACATCACAAGTGGCGTCTCCGAAAGCTGTGGTAGATAGTACCAAAACCCGAACGCCGTCCCGACGAGATTGATCCCAACGACGACCCAGACCAATCGAAGCCCCAGGTCTTCGAGGGCCTTCGGAAGCGGTGCGAGCCACCAGGGCAACGAATCGCGGGCCGGCACAGCGGGCCGCGGCACTCGAGACATACTCACGTTTCGGTGGTCAGTGACAAATTCATGGCGGTTGTGTAATCTGTAGCGTTCGGCCGGCTGGTGGCAGGTAACGATTTAACCCGCTTGCGGTTGTAGTCGCCCGTATGACTGTCACATCGCGGGAGGCACACAGATGAGTGAGCCCAATCAGGTCTCCTCGAAGCCACACAGCCGGCGGAAACCTATCAATCGGAGCCAACAGTCGCTTCGCCGACCGACTCGTGAGGCTTACTCGAAACGCACCCTCGAGTTCGAAAGCGACGGCGAAACCTGTGTTGGCGAGTTGTATCTGCCGGATCGTCCAGAGAATCCGCCCGTCGTCGTGATGGCTCCTGGCTTGGGGTTGTGGCGAACGTTTGGCCTCCCGGCAGTCGCCGAGCGGTTCGCTGAAGCCGGCTATGCGGCGTTCGTCTTTGACTTCCGGCATCTCGGCGACAGCGAGGGCGAACCTCGCGGGCTTGTGAGTCCAACCGCACAGATCGCCGACTACGGGGCTGCCATCGACGCAATGAGAGACATAGACAGCGTCGATGCCAACCGACTCGTTGTCTGGGGCCATTCGCTTTCGGGCGGTCATGTGCTGTCGGTTGCGGCGGCGAACTTCCGTGTGGCCGGCGTGATCGCAACTACACCCTTCGTCGACGGTCGAAGCCAACTCAAGCGACTGCTTCGAGACCCCAAACAGCTCGGCAAATCGGTTGCGGCCGGCGTCCGCGACACCGTGGGCCACCGCGTTGGCGCTGGCCGCGAGGTTCGGATTGTTGACGATGAAGACGGCTTTGGCGTTATTACCGCACCCGGTGCTAAACGCGCGGTGTTCGATCTGGTAGATCGTCATGCTGATTGGCAAAACAGCGTCCCCGCGAGGATCTTCCTCTCGTTGCCGCGGTACCGCCCGATCACGACTGCTGATGAGATACGGTGTCCAACGCTCATCGTCGGTGGCCGAGGCGACCAGATTACACCGCCGACAAATGCGGCCACAGCCGCTGACATGATCGCCGATTCGACGTACCTCGAGTTGCCAATCGACCATCTGAGTGCGTTTAGCGATGACCTCGAGACGGTCGTCGACCACCAGTTGGCCTTTCTTCGGTCGACGGTTGGGCATCGCTGAACGCCGTCGAAGACCGATAACCCTTAGCAACCGCCGCAACCATCCACCCGTATGACCGCAGACGCCGATCCGTCGAGGACTGCTGACGCTCAGGGCGGCCCCAAGGCTGTCGACCACGAACAGGCAGCCGAACTCGCTGTGCGCGTCGAAAACGGAGCGCTCAGACTCCACGAACTCGAAGACGAAACAGACCCTGATACTGCTGTCGCGGCGCGTCGACAACTCGTCGCCAAGAAAACGGATACAGACCCTTCGACTATCGGCTCGTATGGCTTTCCCGCCGGAGTAGCCGAACCGAACATCGAAAACATGATCGGGACGGTGCAGGTGCCGGTTGGCGTTGTTGGCCCAGTCGAGATCAACGGCGGCGCACTCGAGGACGAGCGCTATCTCCCCTTAGCAACAACCGAGGGTGCGCTTTTGGCCTCCGTAAACCGCGGCTGTTCGGTAATCAACCACGCCGGAGGCGCGACCGCCCGCGTCACGAAAGCCGGCATGACTCGTGCGCCCGTTTTTCGCGTTACGGATGTCGCCGAGGGGCTTGCGCTCGTCGAGTGGGTTCGGGATCACCGCCAGAAGCTTCGGGAAGCCGCCGAATCGACGACCAATCACGGCGAACTCGAGGACGTAACACCCTACGTCGTCGGTAACAACGTCTATCTTCGCTTCCGGTACGACACCAAAGACGCCATGGGGATGAACATGATCACCATCGCCACGAAAGAGGTCTGTGAGTTGATCGAAGCCGAGACGACCGCCTCGCTTGTCTCGCTTTCGGGCAACCTCTGTACGGACAAAAAGCCGGCCGCGATCAACGCTGTCGAGGGTCGCGGGCGATCCGTGACGGCTGACGTTGTGGTTCCCCACGAGGTTGTCAGTGAGAAACTCCATACGACGCCCGAAGCTATCGCCGAAATCAATATGCGCAAAAACCTCATTGGCTCAGCAAAAGCCGGTTCATTCGGGTTCAACGCCCATGTCGCCAACCCTGTGGCGGCCATGTTTCTGGCGACGGGCCAGGACGAAGCCCAGGTCGTCGAGGGTGCCAACGCGATTACGACCGCCGAAGTAACCGACGATGGCGATCTGTACTTTTCGGTCTCGTTGGCGAGTCTCGAGGTCGGCACCGTCGGCGGCGGCACCAAACTGCCCACCCAGCAAGAAGCACTCGAGATTCTCGGGGTTCGCGGCGGTGGCGATCCCGCAGGCAGCAACGCCGATGCGCTGGCAGAGGCGATTGCAGTCGGCTCGCTGGCTGGTGAACTCTCGTTGCTCGCCGCGCTTGGCTCGCAGCATCTTTCGAGTGCACACGAATCACTTGGTCGGTAGTGAGAGAGTACTGTCGGGACGACTCGCTTCGTACCGATTGACCGTCCCTCAGTAGCACCACAACCATATCATAGCAGCCGGTATCGACCACCGCTTTCGGATGCCTCGCCTCGTCGACACAGTTTTCTCAGTAGCTCGCTGGTTGTTTCGGCAGGGACACCCCGTTCTGTCGCGTATCCTACGATCTCGCGTTCGGTCGGCCGGTTTTCCTCGCCGGCCTTCTCGAGAGCCTCGCGGACGATCTCATCACGGGGTTTCGATCGTCTCTTCGAGTGGTCGCCTGCGGCGGCAACGTCGTCGGCATCCAGGCCGACGGCCTCGAGATACTCGCTGTCCTCGACGACTGGTTCGTTGGCCTGCTGTTCGAGTTCGACGACGTGATCGACGTCCGCAAACGCCTCCGAGTGGCCTTGCTTTTTGGCCAGCAGTGCTGAGCGAGCCTGCCGGGCAGCACTCCGGTCGTCGGATTCGAAAAAGCGTTTGAGCTTTGTCGTCTGGTGAGTCTTCTGACAGCGCGGACACTGGGCTGTTTGTGCTCGCCGGGGATCAGACAGTAACCACAGCATACTACAGTTGTTGCAGCCGACGACTGCGTACATACGGCTGCATCGCTGCTGCTCGTATTTATATGCGTGGGCAGGCCACTCACAAAGCCGAATCGCTGGTCAATCAGTTTGAGCTACATCCCAGAGTGGCTGAACTGCGAGCACTCGAGAGACCAGTAGACCCGACACAACAGGATCCTACCTGAGTGAGAATCCTCGAGAGCTAGCAGCACCAAAATAGCAGGCGAGTGGCGTTAGCGGTGGTCTGCGATATCGACGACCGCCGACTCGGTGGCGATCACGAACGCCTCCTGTCTCAGGAGCGTTTCGTCCTGTGGTAAAAACAGAAGATGCGACCCTCTCTTCTGTGTCGTCCGAATGACGTCCCATTCAGTCTCGACATACCCCAGGTCCGATTGTGGGTCCGGATCCGCCGAAAGCGACTCCCAGTCACTGTATGAGGCCATTGGTCTACTGCTCGAGTTCCTCGAGTGTGAGATCAACGTTACCGCTGACTTGGAAGCTCACAAGCTCACCTGAGTACCGGTAGCCATCGAGACCTTTGGCCACCACACCGGTTGCGGTCGAACCGTCGACGCGGTCTTGGATTTTGTCCCATGGGCTGCCGCCATCGACGACCGAACTCAGTGAATCGCTCTGTTCGATCCGGCCACTGACGACGACTTTGTACTGGGCCAGCTCATTGGAGACTGTGCCGTCGATCATCAACACGTTGGTAAGTTCGTCTTCATCGTGGTCTGTGTCTTCGTCCTCATCGTGTTCGTCCTCGTGGTCTGGCTCGGAATCATCGTCGTCTTCCTCGTCAGCCTCGACAACGAGATCCTCAATCGAAATCTCATCATCATTGAGATAGAGGCTGATGCCGTCACTATCACCATCTATCGAAAAGGCAGTGATCTGCCCTCTAAATTCGAAGGTATCTCCGCTGGTTCCGGCTCCCGACAGTGCGCCAGTTGCTGTCCAGGTGCCGTCGTCGTTTTCGGCGGCCTCCTCGCCGTTTTCACCACGGTTTGCGTTGTAGACATCCAGATCGTACAACGGGGTGATCTCGTCGGTTGCGGTGAACTCGTAGGTCGCCCCACCTGAGTTCGAAGCCATAATTCGAAGCCAGTCTCCCTCCTCGGACGATTCGGACGGCCCAGAGTCCTCCGAGTCGTCGCCCTCCTCACCATTGCTGGCGTCTTCTTTTTGTTCTTCGTGTTCGTAGTCTTCGTCTGATTGAGCAACGAGATCTTCTTTCGAGATTCGCCGACCGTTGAGATACAGCGTCACTGCATCGGTTGCACCCTGAATGTCGAAGGCGGTGACAAAGCCGTCAAACTCGAAGGTATCACCACTGGTCGAAGACCCAGACAGTGCGCCGGTTGCCGTCCAGGTGCCGTCGTCGTTTTCGGCGGCTTCCTCACCGTTTTCGCCCCGGTTGGCGTTGTAGACATCCAGATCGTACAGCGGCCGAATCTCGTCGGTCGCGGTGAACTCGTAGGTCGCACCATCGGACTCTTCGGCCATCACGCGTAGTTCGTCAGTGCCCTCGCTGACCTCTGGGGTGCCTGAATACTCACTCGAGCCCTGCGGATCCTCGCCAGTTGGCTCTTCGGCGTCACTGCCCGTCGTGACGTCGAAATGCGATGGATGGCGGAGATCACCATCGCCAGTGATGCTGATGTTGTTTCCTTCCCAGCCGCTGGCAGTGTTGCCACCATGATCGAAAATGGCTCTGTTATCCGTGTTGTTGAGGATCTTGACGTTCGAGATCGTACCAGAACCACCTGCTGCGCCGCGGTGGAGCTGAATTGGTGCGCCTGTTCCGGTAAATGAGTGAATTATCTCACAGTCGGCGATCTCGAGGTTGTCACCGTCAGACCGGACTCGGATTCCGCGCTGGTTGTTCGTCCCACCGCGGCTTGCCGGAGCCACCTCGTCGTTGATCACCAGACAGTTCCGAACGATGCTGTCGTCCGAACCGACGCGAATCCCGGCAATGTTGTTGTTGCGTGAGGTGCAGTTTTCGACGATAACTTGGCCGCCCTCACCGTTCGAAGCACCTGGTGAGTTGGCATAGATGCCGTTGTCGTCGAAGTTCGCAAAGTAGCAGTTTCGAATCTCGATAACGCCGGCGTGTCGGCGGGGTGCATAGAACGCCTTGGCTTTTGCACCTTCTTCGGAGCCGTCCGGGAAGTTGACGTTGTCGACGAGAATCTTTCCGCTTGAGTTGGTCTGCAAGCGGAACCGCGCGCCGTTGCCCGTTGCGCGGCCTCGGATCGTGAAGTTTCGAATCTCGACGGTGCCGCTGCGGGCACGAATCTGTTGGTAGTAGCGACCGGCGACGTTGTTGAGAATAACCTCACCTTGCCCGATGATGGCAGCATCTCGAACTGCGCCGGTAAACCCCTCGCCGTTCCAGTCGTACTCTCCTTGTGGGACGCGTACCTCGACGCCGTTTTCGACGTATTCCTCGAGGTACGAATCGATCTCGTCGCCTTGGGTCAATCCCTCTTCGCCGAGATCGACGACGGTATCGGGGTCGGCTGCGACGGCTGTCGTTGCCCCGACGCCGCCAAGTGTGGTTGCAGCGAGCGTTGCCCCACCGAGCCGCATGTAGTCTCGTCTGTTAAGCTGTCCTTTCTGCCCGGATCCATCCGAATGGCGTTTTGCCATATTCCGGTAGGATCAGGTTACACACATAGTATTTCTGACCAATTGTGTTGCAATGCATTTCTTTTGACCGGTTATATCATATATCTACAGGCATATACCGCTCGCTGGTCAACAGATAGGTAGCAGTTACATACCAAAAGCGGCGAGTTACGGCTATGCGCAACTGTCAGTTGTTTGAGCAGGTGTACTGTGGTATGTGACAGACTATCACCTAGTTAGGAAGGGATACCGACAGCGAACAACCGTCTTATCTGGGAGACTGATGTTCGACTGCAGGTAAGCTGGTCGTACTCCGAGTTAGACCTCGTAGACCGCAACTGAGGCGTATCGGGTGTACACCGATCCGAGCACAACACCGTATATCCAGTGATTACCGAGGGTCAAAAGAAGATACATCGCGAGTCCGGTTCCGGTCTGTCCCGTATAGAACGCAATTACGAATCCAGTCCACACTATCGTCCCGTAGGTTACTCCCCGAAGTGGGACGCTCGAGGCTGGCGGAAGATAGTTCCCAAGGGTGATGAACAACAGCGGTAAGACGGTCACTCCACCAGCGACAAAGATACCAACTCCTCCCCAAAGATCCAATCCGTAGCCGACAATATTGGCGAATTCCGCAAAGGCGAGCGGATCAAGCACTCCAAGAACGGTTGCGATGCCGAAAAGCGGTTGCATGGCGACCATTCCTACAAGCCCTGAGAGGCTGGCGACAGACAGCTCGCGGATACCGATTTGGCCAGATTCTCGAGAGGTCTCTTTCGAACTGTGTGTCTCCGGTTCGTTGCGCATACAGACGAGACGGTGAGGCCGCCAAAAAGTGTACTTCAGACGAGATAAACAGTCTGGACAAACCGACACACCGCCTACCGATCTGCCCACTGCAAGAGGCGTTCGTAAAACGGTTCGGCGGCCAACGCCGTGCGGTCTCCGACGAGTACGAGTCCCTTTTTTGCCCGTGTGAGCGCGACATTGATGCGACGGTGGTCTTCGAACAGCGGGCCTTCGAGCCGATCCGTTGCGACAAACGAGACAATAATAATTTCTTTGCTCGAGCCTTGGAATCTGTCTACGGTATCAACCGTAACCGCTACTCGGCGGCTGATTTCAGCAACTTGTGCGCGGAACGGGGCAATCACACCGATATCTGCCGAATCGACCCCAGCAGCGACGTACGACTCGACGATCTCGGCCACACGGTCGGCCTCTGTCGGATTCGTGTTGCCGATGCGTTTTCCCTCCGGGTCGAGAACCGTTACCTGATCTCGGAGCACAGGAGGTAGCTGTGTCGGATCGCACACTGCAGAAAGCGACTGCGCGGCGACCTGACCCGTTGCAGGTCGAAGTGCACCGTCATAGAACTCGGCCGATGAAAACGCCTGTATTCGCTGGCTCATCCGGTATTGGCTCGTTAACATGACCGCAGCCGCCGGGTACGAATCAATTAACCGCTCGAACAACGAAACCGACAGTGGATTCACCTTGGTTTCTGTAGCCTCGCTTTCGGTACCTGCCGACTGAACGACTGGCGGCAGCTGCTCGTGGTCGCCGACAAGCACGAACCGCTCGGCAAGATTCAGCGCGGCCAACGCTGCAGGCTCGGTGAGCTGTGAGGCCTCATCAACAACGGTGACATCGAACGCCTGTTCGCGCATCACACGCGAGCCACATGAGGCGGTGGTCGCGGCAACGACCGGTGCATTCTGCAGTTCTGCGGCCCGTTCGTGTGGGTCACCGCGTGTCTCGAGTTGCAGATCCAACATATCCTCCCGAATCCCGGTGTCAGTGCCGACACGGCAGATATCTTCGAACCCCTGGGCGCGCAGGGCTTCGACAGCGTTGTCTACTGCCCGATTGGTAAACGCCGTCAACAGGACGCGATCACCGCGGTCGACGAACGCGCGGATCAGCCGGGCGATCGTGTAGGTTTTGCCTGTCCCAGGCGGGCCGTGAATAAGTGCACAATCCTTGGCGTTGACCGCAAGGTTGACCGCCCGATTTTGTCCCGCGTTGTTGTCGATGAACGCCTGTTGGCCCTCGTCGAACTCGGGAGCGCGGCGCTCGAAGAGCACGTCTTTTCGCTTGGAGTCGCTTTTGAGAACGGCATCGTGGAGTGCGCTCAACATACGATCGACTGAGAGTTCGGAGGGATAGACATCGAGCCGGCGAACCTCGAGTGGCTCGTCTGTGGTAACGACTAGTTCTTCGTCGAGCTGGGTGATTCGGCAGAGTTCGGCGTGGCCTGCGACAGGATCGCCGTCGCTGGCGAGAGCAACGTCGCCCTCTCGGAGTTTCGAGACGGCCTCTGGTGATTTTCGTGCGTGCAACTCCCAGCGGTTTTCCTCGATTTCGCGTTGGCCGAGTGGCTCGAGATCGATCAACGCACGATCATCGGCGACGCGTTCCTCGGCCGTTTGTTCCCAGAGTTTACGGTACTCGGCGTGGACGGCCCGGCGTTCGGCCTCGATTGCCTCGTAGAATCGCTCGAAGTAGGCCAGTTCATCCTCGGGAATCGGACGGCCAATGGCTCCTGCTTTCGACTCCTGGTCGAGTCGGCCCGAGACTACCATACAGGTGTCCTGTTCGAAGCAGTATTCGCATTTGGCGTTGGCCTCATAGCCAGTTGGAATCTCGCCGCGGGCCTCGAGGCTGGCAAGTTCGTTGCGGGATCTGACGACGAACTCGAGCAAGCCCCTGCCCATTGTGAACTCCTTGGCGGGCGAGAGGTCACCCGATTCTTCGGTACGCTCGAGAGTCGTGTTTTTCGTATACAGCAGGGTGCCGTACTCGACATCAAGACCGCGTTCTTCGAGCATCAGCGCATAACAGGCAGCCTGGATTTTGTCCTGGAACCGTGGTTCTCGTGAGGTGTTTTTTCCTGTTTTGAGTTCGACCGGCATCCCACGTCTGAGGGCATCAGCCCGACCTTTGAGCCCAAACGTTGGGCTGATGAGTGTGTACTCCGAACGCCAGTCGTCTTCCTCAGTGAGCGTTCCCTGCGAAAGCCAGCCGTCGATGGCGGCGGCGTTCTGTCTGACTTCGCTTTCGACTTCCTCTGTGTCGCGGCCGAGCAAACCAAGCTCGAGGCCGGCCTCTTCGATTCTGTCTTCGATTGCTTCATCGAACCCGCGGCCTCGCAGTAGGTCTCCGAACACCTCGTGGACGATGGTTCCTTTGATCACGGGGTAGTTGAGCGGAATCGCCGACAGTTTGTTCAGATAGTACATTCGGGGACACTGCACCCACGAGCGGATAGCGGTCACATCAACCAGAAAATCCGGCTCGAGCACAACATAGGACTCTTTGGTCGTGCTGTAGGTGATCGCACCTTGATACGTTTCGACCGCAGGCTCTGTGATGTGTAGATCCATTCCCGTCTCGGTGTGGCTGGCAGTGTCTGCCCACTTGGCCCACAACGTTACCTCAACTGCCTCAGCGCCGGCCGTCTCGCTACCGTCAGTTGGCCGGACGTGGAGTTTGGCGAGTTTGCGCTCGCCGTAGTCGGTCTCGACGGTGGTGGGCTCGTCGACGTCGACGATCTCGCCTTGGAAGCTCGCTGTCACTACCCATTCTCGGACAGCAGGCTGAAAAACAGTATCGGTGCCCAACAGTCATCGGAGGTGCCATATGGGACGACGACCTAGGGTCGGTAATGTCTGAGCCAACCGCATACGAATCCTACGGAAAGCCAGTTATCAAAGGTGTCGTGGTGTTTCTAATCAGTCTCTCGCTGTTTGCCTCCTACAGCATCCTCGTTCAAGAGGGTGCTTCACTGGATACGCTGGGCGATATACTGGTCACTCTCTACATTTCGGCGCTCGTCTTCTATGGTGTGTTCTGGGAGACAATGGACACCCGCCGGTTCCGACTTGCACTCTACTTTGGGGTGCTTCTGTGGGGAACCGAGCGGTTCATCTCGGGCGATGAGTCGTTCCTGTCGGTCGCATTGATCTTGGGTGGACTCGGTATGTTCGTTCGAGAGCTGTATTTCAAAACATAGCTGAAACATACCGTTGGGTTGTTTTGCAGAAATCGGTAGAATCATTCTACTCTCTGTCCGTCGACCGATATGCAGATCAGAGACTGGCAAGATGTTCTCTCGGAGGTACTCGACTCCAATCGTGACCCAGAGGGTTGGCGAGCAGTCGCCGGCCAGCGAAAGCGTGGTGTCGGCGAGGATCTGTATCTGGGCCATCCCTCCGCAGGCGTCTTCCATCTCAAAACCTACGCCAAAAACCCCTACGAGCTTCAGGGCGTCGGCACACAGGTCGCCCGAAAAGTAGATGCTGGACTCGACGAGTTGTTGCCCCGACGCGAAGACGATACCGGGCGGTTTGCCGTCCAGCGACCTCCGGAAGACGAAAAGGAGGCGAAATCGATGGCTACCCGAATCGAACAGACGCTCAGCATCCACGCCGAGGCACCAACAACCGCCGAGGATTTTTTCACAGATATGATGCAAGCCGTCGACAGCCCCGCGTTCGGGCCAATGGCCTACGAGATGACAGACCGTCCCGACCAACTCGAGGCACTGTCCGAGACGTTCGAGGAGGCCGACGACCTCCTTTCGAAAGAGCTTGATGAGTTGATCGACCGCGATGGGCTAAACAGAGGCTTCGAGTAGCTTTCTCCTACTTCGGTAGGGCCATCCTACCGGTCGGTTTCGGCCGTCTCGAGTGTGCCGTCGGTTTCGTTCCAGGCTGTGAGGCTTCCTTCGTACACTGCAACATCCTCGAAGCCGACAGACCGAAAGACGACAAAGGTATGGCTCAGTCGGCGTGAGGTGTTGCAGTACAGCACAATTGGTCTCGAGCGGTCGGTGTCGATCCCTCTGGCAGCCAACAGTTTTTCGATCTCGTCTTTGGGTTTGATGCCGCGTGTGTCTTCGTCGACCAACTCCATCCAGTCGAGTCGCACGGCCCCCGGCAGGTGGCCTTCCTCGTACTCCCAGGCTTCGCGGGTATCAATCAGCGTTCTCTCGCCTGATTCAACAGCAGCCTGAACGTCCTCGGTTCGAACAATCGGTGCATCTTTGGCGAGCCCCAGCGTTTCGTAGGCGACAGGATCTGTCTCGGGGGACGCCGTTGTGGTCTCATACTGCTGTCGCCACGCGCTGAAATCACCGTCAAGGAGTCTGACATCCCGGTGGCCGTAGGCCAGTGCAGTCAGCACGAAGCGCGCCGCAAACACCCCATGGGTGTCGTCGTAGGCAACGATGGTATCAGCAGGTGAGATTCCGGCCGCACCGAGTAGTTCGGCGAACGCGTTGGCTCCGGGTAGCGTTCCTGGATCGGCCGAGTCTCGGTCACGGTAGGACGCAAATGGAATCGAGACCGCACCCGGTAGGTGGCCAATCGAGTCGTACTCCCACGATTCGCGAACATCGACGATTCGAACTGCTGGGTCGTCTATGTGGTCGGCGAGCCACGATGGGTCGGCGAGGTGTGCACACATACGAACGCGTTTGAACTCAATGCTCATTGAACCATCTATCGAAGCTGTCGAACGCTAGTGTTCGCCAATGCCGGAAAATACTGCGGGTATGTGTGTACACCAACCCGAATATGAACCCACGTAAGATGACGTTAGACCAATCCAGTCACCGCCAGAAATTACTTCCGTCTACAAAGGCTGCAACACTCTCCTATTCCCTGTATGACCGGCTGAAACCACCGTCTGGATCAGTACTAAGGCAGTAGTCCCCAAAGCAAAGAGTGTATGTCAGACGCAGAATACGCAACCGATGTACTGGTTACAGCCGACTGGCTCGAGGACAATCTCGAGGCATTCCAGAGTGATGATCCGGCCCATCGACTGGTCGAAGTCGATGTTGATACCGAAGCCTACGAGGACGGACACGCTCCTGGGGCAATCGGGTTCAACTGGGAGTCCCAACTGCAGGATCAGACGACTCGTGATATCCTCACCAAAGACGACTTCGAAAAGCTGCTTGGTTCACACGGTATCACCGAAGACTCGACGGTTGTTCTGTACGGTGATAACGCAAACTGGTTTGCGGCCTACGCCTACTGGCAGTTTAAATACTATGGCCACGACGACGTGAAACTCCTCAATGGGGGTCGTGAGTACTGGGTCGAACACGAGTATCCACTCACTGACGACGTCCCTGCGTTCGATGAGGTCGAATACACGGCCTCAGGGCCGCGCGAGTCGATCCGCGCGTATCGAGAGGATGTCGAAAACGCAATCGAACGCGGCGTGCCGCTGGTAGACGTTCGGTCACCAGAGGAATTCAGCGGCGAGGTGCTGGCCCCACCAGGACTCACCGAGACCGCCCAGCGCGGCGGCCACATTCCCGGCGCGAAAAACATCTCGTGGGCAGCAGTCACTGACGATGACGGGACGTTCAAATCTGCCGAAGAGATCGAGCAACTGTACGCCGAAAAACAAATTGACGGCGACGGCACGACAGTTACCTACTGCAGAATCGGCGAGCGGTCGTCGGTCGCCTGGTTTGCACTCCACGAACTGCTCGGCTACGATGATACGGCCAACTACGATGGCTCTTGGACAGAGTGGGGGAACCTCGTTGGTGCGCCTATAGAGAAAGGCCAAGCCGACGACTGAGTCCGTTTCGAAGGCGAGCGGCGACCAGTGCGGGCCGTGAAACAACGTGAGATTGAGCGAGCACCACGACGGAACTCCGTGAAGAAAACATACCTCTCGAGACCCAAAACCGCTGGTTTCGAAAACTGTGTCTTCGGATTTTAGATCTTCGCTTCCAGATTCCAGGTGTTAGCCTCCGGATTTCGAAGACAGAGACAACTGCTCTGCAATTGATCCCCCTCGAACCACGACGTAGACGACAACCAACGAGACGAGCAACACTGCCAGCCCAACGGCGGCTGGCAACACATCGCCGACAGGCTCGAAATCATCCACACGAAAGCTAATAATCTGTCTCGAGACAGCGATCAGCGCTGCGCTGACGACAATCGGCAATACAGGGTTGTCGTTTGCGTAGGCGATCAGCGTTCGGTGAACCTCGAGAATGATCAACAGCAACAACACCGTATCGATCAATCCGACAACGGCCACCGGATCTGTGTACTCTCCCGTGATGATGAGTAGATACAGCCCCAATCCGAGATCATAGATTCCGATCACAAACAGCGCCAGCAAAAAGTAGGTGGTCACAAGCACGAACCACCGGAGCAGTTCCGTTGAGTAGTTGGTAAAATCGGCTGGATCTGAGCCCACAGCAACACACCGGCCGCAAACGGCTTTGGTTTTCTGTCTGATTGCGGTGACAGACGGTTGAACCGAACCGCCCAGACTCAATAGCCTCGACCATGTTGTATCGGCTATGAACGATGAGTTCATTGAGTCTGTCCGAACCGAAAACAGCACTGCACTCTCGCGACTCGGCTCCTCGAAGGCACTGTATGCCGAAACTGACGGTAACCTCGAGGCCGAACCCGTCCTCCAAGCCGCCGCCATCGCCGAAGACGCTGCCCGCGAGACGCTCGAGGCGTGGGCTGACGACGAACCAAACACGGCCGCCGCCGAACTGTTCGCCGATGTCGCCAACCAGGAGGCCGACCATTATGAAACAGTCGCCGACAAAATCGACAACTCACCTCGAGCAGCCGAAAATGAGCAACTCCCTGCAATCCAGTTGAGGCTTCGGGATCTCGAGTCGACAATCGAGCGTGCTGGTGGGCTCGTTGGTCGCTGTCTCGTAGCCAAAAAATCGAAAGAACAGTACACCGGCTACTTCGTGGGGGATGCCGACCCACAGACTGCGAGTGTGTTCCGCGATCTCGGCGGCGACGTTGATGGGCAACTCGAGCGTGCAGCCGAGCTGATCGACACAGTTTGTGAGACGCCCGCCGACCGAGACCAAGCACAAGTCGCAGCCACCGAAGCGATTCAGGCAGCCTACGACGAATACACTCAGTCGCTCGAGTCAATGGGCGTCAATCCGAAACCAGTCTGCTGAGAGCTATCGATCACACCTCAAGGGCTATTGTTCGTCGTCTCGCTTTAGATCTGAAGCAATAGTAACAAGAAAACGGCTCAAAATATTACTTCCACTTTGGACGCTCTGTCCAGAGTTCTGATTCGAATATCATCTTTTTCGGCCTGTTTGTTTTTGAGTCTGTACCTTGTTTTGGTTGTTCGGTTCGATCTTCAACCATCGGCTTGTATGTTACTGAATGCCACAGATACAAATAGTTTGTGCCGATACAGTGGCTAGTCGGTACACCTACCAGCCACTGTTGGCCACTCCTACTGGCCGAACTCCTCAAAGCCGCTTGGGAGATCTGCTTCACCGCTGATAATTCGCTCGGCGGTCTCTCGGTCTAAGCTGTCGACGACAAACGACGGAATTCCATCAGGAAGCTGTCTGCGAATCGACGCAGGGAGCTTTTGGCCACCGTCAGTCGACGGGGACTGTTGGTCGGCAACAAGCGAGTCATCTCGCTCGACGTACTCAACAGAACCTGCACCCTCCGTGTTGGTCGCTTCGACCGTCTCTGTGAGTTCGTCAAGCGCGTTTTCGACTGACGACAGTTGGGTTGTTTGAATACCAACCGACGACCGGACGGAACCGACTGCTTTTGCGACCTCGTCTGTGCCTTCAGCAACAGTGTCGATGGTTGCAGCGAGTTCCGTACTTGTCGAGGCCTGTTCGTCTGTTGCTTGGGCTACCTGTGCGATACTGTCGGCCGTCTCTTCGGCCGCATCAACAACGACATCGAGTTCTTGTTGGGTTTCTTTGACCTCTTCGGCACTGCTTGTGATGTGGTCTTCGGCCTCCGAGAGTGATTCGGCGGTGAGATCTATTCGGTCGGTGACTGTTTCGATGATCGAATCAACCTGATCGGCCTGCTGTTTGGACTCTTCGGCTAACGATTTGACTTCGTCGGCAACGACCGCAAACCCTGAGCCAGCATCGCCGGCTCTGGCAGCCTCAATGGAGGCGTTGAGTGCCAATAGGTTCGTCTGATCTGCAATCTGGTCTATCGTATCAACGATGCCTTCGATCTGGTCGATTGCTTCGACCAACTCATCCATTTGCTCGCCGACCGTTCGGCTGGTTTCGGCGACTCGCTCGATACGGTCGACCGCAGTTCCGGCGGCACTCCGACCGTTGTGTGCGGCATCTTCTGTGCGTTTGGCTGTTCGTGTGACATCGTCGCTGCTGGCGGCGATCTGTTCAACACTTGCACTGAGATTAGCAATCTCGTCGGCCAACTGGCCGACCTGTTCGGATTGTGTGTCTGTCGATCTAGAAATGCGGTTCATTTCATGTTCGATATCTCGAGCCTGTTCGGCGATTTTGCTTACCGACGAACCAATGTCTGTCCGGAGTGTCCGTGAGGCTTCGATTTCGGCAGTGAGTTTTGAGGAGTACGAATGCAGATACGTGTCATTAATAACCTGCATATCAAGATTCTGTCCGCGGATGACGGCGTTGATGTCGGCTTTGGCTTCGGCGATTCGGTCGACGATGGTTTCTGAATCTGGCTCGCCCGCAGCCAACTCGGCGGCTGCAGCCTCCAGGATGTGATCGACGAACTCTGTTTGGATGTTGGCTGACATCCCACCAAAGTAGTGCAACGGCATATCCAGTCGGTCGTGGAGCCGTCCAATGCGAGTTCGGTGTTTGTAGTATTCTCGATCATATCGGCCGCCGGTCAACGTCTGGTAGTAGCCAACAATGATCTGACGGATAGCCTCTGCATCTCGTGGCGACCGCTCGACGATTTCGGCCGTGCGCTCGTGGGCGACAATTGGTTCAAAAAACGTATCAACAAACTGTGTTTGGTCTGCACGGAACAGCTCGTTGAGACCTGCTAGCCGTGTTTCGTCTTCTTTATCGAACGAAATAAACTCCTGGCGCCACTGGATTTCGTCGGCTGTCAACCCGATTTCGGTTGCTAATTCTTCGGTCGTCGTGCCCGTTCCAATCGTATTTCCCTCGACAAGCGAACTCATTAGATACGCAATTACCGTAGGCAGAATAACTGTTTGTGCCCACCTATCAAAGGTAATAACTTCCTGCAGATCGCTTGTTGTCTATTAGCTGTTGGTTGTTGAAAATTCAACAAAACCTATCACCGACGGCTGCCGTCCAGTCGTATACTCCCAGATAAATCGTGCCAGCAGTCCTATGCGTGCGTGTAGTAGACGACAGATTGCTCGGCGTGGTCGTCGACTCGGACGAAGCCGATCCGCTCGAACTGGATAATATCGTTGATATCGGTCTCTGCGAAGTCTGGTTCTGCCTTGCCGGTCACTTCGCCGTCAGGTGTTCGCAATCGCACGTCGACTGCGGTGTCGGCTGGCACCCAGTGAATCACGTCTACGCCCTCTTGACGAACCGCAGAGATGTCGTCGCCGGTAGCCGCGAACTCGCCGTCAGCGTATCGCACACAACCGTAGCCTTTGAGCCAAACGCGCTCGGCTTCTTTCGGCAGGTCGTCGGGTTCGATGAGAACCGCCTCGCCGACCGGAATCTCACGCGTGCCTCGGTCTTCGTGGTTTGGATGCAGTGGTGGGTGGCCTGCGGACGGCTTGTCGTCACCGACGATTGGTACTTTTTGACCGTCGCGAACCAGGAAGTAGCGGTTCGCCTCATCGTCGACGATATCGCGGTTGTTGGCGTAGATCGACGACATGGCGAGATCCACATCCGATGTCGACATCCCGAGGCCAATCATTGATTCGACAATGGCTTGTCCACGGATGCCGCGGCGGCGAACCGACTGGAGCGTCGGTGCACGTGGGTCATCCCAGCCGTCAAGTTCGCCGGCCTCGATGTGTTCGGCGATCGTAGATGTGGATATTTTGACATCGTACTCGTCGATCTGGACATGTCCCCAGTGGAGCACTTCGGGATACTCCCAATCGAAGTACTCATAGAGGAACTGCTGACGCTTTGCGGAGTCTTGGAGGTCGATTCCACGAATAATGTGGGTAATGCCGGTGAGGTGGTCGTCGACGCCCGACTGAAAATCGAGCATGGGCCAACAGCGGTACTCGCTTGCCTCTTCGCGAGGATGCGGTGTATCGATCATTCTGAAGGCAACCCAGTCGCGCAGTGCGGGGTTTTTGTGTTCGATGTCGGTTTTGACCCGCAGGACTATCTCTCCTGAGTTGTACTCGCCGTCGAGCATGTTCTCGAACTCCTCGAGGACGGTTTCAGGATCTTTCTCGCGGTTCGGCGACGGTGTTCCTTCTTTTTTGAGTTCAGAGAACTCCTCGGCCGGAAGATCGCAGGTGTAGGCCTCGCCCATCTCGATCAACTCGCGGGCATGGTCGTAGTAGATCTCGAGGCGATCAGACGCACGGTAGGTTTCGTCGGGCTCGAAGCCGAGATAAGCGATATCCTCGAGAATAGCGTCGTAAGCCGACAGATCCGGGCGTTTGGTTTCGGGGTCGGTGTCGTCGAACCGGACGACGAACGCACCGTCATAGCGCTCACAGTAGGTGCCGATCACCGACGGCATGCGGGCGTGGCCGAGGTGCCATGGGCCGTTTGGGTTGGGCGCAGCACGGAGCCGGACGGTGTCATACTCGTCGGCGTTCGGCAGGTCTGGAAGGGTGTGTTCGTCGGCGTCGTCTTCGGCCTCGAGTTCGTCGACCAACTGTTGGTCGAGTTTGGCAAGTCGCTCGCGACGTGCCTTGCCGTCGAGTTGACCGACTGTTCCGACGACTTGGCCGACGACGCCCGGCACTTTGTCGCCGTGCGGTCGGAAGTCGGGATTCTCGCCCATCAGTGGGCCCATAATAGCCCCGACGTCGGGATCGCTGTCGTGTTTGAGCGCATTGAACAGGGCGTGCTTTTCGGCTTCCTGTTTGATGCGCTCGCGGAGTTCCTCGTCCATTGGGTGTGGCTTTCGTGTGATGCATCAAAAGCAGTGTGAATCCATCCCCGATAGCCTGCCCGAGAAGTGTGACGGAGACTCACCGACCGGTCGTACACACCGAACCTCAAACTACTGTGCTGAGGCCGTCGAGAGTAGACGAATCTCAAGAGCCAAACACGAGCGTCTTGACCACTGCCGGAACCGTCTCGCCATCCGCAATCGGCTCGCCAATATCAAGATACGATCCTGTTCGAACCGCGAGTTCATCGATCACCGTAAGCGGCCGGTCTGTACAGCGAACGCTCAGCAACTGCCCGAGTGCCTTCGCACAGTTCTGTTCGGTGACAACGACGATCGGAATCGATGGGGGATAACTCTCGGCCAACGCCGCTGTAAACGACACTGCAACCTCCCGAAGCCGGTCGTACGAGAGTCCGCCCATGGCTTCAATGCCGACTGCAATGCCGCCGACATCACGAACGTCATATCGCTGGGTCGCCTCCGAAAGCACCCTCGAGAACGTTGCAGTCAGTTGGTTGTTATCGACGTCTGCCAGCGAGCCAGCTGCGATCACCGGCAGATTACGCAGCGGCAGCAGCGTCTCGTCGATACAGACTGTTCGGCCACTGAGTCGGGTTGTGTGCGTTCCGGCCCCGATGACGGTCGCACGCAAATCCTCTGCTAATCGCTTGGTCGGTAGCTGTGACTCGGCAGCCGCCTCGGTAAGTGCCCCAGCAAGCAGCGGCCCGAGGTCGTTGTAGGCAAACGGCTCAAAATCGGCACTCGAAGCGGTCTGTTCGCCAACGAGCCGGCCGACACCACCGGTAAAGACGACTGCATCAACCGGTTGGGATTCTTCCGGGAGCGGCCCGATCGACAACTGCTGTGTGAGTTGGTCGTATGGCGGCCCAAGAAGTGAATCGGCCACGAGGCTCGCCATCGCATCCACCAGCCGAGAGAGTGTTTCTGTATCCACCGGATCGCCGACTGACAGACCGAAGCTGTGGGCCTCACTGATCTTGCGGGCTGGATCAGCTAGTTTCGTAAGCCGCCCCTCAGCAACGCCAACCAGCCGTCCACCAACATCGAGACACCGGGTTTCGACAACGCCGTCGGCATCGAAAATCGCAGTATTGGTCGTCCCACCGCCGACATCGACGTTGGCGATCGTCGTGTCCGAGTCGGCTGCGTAGCTGGCTGACCCAGCACCCCGTCCGGCCAAGATTGCCTCGAGTGCCGCCCCAGCAGTAGCGACGACGAAGCTCCCGCTTTCGTCGGCGAGTTGGTGTGCCAGCGGCTCGGCGTTTGCGGTACGGGCTGTCTCGCCGGTGACAATGACTGCACCCGTGTCAATATCTTCGGGAACAACACCAGCGGTAGTGAGATCTTTATTAATGAGTCCGGCGACCGCCTCAATGTCGACGGTTTCGGGATCGACAAGCGGCGTTTCGTGAACCGGCCCGCGGAAACAGACTGCCCGGTCGCCAATCTCGAGTTTTTCAGCTCCCGTAACCCCGATAGACTTGACTTCCAGTTCGCTGACGACGATATGGGTCGTTGTCGTCCCGACGTCGATGCCGACGCTCGTCAGCGTTGAACCAGCCGTCGTAGCACCCTCAAAGGCCATCTATCACCTCCTTTGCTGTCTGAAGCATTATTCCTTTGCGAACTCACGGTCTGCAGCAGTAAGCTCGAGGCCACTTGCCTGTTTGTCACACATTTCCTCGACGAGATCGACGATTTCGGCCCCGGCTTCGACCGGCGGCAGCCCGCCGTCATGAATGTTGGAGATCACTGTCTTTTTTGCTGTCGGCGTCCCGCGTTCGGGGTCGTAGACCATGTACGCACTCAGGCTCTCGGCGGTCGCCAGACCAGGCCGCTCGCCGAGTAAGATCACACAGCTTTCGGCCTCGAGTGTCTCGCCAATCGCATCCATCACATCGACTCGACCGTAGGTGACGAAAACCGGAGTTCCGACATCGAGTCCGCGCTGGTCGAGCCCGTCTGTGAGAATCGACAGCAGGTCGGGGATGTTACGCTCGACGGCGGTTGAACTCAGACCGTCAGCAACGATTAGTTGTACCTGCGGTGCGTGCTGGCAGTTATTTTGGAGCCGCTCTGTGGTCACCTCTGAGATCTCTCGGCCCTTATCAGGGCGGGCGAGATACTCGTCTTTATCATCGACGAGCGTCTGGATGGCAAACAGCTCCATCGTCTCAATAAGCTCGTCGCTGACATGGCTGTGGACGGCATCACGGGCAACGCCGTGGTCCGAGCGGAACTCGAGAAGTGTTGGTGTTCGTGGCCGCGAGCCTGCCCGGCCAACACCAAGCCGCGAAGGGTTGCGCTCGGCGATACGGTCGAGAATGTCCTCGAGATCGTCCGGTGTGTTGTTTGTTGCCATTGGTTATCCCTCGGTGAACAGCGTCGGATCGCCTGCCCTTTCGGTGAGTCTGCCCTCCTGCATAATGTCCATCTCCTCGAGCCACTCCTCGAAGGCGGCTGCCGGCCGGAGGTCATGTAACTCCCACAGCGAGGCGGCATCATGGTAGCTGTTCGACTGGTAGTTGAGCATGACATCATCGCCCATCGGAACGGTAATGAAGTAGTTCGAGGCCTTCGAGAGCAACATCGCCAGTCGCTCGATATCGTTCTGGTCGGCCTGAATGTGGTTCGTATAGCAGGCGTCGATCCCCATTGAAATGCCGGTGAGCTTGCCCATGAACACGTCCTCGAGGCCGGCACGAATCACCTGCTTGCCGTCATACAGGTATTCGGGGCCAATGAAGCCAACAACCGTGTTGACGATGAACGGATCATACCGCTTGGCAAGGCCGTAACACCGCGCCTCGAGTGTCACTTGGTCGACGCCATGGTGGGCGTCCCCGGAGAGCTCCGAGCCTTGGCCGGTTTCGAAGTACATGACGTTCGGGCCTCCAGCAGTACCTTGGGTTTGGCCGAGTTCGTAGGCTTCATCCAGCATTGCGACATCGACGCCGAACTCGTCGTTGCCGGCTTCGGTTCCCGCAATGCTCTGAAAGATCAGGTCTGCCGGAGCCCCCTCGCGGATGGCATCCATCTGGGTTGTCACATGCGAGAGACAACAGTTCTGGGTCGGAATGTCGTTCTTCTCGATGATTCTGTGGGTCGCCTCCAGGATTTCAGTCGTCGTTCCGACAGTGTCTGTCACTGGGTTGATCCCGATCACCGCATCGCCAACGCCGTAGGCCAGCCCTTCTCGAGTCGAATCGAGGATGTTTCCGATGTCGTCGGCCGGATCGTTCGGTTGTAAGCGAAATGAAAGCCGGCCGGGCTCGCCGATGGTGTTGTTACAGCGGGCGGTCACCGTGATTTTCGACGCAACCAACACGAGATCCATATCCGACATTAGCTTGGTGACCGCTGCGATCATCTCGCTTGTCAAGCCAGGTCGGATGGCACTGATCGCTCCGTCTGTCGTGGTGGTATCGACGAGAAACTCTCTGAGTTCGCCCACTGTCCAGCCAGCGATCCGCTCGTAGACTGATTCGTCGACGGCATCTTGGATTACTCGAGTCACCTCGTCGTCTTCGTAGGCGACAACAGGATTCTCTCGGAGTGTCTCGAGTGTGATCTCGCTCAGTGCGTCTTTGGCGGCAACACGTTCAGCATCCGACCGGGCAGCGACACCCGCAAGCTCATCGCCAGTCTTTCGTTCGTTTGCTTTTGCGAGTACCTCTGTGACCGAATCAAATGCTGTGCGTGACCCGCCGATTGTTGAGGTAATCGCCATATTAGTCCCTATGTACGTACTCTTTGGCCACTGTATTCAACGTTTGTGGGTAATTACCAAACAAAAGTTTTTGAACAGAAAGTAGAATTGTTCTCGGTAGTTGACCTGTTATCGTCTCTCAGAAGACAGTCCACATTGCTGTCAAATATATTGGAACTCTTTGTACGGTCTGCAGTGACAGTCGTTGTTGGCGCGTGGCTCGAACAATGGCCGCCACCTACTGGCGGCCCGCCTGCCCGACTCCGGGCACCGAAAAGTATGTTTCAACCTTGCTCATCACTAACGCGGTCGTCAGTACGAGTGCGAGATACCACAGGGCGACAATCAAGTAAATGTCGGTGTATTGAAACGTGTCTGAGCCGATGTTCTGAGCACGACGGAACATTTCTGGAACGGTAATAAATGCGGCCAGCGAGGTGTATTTCAGCAGATAGATGAACTCGTTGGTCCAGCCAGGGATCGCAAACCGGAGCCCTTGTGGTAAGACAATATGTCTAATAGCCTGTAATTTTGAGAGTCCGACCGCCCGGCCAGCAGTCAGTTGCCCAGCATCAACCGACTGTAGTGCCGACCGGATGTATTCGGCCTGATAAGCCGCCGAATTGATCGTAAATGCGACCATTGCCACTACCGCCGCCGTTCGGGGTGCACCACTGAGATCCATCAGCCAGATACCGTCGATTATTCCCGCAAGTGGAAGGGCAAAATAGAAGAAAAACAGTTGGGCAAGCAGCGGTGTGCCGCGAACCAGTTCGGTAAACACCAACGAGAGCCGGCTGCTAATCGGCCCGCCGTAGATGCGGGCAATGGCTGTCGGCAGCGCAATGAACAGTCCGAGCGCCATTGGGATCACCGTCAGATAGATCGTCACGAACGCGCCGGCTGCCAATGCGGGTTCGGCCGTCGTCGCAAGCGCAGCCACCTCGAGGGGCCAGGCAAGCCACTCGACGAGTAAACCAGCAGGGCCGAGAGAGGCTGCCAGCCCGCTGATACTTTCGGCAACCGCCTCAAACGGCTCGGCCGGGAACAACGGCTCGCGCTGGCTGACTCCAAGATCAGACCGGACGAGATCAGGGAGGCCAACAGCCGTCAGCACAGAATCGATTAGTGTGTTGTGATACGCCCACCGCGCGAGTAGCCACGTCCAAAAGATGACGCCCACAGCCGCGACAAGTTGGCGGGGCCGTCCGGAGGGCGTACCAACTGCCTCGGTACGGCTGTCGGTCGTCATTGGTGAAGGTCACTAAGGAACGCTGCTGTCCGATCGCTTTCGGGGTTTTCGAACAGTTGGTCGGGCGATCCGCGTTCGACAATTCGACCTTCATCCAGAAACGTAATGCTCGAGGCTGCCGACCGTGCGAACCCCATTTCGTGTGTGACACACAGCATCGTCATTCCACCGTCGGCAAGATCTTTCATCACTCCTAACACCTCACCGATCAACTCCGGATCAAGTGCGCTTGTTGGTTCGTCAAACAAAATGAGTTCGGGATCCATCGCCAATGCGCGTGCAATCCCGACACGTTGCTGTTGGCCTCCGGACAGTTCGGCTGGATACGACTCGGCCTGGTCAGCAAGGCCAACACGCTCGAGATAGTCGTCGGCTTTCGCCTCAGCACGCTCTTCTGAGAGGCCCAACACCTCTCGCAAGCCCAACGTAATGTTACGGCGGGCTGTGAGATGCGAAAACAGACTAAAGTCCTGAAACACCATCCCGACCCGTCTACGGAGTTCGTTTTCGTCTACCGAGTGGATCTCTTCACCATCGAGATAGATTGCGCCGTCGTCGATCTCCGTCAGGCGGTTAACACACCGAAGCAGCGTCGATTTTCCTGATCCACTCGGACCGACGATTACTTCGACTTGTTGGCGCTCCATCTCGAAGCTCACGTCGTGCAGTACTGGTTCGTCGTCGTAGGATTTGTCAACGTTTTCGATACGAAGTACACTCATTCGTTGCCTCCCGGAATCGCATACTGGCTGTGGAGATAATCAAGCGCCCGATTCGTACTGAACGTCAGCACGAAATAGATCGCACTGATCGTGATGATAACCTCGATAACTGCGGTGTCACGGCCGGGTTGCAGATACAACCGCTCGGCGCGAGTCAGCAACTCTGCCAACCCGATCGCGAACGCGACACTGGTATCTTTGAGGACAATGGTAAACTCGTTTTGGAACCCCGGCAACGACCGCCGGACGGCCTGTGGGAAGATCACGTATCTAATCGCCTGCAGTTTGCTGAGCCCCACAGACCGGGCGGCCTCGAGTTGTCCCTCACCGATCGACTGAATCGCCCCACGAAACACCTGGCTTTGGTAGGCAGCACTCCGCAGGCCAAGAGCGAGTGTCGCTGCGATAAACGCAGTCAACTGCAGATCGATCACCGGGACAGTCCCCAACTGTGGGATCGGCAGCGAAAAATAAAACAGCACGATCAGGACGACAATCGGCGTGCCCCGAAGAATGACACCGGCACCGCTGACGAACGTCTGTAGCCGACCGCGGCCATACACCTCGATCGCACCGGCTGGAAAGCCCAACAGGAAGCCAACTGAGAGGCTACTAATTGTCAAAAGCACCGTCACGACTGTCCCCAACAGGAGGAACCGCCAGTTGGCGGCGATAAACTGCCAGTCGCTCACCTGCAGCAGAGCAACATCCATCTACGCTATTCGAACCACTCCGCGACGAGGTCGTCGTAGGTGCCGTCGTCTTGAATCTCTTCGAGTGCGGCGTTGAGATCCTCGAGCCGATCGTCATCCTGGCGAAGTCCAAAGCCGTATTCTTCGCCGGTTTCGACTCGGAACGCAACGCTCACTGCGCGACTGTCAGCGAAGTTTTCTGCAACCGGAATGTCGAGAATAAGTGCATCGACGTTCCCATTCTCGAGGTCTTGGACGCCGAGTGTGTAGTTTTCGTACTGACGGGTGTCGTCTTCGTCGACAGTGCCGTCTTCGACCAACGCATCCAACTCGTCGAGGCCGGTTGTGCCTGATTGGGCACCGACGATGCGGTCGGCCAGCTCCTCGAGGCTTTCGGGCTCAAAATCAGCGTCATCCGAGATGAGAACGGCCTGGTCGGCCTCGTAGTATGGATCGCTAAAGGCGATGGTCTCGGCGCGGTCGTCGGTGATCGTCATCGCTGCGGCGGCCATATCGATGTTGCCTTCGGTCAGCGAGGGGATCAGCGAGTCGAATTCGGTATCAGTCCATTCGCCGACTTCATAGCCCGCCCGCTCGATAACGGCCTCTGCAAGGTCAATATCGAAGCCCATGAGTTCGCCGTCTTCAGTGAACTCAAACGGAGGGAATCCTGAAGCGGTTCCGGGATTGATTACGTTGTCATCCTCGCCGGTACAGCCGGCAATGGCGGTTGTTGCTGCAGCTGCACCGACAGCTTTCAGGTAGCTCCGTCGATCCAGGCTCGTTTGGGCTGACATACATATCATCTCGGAACTCTTTGATTTGAACGTTTCGACGTGGTATCCGCTTTTTCCTACTGGTCGTGTCAGCTATGTGGGTATGAATGTTTGTTTGTTGCTCTCAATCCGTGTTATCTGTTGACAATTAATCACACCTTGAACGCGACTGTGGTGTAGCCCACTCGTTGATTTTTTATTGTGATTCTTCCAGTCACGGTGCTGTGTGTCCGACAGACTCCGAGACAGACATTCGAAAGCAAAGCCGCTTTTGAGCCCTCAGAGACGTCGTTGGGTGACGTACTCACGTGTGGTGCCTTCCAACACGTAGTCCGTCTGTTGGAGTTCCTCAATCGAAGTTGAGCCAGTCACGAACATCGCTGTCTGGAGTTCGGCGAGTAGATCCTCGATTCGTTCGACAACGGCATCCGACCCTTTCGCAGCCGGCTGGAGGAATGGTTTGGCGAGCCCACCGGCTTGTGCGCCGACTGCGATTGCTTTGGCGATATCGAGCCCGGTTCGCACGCCACCGCTTGCGACCACACAGTCGTGGACAGCCGCACACTCGATGGTACTTGGAACGGTCGGAATACCCCACTCTCGGAACAGCGTCCCGATCTGTTGTTGTCGAGAAGCACCGACGGCCGCCGCACGGTAGGCTTCGATACCGGACCACGTCGTCCCGCCTTTTCCTGCGACATCGATCGCGTCAACGCCCGCATCGGCGAGTTGTGTAGCCGTCTCGCGGGAGATGCCGTTGCCCGTTTCTTTAACAATGACCGGCACTGAGAGGTCTGCTGCGACGCGTTTGATTGCATCCAGACAGTCCCGACCGTCGACATCGCCCTCTGGCTGGACTGCCTCCTGGAGAAAGTTCAGATGAATCGCAAGCGCATCTGCTTGTATCATCTCAACGGCGCGTTCGACCATCTCGAGGTCATACTCTCGAAGCTGTGCGGCACCCAGATTACCGTAGATGAACGCCTCGGGGGCGACTTCACGGACGACGGTGTAGGACTCGAGGACGCTCTCATCCTCAAGTTCAAGACCGGCACGCTGGCTACCGAGGCCCATTGCGATGTTCGTCTCACTGGCAGCCTGCGCCAACGCTCGGTTGAGTTTCGTGGTGTTTCCGTGCCCACCAGTCATGCTTTCGATAAAGATGGGAGCCGACAGCTCGTGGCCCAAAAAGTCAATGCTGGTGTCGATTGCGTTGTAATCGAGTTCCGGAAGCGCGTTGTGAACCAACCGAACGTCTTCGAAACCGGTTCCATCAGTTTCGACATCCCGCTCTCGAGCGATCCGTACGTGGTCGTCTTTTCTGTCTTCAGTTGCCGACGAAGCCTGCTCGGTCATTGGCCTTTTTTAGTAGGGGAGTCCGAAAAGACTACTGCTATGTGGGCCGCGAGACCTCGCCGAGAGAACTGCAGGCCGCCACCACGGTCACCTTCGACCGTATCGGCCCCGACATCCTCTGTCGATGGAACCGTAACTTGGATTTCTTCGATGGCATCGAACGCAAAGTACAGATCACGTTGCATGTTCTCTGCGGTGATATTCGAGACCCCACATCCCGATTAGTAACTAAGGACAGTTTCTTTGAGTATTGTTAGAAACTATTTGTAGTCACAAAACTTATTTTGAATGGATGGGAATACTACAGTGAACAGAGACGAGTTGCCAGGCCGAAACCAAACCACATAATTCGACTATGACCAACGACCAGTTGAGCACAACCAGACGATCGAAACCAAACGCTGTCTCTGGGTTCGACCACTCACTCGAGACCCAGAGACACAATGAGTGTCCTGAGTGTTCTGGGCGGCTCATACGAGACAGTGACACGGATGAAACAGTCTGTTCGGAGTGCGGACTACTCATTTCCGAACAGACGATTGACCGCGGACCGGAGTGGCGAACGTTCGATTTCGAACAAGGAGAAACTGCCTCTCGAGTCGGACTGCCAACCACACAACGGATGCATGATAAGGGACTGACAACAGACATCGGGTGGCGCGACCGCGATGCTCATGGAAACCCTCTGTCGGCGCGTCAGCGACAAAAAATGAGTCGGCTTCGCACGTGGGACGAACGGTTCCGCACGCAGGATTCGAAAGGCCGGAATTTGAAGCGAGCACTTGGCGAGATCGATCGCATGGCTTCAGCACTCGGCGTTCCTGACCCGACTCGAGAAACGGCGAGTGTGATCTATAGACGGGCCCTAGATGAGGATTTGCTTCCGGGGCGGTCGATAGAATCCGTAGCGACCTGCGCGTTGTATGCGGCGACCCGAACCAATGGCATCTCACGAACGATCGATGAACTCACCGAAGTCAGTCGTGTCGAGAAACTCGACATCGAACGGACGTATCGTTACATTTCGCGTGAGTTAGACCTCCAGATTCCACCGTCACATCCAATGGAGTACGTTGGACGGTTTGCCTCGGAACTCGAGTGTTCAAACGAGACTGATCGGTATGCTCGGAAACTCATCGACGATGCGACCAAACAAGGAGTACACAGTGGAAAGAACCCTGCGGGAATCGCTGCTGCCGCGCTGTATGCGGCCTCACGCCTGTGTGGTGAATCCATTATTCAGCCGGATATCTCTGCGGTCGCGAACATCAGTGAGGTGACTATCCGTCAGCGGTATCGGGATGTGTTGGATGCAACAGAACTGCTTGAAGCAGATGAACTATAGAAGAACTCGAGGAAATCAACAGCATGAAAATCGAATTTGACCGTGATACCTGCATTGGCATGTTCCAATGTGTCGACGAGTGGGATGGCTTTGAGAAAGACCTCGACGCAGGGAAAGCCGACCTACTGAACAGCGAAGAAACCGACGATGATATTTTTGTCGCCGAAATACCCGAGGGCGAGGAGTTCGACGCCCAGTACGCAGCCCGTGTCTGTCCTGTTGATGCGATTCGCGTCTACGACGACGATGGCAAGCAAATCGTCTGATACGCTCTGACTCCTCAGAGCCCTGATCCGAAACTGCTTACAGTGTAGCCATTGCTATGGTGAAACTGTTATTGTTATCGCCGTCTGAATATTAGTATGGCTGAAAAAGCAAAGTACACAGCGGTTCTCACCGAGAGTGAACTGTATGACGGTCAACAGGTGACCGAACTCCCCGTTGTTGGGTATGAGTTCGTCGGCAGCATGTATATGTTCGAGTTAGCAAACGGCACCTCGCTATCAGTTGGTACTGGAATTGTCGAAGCAGTGCAACCGGTCGAAGAAGCCTCATCCTAAATGACAGCTACTCATAGTCATGATAGTAGACTTACAGCGATCGATGTTATGGGCACTGTTGTGTACGCTGTGAGCTAACTTCGCAGTGCCTCGACTGGCCGTTCGTTGGCGGCTTTCCAGGCTGGATACAGCCCGCTGACGACACTGATTACGACGCCAATCGTGAACGCCAACAGCAGGTACAACAGGTTCGTCGGATGCAGCAGAATCCACAGGTCGACCGGTGCGAACAGATACAGCAGTCCAAGCAGGCCAACCGAGACGACAACGCCGCCAGCCGCCCCGATAACGCCGAGCAATGCAGCCTCGAGAAGAATCATCCGCATCACATCCCGCTTTTCAACGCCCACGGCCCGCAGCACACCGATTTCTTCGCGGCGTTCGACGGTGCTCATCAGCATCACATTCAGGATACTCACTCCCGCAACAAGCAGCGAAATCCCACCCAACCCGAGCAGAAAGCTATTCAGCAGCGAAAAGAACGTGCCAATCTCGTCGGTGATCGACGACAGCTCGAAAATATCGACGCGCTCTTGGCGGTCGTTGACCGTCGACTCAATGGCGGCCGCGGCAGCGGCGGCTTCCTCGCCGGAGTTCGCTTCGATCGTTACCTGATCGTAGCCACTGCCGTCGCCGACAGCGTCTTCGGGCAGCATCACCGCATCGTTCGGCGAGACGGGCGAGAAGCTCTCGACTTCTTGGAGTATGCCAACGACCCGGTGTGTCTGGCCGTCGACCGTAATCGTCGCGCCGACGCGCACCTCGAGTTGTTCGGCCATGTTGGCTCCGACGAGTGCACCCTGTCTGTGTCGTTCAGGAACTCGTCCGTCAGCGGCCGTATAAACGGCTGCAGGCTCCGCTATGCCGTAGACTGTTGTCGCCGTCGATTCACCGCCGTGTTCGACAAGCCCGCCGCCGGTTCGCAGCGGTACAGCCGGTGTGTCGCCAACGGCGCGTTTGATGTCAGTCACTGTTGATTCTTCGATGCTGTCGATGCCGCCGTCGGCGTTCGGCGTCACGATGACCTGGTTGCCGATATCGCCGAGTGCGTCGTCCGCGCCCAACGAGAGTACGTTGCCGAACATGCCGAGCGAGGCGATTGCGACAACGCCGATGAGAATGCCCAAGCCGGCGAGTCCCGACCGCAGTCGACTCCGCGAGAGGTTGCGGACGGCCATGAACACGGCCGGAAACCGGGTGGGATCGACGTAACGGCCGATCATTGCCAGACACCGTCGACGAGTTCGACAACCCGGTCGGCATACTCGTTTACCAACTCGTCGTGGGTGACCGCGATAACGCTGACACCGTTGTCGGTGATGCGGCGGAGTTCATCAAGGATGCTCGTGCCGATCTCTCTGTCGAGATTCCCCGTTGGCTCGTCGGCGAGTACGATCTGCGGGTTGTTGATCAACGACCGGGCGATTGCCACCCGCTGTTGTTGGCCCCCGGAGAGTTCAGTCGGCAGATGCGACAGCCGATCAGCCAGTCCAACGCGAGCGAGCAGGGATTCGGCCCGATCAGTTGCGGGTGGCCCCGGTGTGAAGACGGTCGGGACGGTGACGTTTTCGACGGCTGTCAGCGTCGGCAGCAAGTAAAAATCCTGAAAAATGAAGCCGACCTGCTCGCGGCGCAACAGCGTGGCGTTTTCGTCGGTGAGGTCGGTTACATCTTGATCACCGATCCACACCTCACCAGTCGTAGGTGAGTCCAACAGCCCAAGCAGGTTGAGCAGCGTCGACTTGCCACTGCCGCTGGGGCCGATAATTGAGACGAACTCACCGCGGTCGACCGTTAGATCGACGCCGCTCAGCGCCTCGACGACCTCGCCGCCGGTGTCGTACCGTTTTGTGGCTTCTCGCAGTTCAATTGCTGGCATGCTGTCGCCGCCTCCAGAGGTACCCACCCGTCCCGACAATCAGGAGTCCACTGAGAGCCACTCCGGATACAAACACCGAGCTGTCGCCGTCAGTATCCGCAGCTGGTTCGTCGTACGGCACTTCGATTGTCTGTTCGTACTGGACGCCATCGGCGCGGTACTGGACGTCAACGGGGATCGTCTCGGGCGTCGTATCGTCGTCGATTGTCGCCATCAGATCGAAGGTGACGAAATCACTCTCGGGGATTGTCCCAACAAAGTAGTCTCGTTGCGGGGCACTCGGCGTTACGTTAGCCGCTTGACCGACTGCGACCACTGTACTTTTGAGTTTCGTTTCGCCAATGTTGCCGGCGTTCCCGGTGAGCAATAGTCGGTCACCGTCATACTCGAGTTCCATATCGGTAAGCACGAGAGAATCTGCACCGGGGCGATACTCGTAGGTCGTCGTTGTCAACTGCCGCTCGCTTTCGGGGCTGTCAGTCGAGAGCCGATAGGCTGCTTCGAAGGTCAGTGTTTCATCAGCATCGAACTGGTCTGTCTCAAAAACAGCCGTTTCGGTACTGTTTGGACTGACATCGCTCACCGGCAGGCGTGTGTAGTTTTCGCTCTCACCGCTCGCGTTGACATACACGTCGCGGGCGGTCGCCGAGCCGAAGTTCGAGACACTTACTTCGATTGCGGCGGTCGGTTCTGGTTCGTCATCACCGCCGGCTCCTAACAGCTCATCGACACCGCCGACTTCGACGCCATCGTCGGTTTCGATCATATGGATCCGCTCGGCGTTCACCGCAATGTCTGGATCAGCAGTACCGACATCGACGGAGATGGGTCGCGTGATCGAGACAGCGCTCCCGCCTTCGTCGGTGCCTTCGATTTGGAGTTCGAGGTCGTACGCGCCGGAGTCATCGAACGATGCGGGAAAATCAAGCGTTACCTCATCACCTGGCGACAGCGAGCCGAGGTTTTCAGCCTCGCCGTACGTCTCGCCAAACCGAGAGCGCTCGGCGAGTTCGACCGACTCGATATCGATACCGGAGGCACTGCCAGCGGAGTTCTCGAGGGTGAACGCAACGGTGATGCGTTCGTCAGCACTCGGCGATGTCGGTTCAACTGAGACGTCACTGACAACGAGCCGTGCATCGGGAACAGAGGCAGCCGACTGGGAGATACCAACTCCGAACAACAGGCCGAACGAACAGAAAACGATTACCCACAGCCGAAGTCTCATTGAATATACTGTACGATTGCCACGACTATATCCCTGTCGCCGATGTTGGTGGCCTAACGCAGAAAGACGCTATCGGAACCCTTGAGACCCACAGACTCAAACCCATGCCGTGAGTCGCCGCCGACTGTTTGGCTCGTTGTGTGGGCTCGTCTTCTTTCTCAATCTAGCCAGAATCGTCTTTGCACCACTGCTTGATGTGTTTATCGCCGAGTTCGGCATTGGTGAGGCGACCGCTGGATTGATCGTGACGCTCGCGTGGGTCGGCAGCGCGTCGCTCCGACTGCCGGCCGGCTGGCTGCTGACTCGAGTCCCCAGACACTATCTCGTGATTGTATCGGGCTGTCTGCTGGCGGTCTCGGCGGCTGCTGCTGGCTCGTCGACGACTGTCGGCCAGCTCATGGTCGGCGCGTTTTTCATGGGCACTGCCTCCGGTGTCTATTTCGTTTCGGCGAATCCGCTGTTGAGTGAGCTGTTTCCGGCCCGCGTTGGACGGGTGATGGGAATCCACGGTGCGGCCAACCAGATTGCTGCGGTCGCGGCCGCCCCGCTTGTCGCGGTCTCGCTGTGGGTCGACTGGCGGCTCGCGCTGTGGGCAATTGCTGTTGGCGCAGCCGTCTTTACCATCTATACAACGGTTGTGGCCCGCCGGACTGAACTGCCCGAGGCCGGCGCAGACGACCGCTCGCTGATCGCCGGTGCGCGCTCGGAGTGGCGAATCATCCTCTCGGCGCTTGCGTTGGCCGGCCTCGCAGTCTTTGTCTGGCAGGGTGTGTTCAACTTTTATGATCTGTATATGCAGTCCCGCGGACTCTCGCCGGCGGCAGCCTCGAGCATGTTAACTATCGTTTTTGCGGCGGGCGTACCCGCGTTTTTCATCGCTGGCGAGTTGGCCGATGAACTCCCGTCGGTGCCGCTGTTGTTGGGAATCGTCTCCTCGTTTGCTGGGTGTCTGCTCCTTTTGGTCGTCGCCGACGGACTGTTCGCGCTGGCTGTCGTCTCTGCGCTGCTTGGATTCGTCATCCACGCGCTGTTTCCTGCGACTGACGCCTATATTCTGACCGCGCTGCCGGATTCGGCCCGTGGAAGTGCGTATGCCGTCTTTAGTACGGCGTGGATGCTTTCACAATCCGGCGGCTCGTCGGTTCTCGGCGCGTTCGTCGAAAGCGGCTACAGCTATGACGCCGTCTTTACTGCTGGTGCAGCCGTCCTCATCGTCACGGTCGTCGTTCTCGCTGGCCTCGAACGGACTGGCCGGATGCCTGCCTGAACGCTCGAGCCGAGAGCGAACTCCGATCGTTTGGAACTCAAACAACGGCCGTCTCTCACTGGGTCGATACCACCGAACCAGACGTATCTATCAGGTAGTAAACTGACTGCGGTGTCTCTGATGAGAACTGTCTCACATGCGATTCACGCCCGTTCAGGCCTGTTCCGGGCGAACGAAACTCGAGAGCTGTCTCCAGTATTGTTTACTGGAAGGCAGTCCCCAGGTCATCCGAGCGGTCGATTTCGCTTTTACCGAACTTGCGTTCGATCTCGTCGTAGCGTTCGCGGGTCTCGGCGGTCACACTCGCAGTGACCTGCTCGAGTGCGTCCTCGAAGTGATCCATCGTCACCCTGACGTTGCCGACCGATTCGGCGACCTCTTGTCGGCTGACGCTGCCGATGAACTCTCGGCTGGCAGCCATTGAGGCCTCACGGCAGACGGCTTCGATGTCCGCGCCAACGTAGCCATCGGTTTTCCGAGCCAGTTTGTCGAGATCCACGTCGTCGGCCAGTGGTTTCTGGTCGGTGTGAACCTCGAAGATCTTCCGGCGAGCCTCCTGGTCAGGCACTGGAACGTGGACGTGTCGATCTAGTCGGCCGGGTCGCAGGAGCGCCGAATCGATCAGATCCGGGCGGTTCGAGGTGGCTATCACCACGACGTCCTCGAGTGACTCGAGGCCGTCGAGCTCCGTAAGAAGCTGGCTGACCATTCGTTCGCCGACGCCCGAATCCGTACTCTGAGAGCCGCGTTCGGCCGCAATCGAGTCGATCTCGTCGAAAAACACCACTGTCGGGGCGTTCTCGCGGGCCTTACTGAACACTTCGCGGACACCTTTCTCGGATTCGCCGACAAATTTGTTGAGCAGTTCTGGCCCTTTGATCGAGATGAAGTTCGATTCGGCCTCGTTGGCGACTGCTTTCGCTAAGAGCGTCTTGCCGGTTCCCGGCGGCCCGTACAGCATGACGCCTTTCGCAGCGGCCATATCGAGCTCCTCGAAGACCTCGGGGTACTCTAGGGGCCACTGGATCGTCTCGCGGAGGCGTTCTTTGGTGTCCTCTAAGCCACCAACGTCCTCCCAGGTGACATCGGGCACTTCGACGAACACTTCGCGCAGTGCGGATGGTTCGATTCCTTTCAGCGCCGATTTGAGGTCTGATTCGAGCACCTCGATCGATTCGAGCACCTCGGCGTCGATCTCGTCGCTCTCGAGATCCAGCCGTGGACGAATCCGGCGCAGGGCGTGCATGGCGGCCTCTTTGGCGAGGCTTTCGAGATCCGCGCCAACGAAGCCGTGGGTGTTTTCGGCGTACACATCCAGGTCGATACCTTCCGCCAGTGGCATGTTGCGGGTGTGAACCTGGAGGATCTCTTTGCGTCCGTCGCGGTCTGGAACGCCGATTTCGATCTCGCGGTCGAATCGGCCACCACGGCGCAATGCAGGGTCGATGGCGTCGACCCGGTTGGTCGCGCCAATGACGACGACTTCGCCGCGTTCCTCGAGGCCGTCCATCAACGACAGCAGTTGAGCGACAACCCGGCGTTCGACATCGCCGCCGGCCTCCTCGCGTTTGGGCGCAATGGAGTCGAGTTCGTCCATGAAGATAATCGCAGGCGACTCCTCGGAAGCCTCCTCGAAGACATCACGGAGTTGTTCTTCGCTCTCGCCGTAGTATTTCGACATGATCTCCGGACCGGAGACCGTGTGGAACGAGGCGTCGATCTCATTGGCGACCGCTTTGGCGATCAGCGTTTTACCTGTCCCCGGTGGGCCGTGCAGCAGCACACCCTTGGGCGGTTCGATGCCGAGCCGTTTGAACAGCTCTGGGTGCCGCATCGGCAGTTCGATCATTTCGCGGACTTGCTCGAGTTCCTCGTCGAGGCCGCCAATATCCTCGTAGGCGATATCCGGTGAACCGCCCGACGGGCCTGGGGCACTCGGTGCGGAGGTCTCGCGGATCTGTTCGGCGGGCTTTTCGGAGATCTCGACCTGCGTCGAATCAGTAACAACGACAGTTCCTTTCGGCGAGGTCGAAGCGATTTTCAGCGGTACGGCCTGGGATTGCCCACCCATGAAACCAAACCCGAGTGGCAACTGAACGTTCTGGCCGGCAGTGACAGGCTGGCCGCCAAGCTCTCGGCGGATCAACGAATCGATGTTGCCGCGAATGCCGAGTCGCTGGGGCAGTGCGATAGTGATCGATTCCGCAGGGTTGACCTCTGCTTTTTCGATCGTCACCCGGTCGTCAATGCCGACGCCCGCTTCTTGACGGAGCCGACCGTCAATCCGGACGATGCCGGTTCCGTCGTCTTCTGGATACCCGGGCCACACGCGGGCGATGGCGGTTCCGTCGTCGCTGTCAAGCCGGACGAAATCTCCGCCGCTAAGCTCGAGTTCGTCGGCTGCAATTCTATCGACCGCTGCGAGGCGTCGACCAGCGTCTTTCTGTTTGAGAGGTTTGACTGTGAGTTTCATCGTGCCACCGTGATCGTGAGTACGCCGTTGTGCACTGTAACATCTGGGTCTGTCCCAGGAAGTTCGAATTCGGCTTCATACAGCCGATCGCCGTGGTCGATGACGACGATTGCTGTCGAGCCGACGACATCCACGTCAACGTACTCGTCGCCGACCGGAAGATCGACTGCAAGCACCGCGTGGTCGTCGTACTCATAGCGCCGCACAAAGCGGTCGTCATGACCGGCGGTTTGGGTATAATTCATATGACTAACCCACAGTTAGCCATACAAGTATATAAATGTTTTGCACACTAATCGCAGTACAGCGTCGGGGGTCAAAAAATTAGCTTGTATTGCGGTTCACATACCGGCGACCACGACTGAGGGACAATTCGGTAACACACAGTGTGTTTTCGACCGAACAGTCCCGCGATTTATCTCCGAGAGCATCCCACAGTCCGTATGCAAACTGTCGCTCACCATGGCCGTTCGACGGCCTACACGTACAGCGACCGCAACGGCGAGCCAGACTCTGGTATGCTGTGTATCCACGGCAGTGGTGGCTCACACGTTCTCTGGGAAGGCCAGTTCGAACTCACCGAGCGACTGCCAATGGCAGCGCTGGATCTCAGCGGCCACGGCGAAAGCCAGGACGTTACGGCCGCCCCCGGCTACGAAACGCTCGAGGCGTACGCCGAGGACGTCGTTGCCGTCCTCGAGGCCACCGACTGTCGCATCCTGATGGGTCATTCACTTGGCGGAGCCGTCGCACTTTGGGTTGCCCTCGAGTACGATCTACCACTGAAAGGACTCGTCTTGGCGAATACGAGCGCGCGGCTGGCAGTGTTGTCGGATCTACTCGCGTTGCTCGAAACCGACTTCGAACACGCTGTTGATTTTCTACACGGCCCCAATAGATTCTTCTACGACCCTGATGCTGCGAGTCACAAACTTTCAAAGCAGGTTCTGATCGAGACGGGCCAGGCAGTGACGGTTCGAGATTTCAAAACGGCACATCGTTTCGACGTTCGGGATCGACTCAGCGAACTCACGCTCCCAGCCGCAGCCATCGTCGGCGAGTATGACCGTCTGGTTCCGTTGGCCTACCAGCGACATTTCACCGCAGAGATGGACTGTTCGCTGCTTCAGATCGAACACACCGCCCATCTCTCGATGCTCGAACAGCCAACTACGTTCAACGGTGCAGTCACAATGTTTCTCGACCGCCTCGAGACCGACTACTGAGTTTCCTCGAGATCGAGGTCTTCTTGTATATGACTGTGTTCGGCGGCCGGAAATGCACCTGATTCGACGGCCTCTCGGTAGGCCTCGATGGCTTCGGTCATCTCGCGTTTGAGGTCGCCGAACGGCTCGGCAAACGGTGGGATCTGTTCGGAAAGGCCCATGACATCTGTCCCGACGAGCACCTGGCCGTCACAGTCGGAGCCCGCACCGATGCCGATCGTCGGAATCTCGAGCCTGTCAGTCACCAGACTGGCGACGTTTGCTGGTACGTGTTCGAGCACCAATGCGAAGGCCCCAGCCGCTTCGTGGTCGACCGCAAGCGAAAGAATCTCTTCGGCTGCCTCGGTTGTCGTTCCCTGACGTGTGTAGCCTCCGAGTTGGTTGACGTGCTGTGGGGTCAATCCGAGATGTGCCATCACTGGAATCCCAAGTTGGGTGAGTCGCTTGGTCGTCTCAACCGTATGCGGGCCGCTTTCGAGTTTCACTGCGTCTGCACCGGCGTCTTTGAGCATTTCCCCGGCGTTTCGAACCGTCTGGGCCTCGTCGACGCCGACTGAGAGAAACGGCATATCGGCGACGACTAACACCTCGTCGGTTCCGCGAGCAACGGCTGCTGTCCGGCTTTTGGCCTCCTCGAGTGTTACGGGCAGTGTGTTGTCATATCCTAACACCGTTGTCCCCATACTGTCGCCAACAAGAATGATATCGATACCGCAGTCTTCGACAATGCCGGCGGTCAGTGCGTCGTAGGCAGTCAGCATCGTGATGGGCTCGTCCCGGTCTCGGAGCCCACGCGTTGTACTCATAGGTGGTCTCTCGACACCGAGGCGATAAAACAGTTCGATACACGTCGGGAGTTTGTGACCGCGACTGTCGCATAGTCGTCTCTCGAGTTATCTCTGAACTGAACGCTCATGGGCACTGCAACCAGTAGGAGATCAGTCCAACCGTTGTCTGTTGTGGAGTCTCTGTTTGTATTCGGTGTCCTTTCGCACCCAGTTGATACTGACTGCAAGGCGGAAACCCGTGATTTCAGGCGTCCTCGGAACGCTTAGTGGTTCACAGAAGATTTAGCCACCCGACTCTAAGGAGTGATATGCTAAATCTGCGGTTCTTCGTCTGTCAGCAGTGTGAGACCGTCTTTGCCGAACCCGAGATGCCACCTGCGTGTCCATGTAGCAACCACGACTCGGTAGCAGAAATCACAGCCGAGGTGCAGACTGAACCGTACTTCACACAGTTGCTAGCAGCCGATCAGTAACGACAGAAACAGAGACAACTGCCCAGCGGATTAACCAAGCCGTTGTGTGTGGCGGTTTCCGCGCGAATACCCAGCCCAGCCTGTGGTCGGTAACTCAGCCATTAGCGTATGTTCCACCCTGAGACGATTACATAAACCTTCTCAGCCCAGAGCCCTTGTGGGTGTGTATGCAGTTGCATTGGCACCGTCGTAACCTTCAGCCGAGTCCTAATCCAGCGCTTTCGACTGCCTTCAGCGCTGCCGAACGGAATGATGGCTGCGTAGTGCCGCTATTCGTACTGGATGAAGCTATTTTGTCACGTGCCGACGCCTTGGGTGTTGCATTCATGCTTGGGTCGCTTCATTCGCTTCGAGATTGGTACCGACGCCATGGCGGTGACATCGTGATTCAACACGGCGATCCGACCACCGTCGTGGGTCGGATGGCTGAGGCAATTGGAGCCGAACAGGTCGTCTGGAACAGCGACCATTCACGACTAGCTCGAGAGCGTGACCAGGCGGTCCAGCGCGCTCTCAGTCGCAAAGCGGTCGCGTACACATCCGTTCGGAGCTACCAGCCGACAGGAATGAACTCAGCTACAACACTGGTCTCGGAACCGAGAGAGTATTTAACAAACCCAGAGACATTCGGAATTGCCACCGGGGCGGTACCACAACTCTCAGAGCTTGCCGAATACGAATACGATTCAACTCCGCTTACGGCCGGCACCGAATCAGCTCAAAAGCGATTGCGAGCCTTATCGAACGGAACGACATATCGTCGGTGCGATGACAGCGACTACACCTCTATGTATCAGACAGCACTTGATTGGGTCTAAACGATGTTCCACTGGATTTGTACTGTGTTTGGCGTACGGTGGCCTCTCTCGCGATGAGCAATAAGTCGGCTACCAAGCAACCCAGACACAATGGTACATCAATCACGTAAGATACAGCGGCTGCGTACAACTAACCGAGCCATGGCTGCCGACTGCTTCCGCGCGTACGTAGCCGGCTGATACGTCTTTTATCTCGAGGACAGCGCCGGTCTCAACTGGTTTTCCGTCCGCGATCCACCGAATCGACGTTGCATCCGGTGAGACTACCTGAACGCGGCCGTCGTCGACGGCTATCGACTCGATAACCGGAGCGATACCGTCTCCGTTGTACTGGACGTAACTTCGACCGGCACGCAGCGCATCGATCACGCCCGCTGGTGACTGTTCTTCGAGCAACAAGACCGTTCGAGACCGATCAAATCGCTCGGTTTCTGGTGTCCGTGGCCTGGCGTGGTAATCGTCGTTTGCGAACGCCCAGATCGGTCGGCGAGACCCGAACCTGACAAGTAGCGAATCCCAGATATCTCGACAGCCCGGATACCGGTCTTGTGCGTTGAACGCCTCAACGCCGAGTACTGTCTCGACTTGCTCAAACAACTCGATATACGCCTCGAGACTTTCTGGATGAGGGTATCGTCCAGGATGTGGGAGAAACGAGATCCCCCCTCGGTTGTCAATCTCGGTGGCGACCTCTAAAAGTGACCGACCACGGCCATGTCCGAGGTCGGTGCCGAGACTCACAATATCGTGGCACTCGTCTGTGCCCTCGAGGGTTCCGCGCAGTTCGGCTCCCTGTATTGGAATCATGCCGTCGCCTACTGGGTGGCCCCACTGTGACCACGGCCAGCTGGTCACATCGAGACCTTCGAAAAAGCCCTCGCCTTTGTGTTTGGTTCCATCGACGTAGTACTCGTGTTCGGTCACCGCAAGGGCGCTGTAGCCGGCACACTGGTACTTTTTGATAAGGTCACCGGGCGAGGCTCGCTTGCGGTCGCCGCCGTCGGCGATCTCGCCGGACGGATCGTGTGCGGTTGACTGCGGATCGATCCAGTTTCGGGGTTCGTGGAGGTGAAACTGTGAGAGACACTGGTCGGTGGCTTTCCAGTCGACATCAGCGTACGGGTTCACTGCGACGGGCGATTGATGCTCTTGCGGGCGGCTGTTGGTCATATATTATTGAGAGTCGCGGTCTACTGCGATCGGCGACACCTCGTCCGAACACTCGACCACGATTTGGGTCACACGACTCCGGAAGTAATGGGGGTAAATAACCCTTTATATGAGCCACAAGCAGGCATATATAGCTCTCCACTGTAATTCGGTAGCATCGGCTAGCGATACTGAGGCGACTACTTTGGAGGTGTTTACAACCAGCGACCACACCCGTCTCGAGGGTATCTGCTCTGTCAGGTCAACCAGATCAGCCGACGATTTTCGCCCGAACGCGGTCGTACGTCGCCCGGTCGAGCCCTGCTCGAGCGAGTTGGTCGTCGTGAGCATCGCTCCCGCCGGTCGCCACTAGATCGTACTCGTCAATCGCTGCTTCGACCGGCGCGCTGTCGACGGTCGTTTCGTACGGATAGGCGAGTTCGACGGCTTCAAGTTCTGCGGTCAGCGCCAGTGCCTGTTCGGGATCGGCGTACCGAAGCGGATGTGCGAGTCCGACGAGCCCGCAGGCCTCCGAGAGCACGCGCCGTCCCCGATCGAATCCAGGAACCGTCCGCGGGACGTGACACGGCCCGCCGTCTCCGATAAGTTCGTCTCTGGCCTGTCGGTAATCGTACGGCGCATCGCTGCGGTCGACCGCTTGAGCGATGTGCGTTCGGTGAATGCCGGGTGCGATGTCGATTTCTACCTCGACGCCGAGTCTGTCCTCGAGGCGGGCGACGATCTGGCGTGCACGCTCAACCCGATCAGCCTGCACCGTCTCGAGTAGTTCCTGTAGGCGCTGTGATCGCCGGACGCCATAGCCGAGTAGATCAACACGCATCGCTCCGGTCGTCACGCCCAGTTCGATGCCGTGGACGATCTCGATCCCGTCGCGGCTCATCAGCGGGCGATCCAGACCGGGATGGACTCTGTCGTGATCTGTGACCGCAACGGCCTCGAGACCGGCCCGTGCGGCAGCCTCCCAAAGTGTCGCCAGTGTGAGCGATCCATCCGAGTTTGTCGTGTGTACGTGGAGGTCTGCGGCGATCATCTCAGGTGTGAGACGGCGTTGGCTGTTCCAGTTCGGTCGTAATGTTGTCCATTATTTCTTCGATAGTCTGATCGACACTCTCGTTGGCGATGATCGTCGCTCCGTGCTTTTTGCCCTCTTCGACGATATACTGCTGGAGGGTTCGGATCTCTTCGAGGTTATTGAGATACCGTCCGGCGTCCCTGTTGCTCGTGTTCGCCCTGCTGCGGAACCGTCTGGCGTGTTCGGCTTCGTCCGGCACCTCAAGGACATACTGGAAGACGTGACAGTCATCCCGATCCGTCATCCCCAAATAGCCAGGCACGACGTGGACACCGTCGACTATCGAGTTCACACCCTCTTTGACGCCTCTGTCGATGACCGGTTTGACCCCTGCGCTCACGACATCGACTTGCTGGTTGAACCCGTAGATCAGGGGATCGTCAACCAGGTCTGCTTTCACTGTTTTGTCGGTGTTGAAACTGGATCGGTACAGGGAAGGAACTAGTTCTGCCGACACCATATTTCGCATAATCTCCCGGACTGTGTCGGTTTCGATGATCCTGTTGATGTCGAGTCGGTGTGCGAGTTCGACAGCAAGCGTCGACTTGCCGATTCCAGCTGGGCCGCCCAGCAGAATAAACAGTGGTTGTTCCAACCGCGAGAGCTGTCTGGTTACCCGGTAAAATTTCTCTTCTCTGTGCAGTCCTCTTTCTTGCAGTTTCCGTTCTACCCGCTTTTGGATCTCCCTTGTGTGGATGGTCTCTACTCCCTCGAGTTCGCGGTCTATCTCCCTGACAATCTCGTATCGTTCCTCCAGTGGCAATCCGGTGATCGCCAGCGAGGTGGCAAGCAGTCCCTTCGAGAACGGATGTCTGTTCCCGTCTTTGCGTACCTCGGTCATCACTCCGACCTGCGGTCGGCGAGCGTCCGTTCACAGAGCGACAGTACCCCAGCCTCGAGGCTGTCGACGCTTCCACGGATCGCTGTTGGCTCGTTGTGCATGAACACAATCTCCAGGCCGTTTTCCTTTGCGTATCGGCCGGCGACGTCGATCGAGGCGGCTTTGATCTCGGTGAGCAACACCTCAGCCTCACCCATTCGTTCGTCCAGATCCGCTCGGAGTTTCGACCGGTTCGAGAGGTTGGTGCTGAGCCCGACGACATCACAGCCGTGTTCGGCTTCCAGAGTCGTCTCAATAGTGGGTGCAACCGACTCAGGGGCGGTCGTAGCGACAAAGACTGATTGCCCTGAGACATCTTCACCAGGCTCTGGTCTGAACGTCGTCAGTAGATATTCGATATCCGGGGCGATACTGGTAATCCCCTCTTCGATTTGTTGTATCTTCTCGTCGCTTGCAAGCGGCTGTTCGCACATCGTCACTACCGCCAGATCTGACGTTTGGACGCGATACTGTCCGAAGTACTGGAGGATGTGCTCGAGCGGCTGGGCCGCTCCAATGAGGGCGATTCTCGCGTCCGTCTTGACTGGGGGCATCGTTGCACCCGATCCTTCCATGATAACGAAGCCGTCGGCGAGACCGGCCGTCTGTTCGGCCCCGGCGACAACGTTTGAGGCGAGCGGGTTACCTGCCATGCCGCCACCACATCGCCGACAACCGACAGTAGGCACACCGGCGAGTAGTGCGTCTTCCAGATGATCCGATGCAGCGTGTTCGCCCTGCTCGGCCAGTTCAATGAGTGTATCAGCAGTGATTTTTCGCTCGCTCGTGTCGACGACGACTGGGTCGGGCGGCCCCCCACGGCCCATGCAAACGATTGTCGGATCGTACCCCTCTTTTTCCATGGTTCGAGCGATTGAGACGCTCACAGCAGTCTTTCCGATTCGTTTTCCGGTTCCGATAATCGAAAGACTCGGCTGTTCGAGCACGTCGTTGGCCTCGGGACTCTCGAAGACGAAATCCGCGCCAACGTAGTCGGCGCCGTGGGGGAGGATCGTCGAGGCGATCTCGAATCGATCTTCGTAGGTCACGACCGGTTCGTCCGAGAGGTCGACGATGACCGACGGCTCCTGTTCGAAAATTGCCCGTTCGATCGCGCCGAGAACGTCTCCGTCCTCGCCGATATACATCTCGGCAGCATCAGTGCCACCAGTCGTTGCTAACTCCGCCGTCGGATCTTCGATCTTTTCGGTACCGCCCAGAAAAACAAGTCCTGAGACGACCGCACCGTTTGACTCGAGGGCCTCGAGTGTTGCGGTCGTAACCGGCGGATAGTGTTCGCCGTCAACGAGACAGACAACATCATCACCGCTGATACGGTCAACCGTGGAACCAGACAGATGAAGTGGAATTTCCATTTCATTTGGCATTGGGGCCATAAATATACAATAATTAGGCTATAGACGTGAAAAATGTGTGCATATTTTGGCTTATTTTGGTAAATTTTGTGTTGTTTCTACTGAGAATGTATTCGTAGGGCCATTCACCGTTCGGCAACTACTGTTTACGCCGGAGAGGATGTCACGTGACCAGCAAACACGGCAACGCCGAGTAACTCAATAGCTGTTCCTGCGGCCCAGAGGCCAGCAACTGCCAGACTTTCGACGAGCCGATGGAGACCGATAGCACCAGCGGTCATCAGTCGTCGCCAGCGACAGCGTCTGGGTTATCATATTTTTCTTCGCGTCGTTTTTGGATGTCCTTGATCGCATGCTCAGGCGGGACATCGATCGCTGGGTTTTCGTCGAAGAAACACACCGGTTCAAGTTTGAAACTCGCCAGGTGGACGGGCAAAATCGGCCAGTCTTCGGGCCGATCGACGTGGTTCACACCCAGGGTGTACCACAAGACAATGTCTTGGTCGTCAAGTGAGCGATCCTGTTCAGTCCACTTTGGTAGTCCCTCACCACCTGGGTTCTGGTTCGGATACTCTCCGGCTGGATACCGTTCGTCCTCGTGGTACGGCGTCGCCCACAGGTGATATTTGATGTATCCTGCACGTTCCATGACGCTAGATTGCGCCTGGGCTCCTGCTTCGACGTTCTCGCCGGGCACAAGCCTGTAACCGACTGGTTCTCCCATCGCATTCGTCTTGTTTGGATTCTCGATTTGCCAGTAGCGGCCTTTCAGAGAGTTAATCAGTTCTTGGGCTTCCTGTTCGGTCTTGAGCTGCGTTTTCTCAGTGTAGAACGCTGCGCCGGTTGGGTTTGGCCCGCTGCCGTCACCCTCGCCGTCCCATACGATTTCTTGTTCCGTGCCAGGCCCTTTCGGAATTTGCTGGTTCTGCCGCCGGTACAACGCGTTTTCGTCGCCATCTATGGCCATGTCTAGACGGAAATTAAAGAAGTGTTGATGAACCATCCCCTTCATGTTGGGTGCCATCATTTCGTAGTAGCCCGGAGAGGTCTCGGTCTCTGGGGCAACCAAACCGTTGCTGTTAATCCCCGTTAGCCGAACCTGCGGCTCGAGCGAGGCATCTTGGTAAAAATACCAGTTGAACTGATAGTCGTAATTACCCACGGTGGCGACGAACGAAATTACCAGCCGACGGTTGCGCCGAACTTCGGAGTTTTCGGTTCGCCAGTTGGTGTGTTTCCATAGCGTCCCGTAGTCTTCCTCGTGAATGCAAATCGCATTCGGGACGATGCTGACATTGCCATCGGTATCGTTCATCACCGCATCGAGATAGTGCATATAGCCGAGACAGTCACACCCCTCCGAAAGCGAATTCGCGAGTCGGCCGATATTGTACTCACCAATATCGCCGGCGTTCTTCCAGTTGTGATTCGGGTCAGGATCGCCGTATGGAACGTTCATTTCTGCCGCAGACGCCCGATGGATGATTTTTCGAACCTCTCCGTCGTCCTCGTAACCGATATTGTACAGCACTAACCCCTCCCGCTGGGTCCAGCCGATACGGATATGCCAGTTTTGCCATTCTATTTTCCGACCATCAATCTCCCAACTTGGTCCGTCTGGCTGATCAACGTTGTACGGCTTTAGGTCGGTTCGAAGTTCACGATCCTCCTCTCGGTATTTTGCGTCCTCGAGATCATCGAACACGTTCTCGACTTTTGTCCCGCGGTCGAGGACTTTGACAACCTCCATCTCATCAAGATCAACCCAAACGTGAAGCCCATCCAGCGGGCGGGCATAGCCGTTGTCCTGCTCGCTAGTTCGAATCCACGTCATTCCGTGGGCAAGCCGGCGATCCTTCTCGAGATCGCTGGGAACGAGATGGTGACCAACAGACCACGGATCGACCATGGCGAGATCAAACTCCTCGACACCGCGTTTTGCTGCGGCCTGTCGCCATTCTTCGTTGCTCTTGACTGCTTTTTCGCATTCATCGAACTCGGCGAGCGTAATCGACGGTTGCACGTTCGGTTTTTCTTCCCAAGAGCTGACAGTAGAATCAGTTAGTGAGACAACCGCTTCGTAGGTCGTCTTTCGTTCTCGGTCGCGGAGAATAACAAACGCTTCCCGATCGATTGGGCCCTCGCCTGTTTCGTACCCTTTTATCGCCTCTTTTGAGGGCTCTTCGAGAACAATCTTAACATAGCGACACTCGCCTCCTATCTCTCGTTCTTTCTCAAGAATGTCGCGTGCATTGTCGATTTCATCAGGAGTTAGTGGATCGTACGGGTGATCAACTTGTGCTGTTTCTACAGCCATACTACCCTAACAGTTGCAATACACATATAATTTTCTCAAATTTCTACACATAACAGGAAGTCAATACTGTATATGTGCTTTTCTTTAAACGTCTGGTCGGTCGTCGTCAAAGACATCGTTGTTTGGTACACCCAAGTCGTCAACCACGTGCTTGCTCCGGAAGATTGGCCAGTGTTGTCTGCTGAGATTGCAAGTATCAGCCTCGAGCCTGAGGGATTCTTTGACCGAGACCAGCCAATTTCGCTGCCGCCCGAACCGTGTCACACTGACCACGACCTTACGTCTACAGATGAATGCTGCTATAGTGCTTATTACCTGCAGGTAATCAGTGTAAAGTAGGCTCGGTGATTTTTTGAGTCACACGGTAGGCCAATGAAACGATTTTCACGGGGTGTTGATCGCGATTAGCTAACTACCAGCCAAGCTAGCCCGAAACCAGCAGCACTGAATACGAAGTTTACAACTGCATTCACCACAGCATACCCGTATTTTCCATCCTCCCAGAGCCGTACCGTTTGGACGCTAAACGACGAGTATGTCGTAAACGCACCACAGGCACCCACACCGACCAACAGTGTCGTCTCATCGCCGCCGCTACCGAAGATTATCACCCCCAGTACGAAGGTTCCGAGCACATTGACGACCAATGTCGAAACAGGGAACGTATGTGGGCCTCGCCACCAGAGGAGTGCGTTCGCCACCCCATACCGAAGTATGGCACCGATCGCTCCACCAGTCCCGACGAGATACGCAGGCTCTGTCAGTGCCATCACCACTCACCGCCTTCGGTGAACATTCGACCGGCCATGACCGCGAGAAAACCTACGATGTAGCTACCAATGACGTATCCTGCAGCTATCAGTGGCTCAACAAGGATCGTATCGAGGACAAACGTACTGTAGGTCGTAAACGAAGACAGAAATCCGGTTCCGAACACCAACCGAGAGTTCTCGGCAATCGCAGGGCTGTTCAGTGAATCGTAGACGAGAACTCCCAGTGCGAAGCTCCCGAGAACGTTGACGAGAAACGTCCCGACAACCACGCCAGGAGCCACGAGGTCGACAGCATACCGTAGGTTTGCGCCAGCGAACCCCCCAATACCAACTAACAAGACTGGCTCGAGCTTTGTGAGGAGTTGTCGACGCCAAATGAGCGGGTTTTCTCGTTGCATGTGTAACGTTGTGTCGAGTCAGTGATCAGTAGCGAAAAATTCGAGTACTCAGTGGCTCAGGGCCCACGGATAACCCCCGCAGGAGTGGTGGGCCGTTTCCGAATGATCGTGGTGGTCACAACTCCGATGGCAGTCTGAATGTTGATGATGATGATGATCCGACTTCGGCTCTGCGGCTTTTTCAACCGAATCAATACGGAGCACCAGTGATGCGGTTTCGAAAGCTGTATGCAAACTGTGTTCGAAAACCGCACGCGGCTCTAAGACGCCGGCTTCGATCATATCACCTGGCGTCCCAGACCGACTGATTCCAACTGCGGAGTTACCGTCGTCGTGTCGGTTACGAAGAACTGCGAGCGTCTCGATTGGACTGTTTCCTGCGTTCGTTGCGAGAACTCCTGGCAGGCGTTCGAGCGCGTCGGCAAACTCTCTGAGAGCGAGTTGCTGTCGGCCGGATACACTCTCGGCGAACGCCGAGAGATCTCGAGCCAGTGCCATCGCTGTGGCTCCACCTCCGGCTACCACTGCCCCATCTGTATGTGCATGTTGGATGACTCTCGAACACGTCCGTGTGATGCGTTCTATTTCATCCGAGACGTGGGGTGTACCACCTCGCATACAGAGCGTTGCGTGTGGCGCTTTGTGTTGCCCGGAGATACTGAGCACGTTTGCGGTGCCGAACTGTCTTCGACGGACTGATTCAGCAGAGCCAACAGCCCGCTGAGTCAGCTCGTCGAGTGACTGAACAGCGGTTGCTCCTGTAGACCGAGCGATGGCATCGAACTCATCTTGGCGCGTCCGTTCGACGGCGAGAATACCTTCAGAAGCTAGTTTAGTACAGATCTCTTGGTCGATCGATTTTTGACAGCACACGATATCTGCATCCACCGCACGCAGTTGCTGGACGACTGTGTCCCGAACCATCTGTTCGTATCTGCGGAACTCCTCTACCTGTTGTGGATCTGTGATCGTCGCTCTCTCGACACGGCTGGGAGTATCAACAGTGAGCTCGGAGCTCACCAGCACGATGCGTGGTGCGGTAAAACTCTGGAACCCACGTGTATCGAGCACTTC
>LFFM01000030.1_pt1 | contig 74079 bp, 72 predicted proteins | sample 643131 | NCBI WGS metagenome assembly LFFM01 (sample SAMN03777445, study PRJNA286221) | soda lake metagenome | biome: soda lake; feature: Kulunda steppe; material: water; isolation source: sample Tc-Br brine of Tanatar trona crystallizer | place: Russia: Kulunda steppe | collected 2011-07 | reverse complement strand
CGGTACCGTCTTTCGGGTAGGTGATTGCGTCGTTGAGCATGGTCTCTCCCCGATCGGTCGTTGGCTGGCGGTTCAGTGTGTTCGGCCGCTCGGGCGGAACACCTCACGACAATCGAGATATAAATATGTGTTGTAATAAGTAATAAATACCGCATACGGTGAGATACCATATCGCTCACCTCGCCTGGGTATTTATAAATCACCGCCGGTTCCAGCCGCCGAGACCGATAGACCATCGATCGAACCGACGGGGAACCGTTTCCTGGCCGCTTTTTTGGGGGACGACAACCCTTATCAGGCGACCGGCCGCCCTCCCGAGTATGATCGATCTGCGCAGCGATACGGTGACGAAACCCTCCGATCGGATGCGGTCTGCGGCCGCCGGCGCCGACGTCGGCGACGACGTCTACGGCGAGGATCCGACGGTCAACGAACTGGAGTCGACGGTCTCAGCCCTACTCGGTAAGGGGGACGCGCTGTTCGTCCCCTCGGGGACGATGGGCAACCAGATCGCCGCCCGCGTCCACACCGAACGGGGACGGGAGGTGCTCCTCGAACGCGAGAGCCACATTTATAAATGGGAACTCGGCGGGCTGGCACAGCACTCGGAGCTGCAGGCCCGGACGGTCGACGGCGGCGAACGCGGCGTCGTGACTCCCGAGGCGATCGCTGAGGGGTACGTCGAGGCCGACGGGCACCGGGCGGGGACCGGGCTGGTCTGTCTCGAGAACACCCACAACAGCAAGGGCGGGACCGCCATCGCCGCCGAACGGATCGACGCCGCCGCCGATGCGGCCAAGGAACGCGGCGTTCCGGTCCACGTCGACGGGGCGCGGCTTTTCAACGCCGCGGCGGCGCTGGATACCGAGCCCGCACGGCTCGTCGAGAGCGTCGATTCGGTCATGTGCTGTCTCTCGAAGGGGCTCGGGGCCCCCGTCGGCTCGATGGTCGTCGGGGAGACAGCGTTCATCGAGGAGGCCCGCCGGGTCAGAAAGCTGTTCGGCGGCGGGATGCGACAGGCCGGGATGGTCGCCGCCCCCGGACTGGAGGCGTTGAAAAACAGGGAACGGCTGGCCGAGGATCACGCCAACGCCGAGCGGCTGGCCGAGGGACTGGCGGAAATAGCGGGGATCTCGGTCGATCCCCCGGAGACGAACATCGTCCTCGTCGAACCCGACGAACCGGTCGAGCGCTTCCTCGAGGAGTGTGAGGCGGCCGGCGTCCTCGGCGTCCCGTTCGACGAAGGGCGGGTTCGGTTCTGTACCCATCTCGGCGTCGACCGGGAAGATATCGAAACGGCGATCGATCGGATCGCGGATCGCTGATGGTTCCGGTCGTCGGTATCGGTTGTCGTGTCGGTGCCTACCCTCACCGGTTGTCGTGTCGGTGCCTACCTTCACCGAAAGACGCGACGCGTTCGCACGGAATACGGATTGACCACGACGATCGACCGAGAACGCTCCGTTCGTACCTCCCGTTACGGTCCGTCTGAACTGGCCTAAGTACTCACTACTTTTATCGGATCGCCGTGACATCCCGTCGATGAAGAATTCAACGGCGGGACGTCGCCGAATCACGTCGCTCGCGGTCGTCATCGCCGTTGTAGCCCTTGGTGGGATCGCGTTCGCGTCGGTCGGTGGAGCCGCGATACAGTCTACAGGCGGGGACTCGTGGCCGATGGAGGGCCACGATCCCGGCCAGACTGCGTTCAATCCGGACGCTATCGGTCCCGATGGCGACGTCGGCCCCGGTTGGATCTCGGTGACTGGCTACGGCCCCGGTGTGGCCGTTGCTAATGATCGCGTGTTCGTCGCTGGCGGCGAGCGTCACGGAGAGATCACCGCCCACGATGCCGACGGCGGGACGCGAGAATGGCGAACCCGACTGGGTGATGCCGCCTCATCGAAACCGATAGTGGACGGTGACACGGTTTACGTGCACGTCTACGAACAACGCGGACGGGACATCATGGATGACCACCACGAGGTGGTCGCGTTGGACGCCGAAACCGGTGAGATCGAGTGGCGCTTTGAGGCCGACGACGACCGCTACGGGTTCACGATCTTCAGCTGGAAGACGCTCACCGTCGCCGACGGGGCGCTCTACATCGCGGGCACGAACTACGAAGATGAGTGGGTCTACGACGAAGCGGGATTTATGCTGTCGATCGACGAGGACGGTGCAGAGCGCTGGCGAACCGATCTCGAACCTCACGAGATTTCGCGACCCGCAGTCGAGGACGGAACCATCGTAACGACGGTGAACCGATTCGGCGATGAACAGGAAGTCCTCGCGTTGGACGCCGACGACGGAAGCGAACAGTGGCGTACAGCGCATCCCGAGGAAGAAGCCCTCTCCCCGCCTGCGATTGCCGATGGAGGAGTGTACGTCAACGCCCGGACGCCGATCGAACTCGATCTCGAAAGCGGGGCGGTAACCACGGAGTACGATACACCCGGACAGCCGTTTCAGCCGCTCGTGGTCACCGACGAGCAACTGTTCGTTCCGGGCGCAACGACGCACCACTGGCCACCGATGCAGTTGTACGCCGTCGATAGAGCGACCGGCGACATCGAATGGTCCCACGGCTCGTCGAGGGGGTTCACCTCCCGCCCAGTCGCCTCCGGGGATATGGTGTTCGTCGGTGATAGAGATGGCGTGATGTTCGCTCTCGACCGCGAGGACGGCGAGGAACGCTGGAGCTATCAGATGAACCGCAACTACGACATCAACAACGAGCCGGCCGTCGTCGGCGAGACGCTCTACGTCGGTCCGGTCGACAACCGCGTCTACGCGCTCGTCGAAGGCGGTGACGCACGGGATCCGGCAGTCATCGGTTTCGTCAGCCGATTCCTTCCCGTTCTGGGTGATTTCGCTGGCTTCTTCGCCACCGTGGCACTCGTCTTTCTCGGGGTCGGAACGGTGTTCGGTATCGTCACAGGGACTGCACTGTACGGACTCGTCGCCGGACTGCGTCTCTCACGGACGCCACTACAGCTGCTTGCCGCTCGCATCTTCCGCATACCCGCCCGCGACGTGACCCGACGAACGGAGTTCGGTGGCTTCCTGTTGGCGAGTGTGCTCGGTACGCTTGCTGTCGGCCTCGTCTCGGCGCTCACGTTCGGACTGTTCCCGGCCAACGGGATACTCGCAGCGATCGTCGTCTCCGGTGGGGCGTGGGCACTCCTCGCGTATCGGTGGCTTCCGGCTCATGCTGAAGCTCTCGACCGCGACGCAGGCAGTATCAGACGGCAGTGGGGTCTGCTATTGGCCGTCTATGGCCTGATCGTCGGCCTGCTGTACCCACTCGTGGTCTTCGTCATCCTGATGGGTATCTATTTCACGTGATCGGAGCCGCGTGACGCTCGTTTCGCACTCCCCATCGTACGGGGGGTTCGGTAGGAGCCGCTACCGCTTCTTCCCGTCCCGGACGCCCTTCGAGAAACTGAGAAGCGTCTTGCGGACGAACAGAAAGACCGCAAAAAGGATGAGCAGAAGGATCGTGATGATGCCGACGAGGACGGGGTCGACCCCGAAAAAGAGGGGGAGAACCGGATCCGTCGCCGGGGGGATCATCGGGAGCATACGCGTGGGGTGACGTCGCCGCGACAAAACGGTTTCGGCGGCCGTCGGCGGCTTCGATCGGACGCGGATCGCGACCGGCGCTGTGTCCCACGCGAAGAAGCGTTTTTGATCGTCGGGAGAGAACCGTTGAGGGAGGCGAATGACAGGCGACCCCGTTCCACAGCTCGTCGAACCGTCGTGGCTCGAATCTCGACTCTCCGAGCCGGATCTCCGGGTACTGGACTGTACCGTCCACCTCAGCTACGAGGCGGGAGAGCGGGTCACCGAATCCGGTTACGCCGATTGGAAAGCGGGCCACATCCCCGGCGGCACGTTCGTCGATATCGTCGAGGAGCTTTCGGCGACCGACGGCGCCGCCCACCGCTTTGCGATGCCGTCGGCGGAGACGTTCGCACGGACGATGGGTCGGCTCGGCGTCGGGAACGGTTCGCGCGTCGCGCTCTACGATTCGGCGTCGAACCAGTGGGCGGCCCGCGTCTGGTGGCTGCTTCGGACGTTCGGGTTCGACGACGTCGGCGTGCTCGACGGCGGCTGGGACCGGTGGCGGCGCGAAGACAGGCCGGTGTCGAGAGAGGAGACCGACCCCGATCCGACGTCGCTCTCGATCGATCGACGGGACCGGATGATCGCCACGAAATCGGAAGTGCTAGAGAGCATCGGCCGGGAGGATCGGTGTCTGGTCAACTGTTTGCGTCCGGGCGATTACGACGGGTCCGGCGCCGTCAGATACGGCCGGCCCGGGCAGATCCCCACGAGCGTCAACGTGCCCTCCAGGGGCGCCGAGGGGATCGTCGATCCCGACACCGGCACGTACCGCCCGCGAACGGAGCTCCGGCGGCGATTCGAGACCGCCTTCGAGGCCGATCGGGCGATCACGTACTGCGGCGGCGCCATCGCTGCCAGCAGCGTCGCGTTTGCATTGACGCTCTGTGGCCACGGGGACGTCGCCGTCTACGACGGTTCGCTCTCGGAGTGGGGTACCGACCCCTCGTTGCCGATGGAATCTGGGTAATAAAACTCATGTCGGCGGGGAAAATAGCTTCGTTCGATGAGCCTGCTGCCCTCCAGACCCGAAATAACCGACGACGGCGAGCCCAGGGTCGTCGGGCTCGACAGCGAGGAGGCCGACGACCTGATGGCCGCGCTCTCCTCGGAGACGGCCCGTCGGGTCCTCTCGGAGCTACACGAGGAGCCGGCCCCGCCGGGGGAACTCGCCGACCGGGTCGACACGTCGCTACAGAACGCACAGTACCATCTCGGACGACTCGAGGACGCCGGCGCGGTCGAGGTCGTCGGAACGGCCTACTCGGAGAAAGGTCGGGAGATGTCGGTGTACGGTCCCGCCGACAGCCCGCTCGTGATCTTCGCCGGCGAGAAAGAGCGAACGGCGGGACTCAGGTCCGCGATCGCCCAGCTTTTCGCCGGCTTTCTCGCCCTCGGCGTCGTCTCGGTGGCGCTCGAGGCGCTCCTCGGTGAGGGGATTTTCAGCGGAACGGCCGACGAGGCGCCCGAGGATGAGGAGATCGGAGCGCTCGAGGAACCCGACGACGCGCCGGCGCCCGAAGCCGATGCCGTACCGCAAGCGGCCGACGGTCTCGAAGCGATCCTGGAGGGACTTTTCGCCGGCGGGCTATCGCCCGGCCTCGCGTTCTTTCTGGGCGGAGCCGTCGTCCTGACGGTCGTTATCGGTCTCCCGTATCTCAGAGCCCGATGGCGGGCGAAACGGGACGATAGGTAAAACACCGGTTTGAGCCACCGGTGTTGCCTTATTACCCCCGGTCGAGGGAACGGATGCGCTGAACGCTTCGGCCCTCCCCCGCCGTCCCGCCCCCGCACCCACGACAGCGTTCGGCGCGTTTCGCTCCCCCTTCTGGTTCCGTTTCAGACGATCTCGAGTGTCACGACGAGCAGAAAGCCCGCGGCGACGAGCGACAGGACGCCCAAGAATCCCCAGGCGGCCGCGTACCCGCTCACGTCGACGAGATAGCCGAACACCGGCGGCGCGACCGTCCCGCTGAGCGTCATCGACAGCTGCCCCATGGCCGAGGCCGCACCCATCTCCTCCTCGGAGACGAGCGTCGAGATACAGGAGTAGTAGATTCCGGGGGAGCCGAGGATACAGACGCCGATCCCGGCGAAGACGAGTCCGGCCACGAGCACCGTGTTCGTCATCGGGAGAACGAAAAACAGCACGCCGCCACCGACCGCTTGGGCGACGAGGATTCCCCCCGTTCGAGTCCGGGGATCGCCCGGAAGGAGGTCGGCAAGCGTGCCCGCGCCGATCCGTCCGGCGCTGCTTGCGATCTGCAGGGCCGCGAGGACGAGTCCGGCCGTGGCGACCGCCGCACCGATCGACTCCTCGACGAAGAGGACGGTGTAGCCGGTCGCCGTATAGAAGGCGGCACCGATCGAGAAGCCCGCCAGGAGGACGACGACGTACGGGCGGTTCGAGAGCAGCCCCCGGAAGTCGGGAACGGTCGCCTCGGATCGCTCGGCGTTGCGGTAGGAAAGAACGAAGAGGGCGGCGACGCCGCCGCCGAGCGCCGCCGCGACGAGAAAGCCGAACTGCCAAAAGAAGATCCCGGCGAGACCGGTGACGAGCACGGCACCGACCGCGCTGCCGACGGTGGGGCCGACCTGTTTGATCCCGATCGCGCGGTGTTGGCGGCTCTCGTCGATCCCGTCGAAGATCGCCTTGTTCGTGCCGGGCGTCGCGCTGCCGTACATCGTTCCGATGAAGAAGGCGGCGACCAAGAGCAGCCAGTAGGAGGGTGCGACGGTGACCGCGAAGACCCCGGTCGACAGCCCGAGCAAGCCGAGCGTCAGGGTTCGTCGCTCGCCGAACCGGTCGGTCGCGATGCCGAACGGCAACAGGAAAGCCGCGTATCCGAGCGAGAGGGCGGTGATGATGAAACCGATCTGGACACCCGAGAGATCGAACGCGTTCCGGAACAGGGGCGTCCCGGCGTAGATGGCGTAATAACAGACGCTCGCGGCGATATGCCAGACCGTGATAAGGGAGACGATTCGCCAGAACCGCGTGCTCATAGACGGATGTCAAACAACGACATAATAGAGGTATTGGTTCACGGGCGATCCGACGGACTGGAACCTCTCCTATCGGCGCGGTTCGACGGTGAAACGTTCGAAGACCTCCCCCGACGGTTCGACGAGTCGGCCGCGTGCGAGCCCGTCCGACTCGTCGTACTCCAGTTCGGCGTGTGCCGGACGGTTCCAGCGCGGGTCGGCGTGGCTGCCGGGGTTGAGCATCGGAACGATCCCCTCGCGGAACTCGGGGTCGTGTGAGTGTCCGAAGATCACGAGATCGGCGTTCGACTGCCGGCCGAGCAGTGATCGGGCGGTGTCGGTGTGCTCGTGGCCGTGGACGACGACGATTCGGAGGCCACGCCACTCGAAGCGTCGCTCGGCCGGGATCCGTTTCCGGACCGCTTCGGGATCGTTGTTGCCGTAAACGGCGTACAGCCGGCCGTACGATTCGAACGCGTCGAGAACCTCGGGCGTCACGAAATCGCCGGCGTGGACGAGCACCGACGCGCTCTCGACCGCCTCGGCAGTCTCCCCGGAGAGCCGCGTGCCGTCGCGGCTGTGGGTGTCAGAGAGGGCGACGAGCATACCCCGGATACGTCGTCCGCCGATAAGTGCCCACCGGCACGATCCGGCGGGGCCTCCGCGAAACGCTGCCCGTACCGAGCCCTTTTTCGGCCCGAACGGCCAATTCGCGGTATGCACAAAGCGGGCGTCATCGCGGTCCAGGGCGACGTGGCCGAACACGCCGCGGCGATCCGACGGGCCGCCGAACGCCACGGCGAAACCTGCGAGGTCGAGACGATCCGCTCGGCCGGCATCGTTCCCGAATGCGATCTCCTCCTCCTGCCGGGTGGGGAGTCGACGACGATTTCGCGGCTCCTCCACGGGGAGGGGATCGACGAGGAGATCCGGGCGTTCGTCGCCGACGGTAAGCCGCTTTTGGCCACCTGTGCCGGCCTCATCGTCGCCAGCCGCGACGCAAAAGACGACCGCGTCCGAACGCTGGATATCCTCGATGTGACCGTCGACCGGAACTCGTTCGGCCGACAGAAAGACAGCTTCGAGACCGAACTCGACGTGGTGGGACTCGATTCGCCGTTCCCCGCTGTGTTCATCCGCGCGCCGACGATCGACGAGGTCGGTCCGGAGGTGGACGTGCTCGCGACCGTCGACGACCGGCCGGTCGCCGTCCGGGCGGGGAACGTCTTCGGGACGTCGTTCCATCCGGAACTGACCGACGATTCGCGGCTGCACGGGCTGGCGTTTTTTGAGTAGTGAGCGGGGACGGACAACCGAACCGATTGCCTGGGTTTTTATCCGCACGACGTTTCCAACGCGTATGGACGCACACATAGAGGGCGTCCGCGTCGCCGAATCCCCCTCCGGCGTGGTCGCCGTCGTGACGCTCGGCGTCGAGGGCGAAGACGACGTGTTGCCCATCTTCGTCGGCCTTGAGGAGGCGACGAGCATCGCCCGCGGGCTCGACGCCACCGACATCGGCCGCCCGCTCACACACGATCTGTTGCTCGACGTCATCGAGGAGTTGGGCGGTCGCATCGACCGCGTCGCCATCACTGCCATCGAGGAGGGGACCTACATCGCCGATCTCCACGTCGACACGCCGAGAGCCGGCGCGGTCGTCGACGCCCGGCCGAGCGATTCCCTGGCGCTCGCCGCCCGAACGAACGCCGACATCAGTATCGAGACAGCGGTGTTCGAGGCGGGCCGAGAGCCGCTCGAGGAGTACACGATGCTCGAAGACGTTCGGGAGCTGATCGAAGAATGAGCGATGGCTCGGCCACGGACGACACGGGAGACGACGAGATCCTCGACGAGCTTTTCGCCGTCATCGAATCGCGGAAGGCGGAGCTACCGGAGGGCTCCTACACGGCGTCGCTTTTCACTCACGAGAAGGGCGAAAACGCCGTCCTCGAGAAGCTCGGCGAGGAGACGACCGAGCTCGTGTTGGCCGCCAAGGACGACGACACCGAAGAGTTGGCCCACGAGGCCGCCGACATCGTCTATCACATGCTCGTTTTGCTGTCGATGAAAGAGATGACGCTCGAGGACCTCCGTGCGGAGCTTCGAGAGCGGTACTGACGGTTTCGGGAACTACGCCACGGTTTCGGGAACTACGCCGAAAGTAACGTCCGCACGTCGTCCCACGATTCGACGACGTGTGCGTCATCGCAGGCCGAGGGATCGCTGTAGGGCTGACACATCAGCAGGCCGGTCTTGCCGGCGTCGATCGCGTTCGCGACGTTGCCGTGGTAATCGTCGATGAGCGCGTCGCCCGGGACCGAACCCTTGTTCCGGGGGACGGTCTCGTGGAAGGATTCGTAGTGGATTCCGTGTTCCTCGAGCCACGCCTTCGAGACGTCGTGGGTCTCGGGGATCCGGTGGGTCGCGATCTCGATGCGGTACTCGGAACCGAGCGCCGAAAGCGTCTCGGCGACGCCGGGACGGGGCTCCATGCCGCCGAAGTACCACTCCGGACGTTCGTCCATCAGTTCGTGGATGACGTCGCCGACGTGGCCCTCGATGCCCGGAACGTCGTAGGTCCACTCGTCGACGTCGGTCGGGGCGACGTCGACGCCGTACTCGCGTCGGAGATACGTACAGAGCCGCGGGAGCTGTTCGGCGACGACGCCGTCGAGATCGACGAGCAGCGTCGAACCGGGAGAGAGCGGACGTTCGGCCATTGTCGTCCCGTAGGCGCCCGGACAATTTAAACAGGTCGGGAAAGCGGGCGGCTGTCGGACGACGGGGACCGATCAGACGTCGACGGTCGATCCGACCTCCGGGGCGCTCGGGTCGAACCCCTCGGCGGCGAGTTCGGACGCGAACGCCTCGCATCTGTCGCCGTGGTTTATCAACAGGGGGACGTCCCGGTATGGGGCGAGAAACGCCTCGAGTCCCTCGCGGTCGGCGTGCGCCGAGAAGTCGTACTGCTCGACCTGTGCGCTGACCTGGACGTGTCGGCCGCCGATCTCGGCGCTTTTCCGCTCGAGGACCTCTCGCCCGGGCGTCCCTTCGACCTGATACCCCGAAAAGCAGATCTTGTTGACCGGGTTCGCACAGATCTCCGGGACGTACGTCATCGCCGGACCGCCCGAGAGCATTCCGGCGGTCGTGATGATGACCGTCGGCTCGGCGGCGATCCGCTTCCGCTGGCCGTCGCGTCCGGTGACGAACCGGGCGTTGGATTTCGCTCGCGACATCGCCTCTGGGTCCCGGAGATAATCCGGATACCGCCGGAACAGTCGCGTCACCTCCGTGCCCATCCCGTCGACGTAACAGTCGATATCGTGGGCCGAACAGACGAGCATCAGCTCCTGTGTGCGCCCGATGGCGAAGGCGGGAACGACGACGGTTCCGCCCTCCCAAAGCGTCGTCCGGACGCTCTCGACGAACCGGGATTCGACCCGCGGTCTGGGCTCGTGAGAGACGTCGGAGTACGTCGATTCGGCGACGACGACGTCGGCGTCGGGACGGGCGGTCGATCCGGCCACCAGTCGCTGGCCGCCCGGGTGGGTGCCGGATCGGGAGTCGGCTTCCCCCTCGTCCGGCCCGTCGGTGTAGAAATCGCCGGTGTACAGAAGCGTCGTCTCGCCGTCGTCGACGCGGACGTGTGCGCTGCCGGGGATATGCCCGGCGTTGTAGAACGTCACCTCGTGTCCGGCCGCGGTGAACGGGTCGCGGTAGCCGTGAAGTTCCGAGACTTCCGAGACGCGGCGGCGCTCCTCCTCGGTGAAGGGACACTGTAGCGTCCCGCCGTGCAGTTTGAGCGTATCGCGGGCGAGCGTCATCGCGAGTTCGTACGTCGGCGGCGTCCAGTGGATCGGCGGACGGTCGTCCCCGGAGAGGAGCGCGGGGATCGCGCCGACGTGATCGAGGTGGCCGTGGCTCGCGACGATCGCGTCCGGCGAGACCTGACCGACGGGATACTGCGGCGGATCGTCCGTTTTGACGCCGAAATCGAGCAACAGCGTCTCGTTGACGAGGATCGCGCTACGACCGACCTCGCCCGCACCGCCGAGAAACTGCAGTTTCACTGCCCCAACCGACGCGGAGGGGCCGCTTTTCCGTGTCGGTTCGCGAGCGTCGGGTTACTCCGCGTCACCGCCTTCTTTCATCTCCTGAAGCCGATCGATGAGATCGTCCTCGCTCTCGTCGAACTCGAACTCCACGCTCCCGTCGTGGTCGTTCTCGTGGACGTTGACTGCGGCGTCCTCGTCGGTTTCGACGCTCTGGTCTTTCTGTTCGGATTCGTCGTAGCTGCCGAAGCCCATATATCGACGTACACGGTCCCGTCTGAAAAACCCGGGGATGTCGTGGGGCTGCGACGAAACGGGAGGGCGGATCGCTATCGAACGACGGTGACCGGAACCGGCGAACGGCGGGTGACGTTCTCCGCGACGCTACCCAGAAGTATCCGGCTCGCACCGGTCCGGCCGTGGCTTCCCATCACGATGTGATCGACGCCCGCCTCCTCGGCGTACGAGACGATCGTTCTCGCCGGACGGCCTGTCTCGAGGGTCGTTTCGACGTCGACGCCCGCCTCCGTGGCGAGCGACCTGGCTTCCTCGAGGAGTTCTTCGCCCCGGTTTTCGTACTCTTCGCGGAACCGGTCGAAATCCACGACGGTTCCGGCCTCGATCCCGCCGGAGGGGTATTCGGCGGGATCGATCACGTGTAACGCGACGATCGTCTCCTCGGGATAGGTGTCGAGTGCGAACTCGAGCGCCGTCACGGATCGATCGGATTCGTCGATCGGGACCAGTATTCGTCGTTTCGGGGGCATGGGTGGGTATCGGTGCGGGACGAAATAAAACCCGGTCGGACCGGCGGCCTCGGCGGCTGATCGCGGCTGCCGATTCGAGCGAGTCAGTCGGGGGCGGCCAAACTCAACGGAGCCGACGGATCTGAAGCTCCGCGTAGCCGCCGTAGGCGACCTCGAGCGAGCCGATCCACCAGTTCCAGCGCTCGGCGGGGCTCCCGTCGGGCGCGTCCGCGAGTTGGACGACGACGTGTTCCGGCGTGAGTTCGATCCCGGCGTCGTCGGCGTACCGACCGCTGTCGGCGAGATCGCGGGCGTGTCTCGCTACCGTGCGGCGCTCGTCGCCGTCGCCGCCGAACGACTCCAGGCCGACGGCCAGCGCCTCGGCGTCGAACTCCTCGATGGGGTCGTCCATACCCGACGTTGGGGCGGCGAGGACTTGAGCCCCCGGGACGGGTTGTCGATCCAAGCGTACAAACCGACACGTTACGACGAACCGATATGACGGAGATCGAACCGAACGATATCCCCGACGACGCGGTCGAGCTCCTCCGAACGTATCTCGAGACCGAACACGGCTTTCTCTCGTGGCTCGGGTTCACCGTCGAGACGTTCGAGATCGGTCGGATGGAGGCGACGATCCCCTTCGACGACAAACTCACGAACCCGACCGAACCGCCGACCGTCCAGGGCGGCGTCGCCTCGACGCTCATCGACGTCACCGGCGGGATCGTCCTCCGGCCGTATCTCACCGACCCGATCGGCGACGATCTGGCCACGATAAACCTCAACGTCAACTACCTCCGACCCGCGGCCGGCGATCTGACGGCGACCGCCGAGGTGATCCGGGCGGGCGGCAGCGTCGGCGTCTCGACGGTGGAAGTGACGAGCGAAACGCCCGACGGCGAGGAACGAACGGTCGCCGTCGGTCAGGGCGCTTACCGGCTCTTCCGGAGCTGATCTGCCGTTCCACCGGGGACCGTTCCGAGTTCCGAAAGATGAACACATATGAACAGCGGGGGCAAAGCGCCGGTATGACCACGACATCGCCCTTCGTCGGCAGCGGTGATCCGACTGGGACGATTCTCGCGACGAGGCTGTTGGCGCACGCTTCTATCACGGTCGCGGCCGCGATACTCCTCGTGTTTCTCGCGGTCTACGTCCGCCGGGTGCTCGCGGAGGGGTTCGAGTACGAGTGGGGCTATCTCGCGGTCGGGATCGGCGCGGCGCTCCTCTATGGAGTCGCCGGCATCGCGACGGATCTCACCGGGGCCGTTTGGCTCGGCGCGTTCACCGAGGGAGCGGTCCTGTTTTTCATCCTCTTCGTCGCGCTCGGGATCCGGGCGATGTATCACGCGGATCAGCCCGCCGACGCGTCGCGGTTGCTACCGACGTGGGTCGACGGACTCGTCATCGTCGGCTTCGTCCTCGCCTGGTGGGTCGGGTATTTCGCCGCCGGAGAATGGACGCGGCCGGTCGTCGCCGTGGGATGGGTCGGCGCCTCGGCGTGGGCCGTCTTCTACGGGATCCAGACGACACGGGCCAACGAGGGGACGACGTTCTCGGCGCTCGTCAGACACCTCCTTCCCGCGGTGGTCTGTATCGCCGCGATCACGATGACAGATCTGGCAAGCGGCGTATCGGACATCGATCGGGCCGTCGTCGAGGCGGTCTGGCTCGTCGGAACCGTACTCGTCGCCGCGTTCCTGTTCAACACCGCCGCCGCGATCCGCCAACAGAGAGGCGAAGTCGAGCGGATGTACGACCGGACGACCTGGCGACGGCAGGACCTCGGGGAAAGCGAGTGAGCCTACCGGAGCCGAAGACGCTTTTCGGGTCGATCCCGTAGGGAGGGTATGACACGGCAAACGCGACGGCGGTTCCTGTCGGCGACTGCGGCGGGAGTCGCCGTCGGCCTCGCGGGCTGTGCGGGCGGCGTCCGCGACTCACCCGATCCGGTCCCACAGTCCGACTCACCGCCGGAGAGCGATTCGTCGTACGCGGCGGTGTACGAGGCGACGATCGACTCCGTCGCCTTCGTCGGCGACGAGTCGGGCGGCGGTTCGGGGTTCGTTTATCGGGACGTCGTCGTGACGAACCAACACGTCGTCGGCGATGCCGATACGATCGGCGTTCGCTTCGAGGACGGCGAATGGCGCGAGGCGGGCGTCACCGCAAGCGACGTATACGCCGATCTCGCCGTCCTTTCGACGGACGTCCCGTCGTACGCGACGCCGCTTTCGCTCGTCGAGACCATCCCGGCGGTCGGGACGGAAGTGCTCGCGCTCGGCAGTCCGTTCGGCCTCGAATCGTCGGTTTCGGCGGGGATCGTCAGCGGTCGGAACCGGTCGTTGCCGAACGAGCGGACCGGGTTTTCGATCCCGAACACCGTCCAGACCGACGCCGGGCTCGATCCGGGCAACAGCGGCGGGCCCCTCGTCACGATGGACGGGGAAGTGACCGGGGTTTCCGTCGCCGGTGCCGGGACGAGCGTCGGATTCGCCGTCTCGCCGCTGCTCGCCGGGCGGGTGCTCCCGGAGCTCATCGAAACGGGAAACTACGATCACCCGTTCCTCGGGATCAGCCTGATCGAGGTGACTCCGGCGGTAGCCGAGGCGAACGACCTCGATGAGCCGAGGGGGATCTTCGTCGTCGAAACGATGGATGGGGGTCCGACCGAGGAGACGCTCCGGGGGGCGAGCGACGACACGGTCATCGACGGAACGTCCGTTCCGATCGGCGGAGACGTCCTCGTCGAGTTGGACGGCAACAGGATCGATTCGAACGCGGATCTCGGAACGACGCTGGCGTTGGAGCTCTCACCGGGCGATCGAGTGCCGGCAACGATCGTACGGGACGGGGAACGTCAGACCGTCGAGGTCGAAATCGGTGCGAGACCGGATCCCTGAAGGGGCGTTTGAATAGTTGAGAAGGGCGACTACCGCTCTTCGGAGTCGAGAACCCGGATCTGATCGCCACGGACGGTAACCGGGATCGGGACGGTCGCCTCGTAGAGCTCGACGGTGACCTGGTCCTTCCCTTCGTCGATCCGCTGGACCTGTGCTTTCTCCCCTTTGAACGGTCCCGCGATGAGCTCGACGATGTCTCCCTCCGCGATGCCCTCGACGTCCGGCTTCGGGCTGAGGAAATGCTCGATCTCGCTGAACGGCGAGGGCTGCTCGGAGACCAGGCTCCGGGCGTGGGGGATATCCTCGAGAGCGCGATTGATCGCGGCCGTCCCGTCGGCCTCGACCATGACGTAGCTGGTGAGCGAGTCCGGCGCGAGGGCGGCGTGGATGTCGGGCTCCTCGCGGGTGATGAGCATGTCCGCGACGGTTCGCTCCTGGCTCGCCGTGGTCTTGACGGCGTAGATCGACATCAGGGTCCTCCCGGGACGAACGTCATGATCGAGAAGATGACGAACCCGATAAAGCCGACGAGCAGGATACCCAACCCCGCGATCGTCGAGACTTTCGAGAACTCGTCCCACGTCGGCGTACTCGCGAGCTTCAGCACGCGGATATAGGACGTGAGGTCTGTCGGCGTGTTCATACGCCACAGTTCCCGCTCAGGGGTTTTTTACTTGTTGATCCCGATAGCCACCGGTTCGGACCGGGGAGCTATTCGACGAAATCGATGTCGTCGCCACCGCTCGCGACGGCGCGCTCCTTTTCGACCTCGCTTTTGCCGTATATCTGTGGGCTCTCGACGCCCGTAACGACGATCATCGTCTCCATCTTGCCGTCGAACTCCGGATCGACGGAGGCGCCCCAGATGATGCGGGCGTCGGGATCGATGCGGTCGTAGATCTCCTCGACGACGCCCTCGGCCTCCTCGATAGACATGTCGGGGCCCCCGACGACGTTGACGAGCGCGCTCTGGGCGCCGTCGAACTCGACGTCGAGGAGCGGCGACCGGAGCGCCGAGCGGATCGAGTCCTGGGCTTTGTTCTCGGAGTCGGACTCGCCGAGGCCGATCATGGCGACGCCGCCGTTCTCCATGATCGTCTTGACGTCGGCGAAGTCGACGTTGACCAGCCCCGGCTTGGTGATGAGTTCGGTCATCCCCTTCACCGATCGCATGAGGACGCGGTCGCAGATCTTGAACGCGTCCTGCAGCGGCATGTTCGGTGCGTAATCGAGAAGTCGGTCGTTCGGGATCACGATGACGGTGTCCGCGACGGCCCTGAGCCGTTCGAGCCCGGCGTCGGCGTTCGCCCGCCGCCGTTCGCCTTCGGCGGTGAAGGGGATCGTCACGATCGCGATCGTGAGCGCTCCCTGATCCTGGGCGGCCTGAGCGACGACCGGTGCCGATCCGGTACCGGTGCCCCCACCGAGCCCGGCGGTGATAAACACCATATCGGAGTCGTCGATGGAGTTGTTGATGTCCTCCAAGTTCTCCTGGGCGGCTTCCTCCCCGATTTTGGGGACCGAACCGGCGCCGCGGCCGCCGGTTCGTTGGCGGCCGATGAGGATCTTTTCGTCGGCCTCGACCTCCGTCGCGAGGTGCTGGGCGTCGGTGTTCGCGGCGACCAGCTTCGCACCGTGGATCCCGGCTTCGGCCATCCGGGTAACGGTGTTGCCGCCGGCACCGCCGCAGCCGACGACCGTGATCTTCGTTTCGAGATCCTTGACGACGCTGGCCAACTCCTCGTCGGTCATCGTTCCCGAACTCTTCACGTCCGCCGAACTGTCGCCCGTTTCGTCGGACGCCCCGGCCGGCCGCTCTCCGTCTTCCTCGGCCTCGTCAATAGCGTCCTCGATAATCGAGTCCATTAGTGGCCGTTGTCGCCTACGCTCATAATAGTACTTTCCCCCGAAGTCTGACGCTCGTCGGACGCACGTCCGGGATCGGCGGGCGACTGGCTGCATAAACTACATACAGCGATATCGAATCGGTCTCACAGCGCTCACGCGCTCCGGCCCACGTCGGCGATGGATCACGAAGCGGGGCTCATCGCCAACGGTCCGGACACCCGACGGCGCCGGCCACGGGAAGTCTTCCGGGCTGTCCGCCCCGGGTGTTTATATACTGGGGGACGACGGAGGTACATATGACAGGGAGTGGCACCATCGAGCGGATCTTCACCGCGCCCGAAGCCGAAGCCGAGATCGAAGAGCGAACCGAGATCGAAGCGATCGCCGGCAAGGGGATTCGGGGCGATCGTTACTTCAGGGAGATCGAGACGGGGACCTTCGTCGAGTGGGACTCCCACGAGCAGCGCCACGACGGGTACGACCTCACGCTGATCGAACAGGAAGCCGTGACGGCGATCGAACGCGAGGCGGGCATCGAACTCGCGCCGGGCGAACACCGGCGGAACATCGAAACCCGTGACGTGGCACTCAACCATCTGGTCGGAGAGCGGTTCCGCGTCGGGGACGCCGTCTGTCGGGGCAATCGCCTGTGTGAACCGTGTGCGCACCTCCAGCGTCTCACTCGGGACGGCGTATTGGAGGCGCTCACCCACCGCGGCGGACTTCGGGCTGACGTACTCGAGGACGGGACGATCCGGCCCGGTGACGTCGTCGAAGTGCTCGACTGACGCGTATCGGGGCGTCGAGCCGAGTCGGCCCGGTATCCGTCGCCTTTCTCACGTTCTCAGAACGAGAACCGGCGTTCGCACACGCTGTGGACCTCGACCGGTTCGATCCGCTCGCCGTCGACCCGAACCGCCTCCCCCGAGGCGAGCCGGCCGAACTCCGGGCCGCTCTCGACGCCCCTCAATTCGGCGAGTTCCGGGTCGAACGCCTCGCGCCGGGCGACGATCGCGTCGGTATCTACCTCGACTGTGTCGTATTTCGATTCGAGCACCGACGCGAGCGCTTCGATGATCTCCCGGTACGTCGTCTCGCCGCGAAGGGCGACGACCCCGGAGACGAGCGAACCCCCCTCGCTCGTTTCGTAGGCGATGGATCGTTGCGAAACCGCCTCGAGAACGGACTTTCGGTCGATCCCGTTCGTCTCCTCGAGCAGCGTTTCAGGTAACGTCTCGGTGACGAAATCGCCGTCGTACGCCTCGGCTTCCGTCCCAAAGCGGAGCCCCTCATCAACCGGACACAGCGCTCCCACTACGCGATCAACCAACCCAAGGGGGACGCCCGTCGTCTCGCGGAGGAACGTCTCGGAGACGGTTTCGAACCCGAGTTCGTCGATAACCGACTCGAGCTCGGGATGGGAGCCATCGAGCAGGGCGAACTCGGTCCCGCTGGCCTGAAACGCCTTTGCGAGTACCGCTGTGGCCTCCCGGGGGCCCCCCATCGACTCCAGCCCCCAATCGGCGGCGATGTGGCCGACGCCCCAGTCGGTTTCGGTCACCACACGGTCGAACCGCGGGGCGTAGTGGCCGCCGCCGAACCCGACGACTGCCCGCTCGCGGTGGGCGTCGACGCCGCGGAGTTCGAGGACGGCCCGCGCGACGGCTCCGGCCCCCTCGTCGTCGCGCCACTGCCGTTCCTCGCTGCCCAACTCGACGAAAAGCGACGGGCAGCCGACCGTCGATGGGCCGTGATGCGTACACTCGATTCCGGTCTCGTATCCGGGCGGGGCGTGCCGTTCGAGGGCGTCCCGAACCGCCGAGAGCGCGTTCGGTGCGGCCCGGGAGAGCGACCGAGCCCGGCCGCCGTATTCGGCCGCCCCGAAGTTCCCGGTCGCGTGGGCGGTGAGCAACGGCCCCGTCTCACCCGAGTGTCGGGAGACGAAGACGAGCAGCTCGGGATCGTCGAACGCCGCCGCCGCTCCGTCGAGATACAGATGGAGATCGTCGAACGTTCTGAGTTCGATCCCGTCGGTCCGGTAGTAGGTCCCGCCACCGTTGGGGTCCGGCCGCGTTTCGTCCTCGAGTTCGTCCCACGTTTCCGACTCGAGCAACCGCTCTCCGATCCGTTCCGACGCTTCGTCCGCCCGTGAAACGACGACTGCGAGCATACGTCCCTTCGGTGGTCCCCGAACAAAGGGATGCGGATATGCCCCGATCGTGATTCCATATCTCGGTATATGGTTTATCCGACCGTTCGCCCGTTTTCGGGAACGCTTTTCGTTCGTGCGCGAGACCGCCCCAGTATGCAGGTATTCGGTCTCATCGGGAATCCGGTCGGTCACTCGATCTCGCCGCCGATGCACGAGGCGGCCTACGAGGAATGCGGACTCGACGCCCGCTATGTGACGTTCGAACCGTCGGTCGAATCGATCTCGGCCGCGATCGAGGGCGCGGAAGCGCTCGGCATCGTCGGACTGAACGTGACGATCCCGTTCAAAGAGCGGGTCGCCGAGCTCGTCCAGCCGGACCCACTCGCCGAGCGGATCGGCGCGGTCAACACGGTCGATTTCGACGGCGGGCCGACGGGGTACAACACCGACGCGGTGGGGGTCGTACGGGCGTTCGAACACCACGGCGTCGAACTCTCGGGATCGGCGGTCGTCGTCGGTGCCGGCGGCGCCGGCCGGGCGGCGGCGTTCGGCCTCGCCGACGAGGGAGTTTCCGTTCATATCGCGAACCGGACGGTCGGGCGGGCCGAAACGCTCGCCGACGAGATCCGGAACGCGAGCTCCGGGGGACTTTCGGACCTCGAAGACCGACTCGCCGGCGCGGATCTCCTCGTCAACGCCACGAGCGTCGGGATGGAATCGAACGAAACGCCGGTTCCGAAGCCGGCGCTTCACGCCGATCTGACCGTCCTCGATGCCGTCTACGCGCCGATCGAAACCCGTCTCCTCCGGGAGGCCGACTCGGTCGGTGCGACGACCATCGACGGGGCGTGGATGCTGCTGTTTCAGGGCGTCGAGGCGTTCGAGATCTGGACCGGTCGGGACGCACCTGTCGGGCGGATGAACGAGGCGCTCCGGGCGGCTCTGTGACCCCTTCCGCCCTCCCTCGGCCCCGGTTCGGCGGTCGTTTTTAAGTATCGGGCCGTGTACTGTCCGGTATGGGTGTTCTCGATATGATCCGACGATTGCTCGGAAGGGATGACAAAAACGATCCTGGCGGAACCGACGTCTCCGTCGGATACGACCCCGACGACAGTCCCGAACCGGACGAACCGAACGACGAACGGGACGATACCCGGGCGAAGACGGAAAGCGGCTCGATCGATTCCGAAGCCGCCGCCGAAGAAACGGACGCGGCCGCCGCGGGAACGGACGCTGCCGCCTCGACCGACTCGATGACTCACTCGACCGACGATCCGGAGACGGCGGCCGAACCCGCCGAAGCCGGCGCCGGCGTGACCGAACACAGCGGTACCGAGACACCGGCGGCCGAACCCGCCGAGGCGACCGGTCCGGTACCGGACGAGTCCGACGCCGAGCCCACGTCGGCATCGGATGGAGAGCCGGAGCCGAAATCGACGTCAGACGAGGGATCCGATCCGACCGACGGGATCGATTCGCCCGCCGTCGACACGGTGAGCGGGATCGGTCCGGCATACGCTGAACGACTCGCGGCGGCGGACGTCGAAACCGTCTCCCAGTTGCTCGAGGCCGATGCGGGTGACCTCGCCGAACGGACCGATATATCCGAGAAGCGGATCGGACGGTGGCAGGAGGACGCGGCCGACGAGTGAACCGCGAAACGGTTATTTTTCGTCGTCCCCTCGGAAACCCATGCGAGTCTGCACCGACCGACGGGCGTTTCGCTCGACGGCCCGGGACGCGCCCGCAACCGCGAGGGTGCCGGTCGAGTTGCGCGTCCACGTCGCCGACCCCTTCGAGGCGTACCGCCGCGCTCGGGCGGGTGACGGCGGCGACGTCTTCCTCGAGACCACCGGCGGCCAGCAGGGGTGGGGCTATTTCGCGACAGAGCCGATAGAGCGGATCACGGTTTCCGCGAACGCGGTCGCTCTCGACGGCGGTTCGCCGTCACTCGAGACGATCGACGCCGCGCTCGCCGGCGAAACGCTCGAACGCGGCGGCTGCGAAACGCCGTATCCGTGCGGCGTCTTCGGGTGGCTATCCTACGATATCGCGCGCGAACTCGAATCGATTCCCGAAGGGACGGTCGACGATCGCGGACTGCCGCGGCTCCAGTTGGCCAAATACGACCGCGTCGTCGCCTGGGAGGAACCGCACGCCAACGAGGTGACGCTTCGGATCACCGCCTGTCCGCGTCTCGACGAACACGACTCGGTGGATGCCGCCTACGAACGGGGCTTATCACGCGCCAGGGCGTTGATCGCTCGGATCGTCTCGGGCGATCGATCGGTCGGCCGCGGTCCGGCTGCCGGGGAGAGAGCGACGTTCGAGAGCGACTGTAGCCGGTCGGCCTTCGGGGCGCGCGTCCGGGACGTCAAGGGCTCGATCAGGGACGGCGATACGTTCCAGGCCAACGTCTCCCAGCGACTTTCGGCCCCGGCGACCGTCCACCCGGTGTCGGCGTACGCCGCGCTCCGTCGGGTCAACCCGGCGCCGTACTCGGCGCTCGTCGAGTTCCCGGGCGTCGATCTCGTGAGCGCGAGTCCCGAACTGCTCTTGGATGTCGACGGCGACCGACTCCTGACCGAACCGATCGCGGGGACCCGGCCACGGGGGGAAACGCCCGAGGAAGACGAGGCGTTCGAACGGGAGCTACGCTCGGACGAGAAGGAGCGGGCCGAACACGCGATGTTGGTCGATCTCGAGCGGAACGACCTCGGCAAAGCGAGCGAGTACGGCAGCGTTGACGTCCGCGAGTACCGGCGTATCGACCGGTACTCGGAGGTGATGCACTTGGTGAGTCTGATCGAGGGTCGCCGCCGCGATGACTGTTCGATCGCCGACGCCGTCGGCGCCGTCTTCCCGGGCGGGACGATAACCGGCGCGCCGAAACCGCGGACCATGGAGATCATCGAGGACGTCGAGCGGACGAGACGCGGCCCCTACACCGGGAGTATCGGCCTGTTCGGTTTCGACGACCGGGCGACGCTCAACATCACCATCCGAACGCTCGTTCGCCGCGACGACCGGTACTACCTGCGCGTCGGTGCGGGCATCGTCCACGACTCGGACCCCGACGCCGAGTACGAGGAGACGCTGGATAAGGGCCGGGCGCTGCTCAACGCGGTCGATACGGCCCTCGCCGACGCGACGTTCTCGATGGAGGCGCCCGAACAATGACCCGACCCACGGTGCTCGTCGTCGACAACTACGACTCCTTCGTCTACAACCTCGTCCAGTACGTCGGCACGCACGCCGAGGTCACCGTCCGACGGAACGACGAGATCGATACCGAGGCCATCCGTGCGCTCGACCCGGACGGGATCGTCGTCTCGCCGGGCCCGGGAACGCCGACCGAAGCCGGCGTCTCGGTCCCGATCTTCGAGGAGCTGTCGTATCCGACGCTCGGGGTCTGTCTCGGCCATCAGGCGCTTTGTGCGGCCCACGGCGTCCCCGTCGGCCACGCTCCCGAGGTCGTCCACGGCAAACCCTCGACGATCACTCACGACGGCCGCGGGGTCTTCGAGGGGCTCCCCGAGCGCTTCGAGGTCGGCCGGTATCACTCCCTCGCGGTCGACACCGAACTGCCGCCGGCGCTCGTCGAGACCGCCCGAACGGAGGCCGAAGACGGGATCGTGATGGGAGTCAGACACCGGGAGAAACCACACGCAGGCGTGCAGTTCCACCCCGAGAGCATCCTCACCGACCTCGGCGAGCGTATGATCGAGACGTTCTGTCGAGGCTGTTCCTGAGATGACGCGACAGTACCACGTCGATGGCGACCTCGTCGACCGATCCGAGGCGACTGTCAGCGTCGATGACCGGGGGTTCCGGTACGGCGACGGCGCCTTCGAGACGTGTCGCGCCTACGGCGGGGCGGTCTTTCTGTGGGAACGTCACCTCGAACGGCTGGAGCGGACCTGCGAGACGCTCGGGATGGCGACGGCGGTGCCGGACGATCTCCGAGGTCGGATCGACGCGACGCTCGCGGCGAACGGGCTCGACGACGCGTACGTGCGGGTATCGATCACGCGCGGGGTGCAACCGGGGAAGCTGACGCCGAGCGAGACGGTCGATCCGACGGTCGTCGTCTACGCCAAGCCGCTCCCCCGCGGTGGCATCGGTGGCGACCCCGTCTGGGGGACGCCGGCGACCGTCGAGACCGTCGAGACGCGCCGGATCCCCGACTCGGCGCTGCCCGCCGACGCGAAGACGCACAACTACCTGAACGGGATATTGGCCCGGATCGAACTCCGCGAGCGGGACGGCTCGATCGACGAGTCGTTGATGTATGACACCGACGGCCGCGTCGCCGAGGGGGCGACGAGCAACGTCTTTTTCCTCTCGGACGGCACGCTGAAAACGCCCCGATGCGGTTCGCTCTTGCCCGGCATCACCCGCGAAACCGTCCTCGAACTGGCCGATCGGGCCGACGTTCCGACCGAAACCGGACGCTATTCCGTCGAGGATATCCGTGACGCCGAGGAGGCGTTCCTGACGAACACGACCTGGGAGATCCGCCCGATCGAACGCCTCGACGGGACCGCGATCGGCGGCGGCCCGGTGACCGACCGGCTCCGGTCGGCCTACGACGAACTCGTCGAACGGCGCTGTTATCGGGCGTGAACGTCCGATTTAGAACTTGTAGTTCGATTTCGACTCCAGATCGGTTTCGTCAGTCTCGATCGGCCCCGAGCGGACGAACTCGTAGTCGTCGTCGGTCAGATACACCGTTCCGTCCTCGACGGCGATCTCCACTCCGTTGAGGTATGCGCCCTCACACGGGCCGAAGTTACAGAACCCGCTGTCGGATTCGAAGTAGGCGCCGTGGTTCTCACAGATGAGTTCGTCGCCGCGCATCTCGGCGCCGGAACCCTTGTCGATCTTGATGTGGGTGTAATGCTGACAGTAGTTCAACCACGCGTGGACTTCGCCGTCGTTTCGGACCAAAACCGCCTCGCGTTCCTCGTCCGAACCGGTATCGCGGACCGTGAACAGGTAGGTCGTCTCGACGGGCACGTCGTCGACGGGGGCGACCGCACGTCGTGTGGCCATCGCTTTTCAGTACCGGTCGATCCGACAAACCGTTTGCGGGACGTCACGCGTTTTTATGTACTCCGAGATCGATACCGCCTGTCATGGGCGACCTACGCGTACTCGTCAACGGAGTCGAACTGTCCGCCGAGTGGGCCGAGGAGAGCCCCGAAACGCGCGCCGCGGTCGAGGCGGCACTGCCGATAGAGGGCGAGGCGACCCGCTGGGGCGAGGAACTCTACTTCCGCAGCGGGATCGACGTCCCCGCCGAGTCGCCGCGTGTGACGGTCGAACCGGGCGCGCTCGCCTACTGGCCGCAGGGGAACGCGATCTGTCTGTTCTGGGGACCGACACCGGCGAGTACCGGCGACGAGCCTCGCGCCGCATCCCCGGTAAACGTCTTCGCTCACGCCGATCTCTCCGGGTTCGATCCCGGTTCGGGCGGCGCGACGCTTCGATTGGAACCACCCGTGGAGTGAGGACGAATCACCCGTCTCCGGGACAGTCCCAGATCGCCGACAGCAGGTTCCGCTGGGCGGCCCGCATGTGTCTGGAGAACGTCGGCTGAGCCATCCCGAGCGACTCGGCGATCTCGCTGCCGGTCCGCTTCCGTTTCTCGTCGAAGTAACCGGCGTGGTAGGCCGTCTTCAGCACGTCCCGCTGTCGGTCGGTGAGCGTCTCGGCGAGCAGCGCCACCCACGGCATTCCCTCCGTCGGCGTCGCGTCCCGTTCGGCTCTCAACTCCGCTTCGCCGAACAGCTCTCGGACCTGCTCGAGGAACTGTCGGTGATCGCGCTCGCGGCGGATCGCGACGACGAGTTCACACGAGTCGGCACTGAGACGCATCGACCGAAAACTGACCCCGAGCGTACCCGTTCTGGAAACGGCACACTCCACGGACGGGGCTATCAGATAGATCGGCGCTGCGGCCTCCGAGAGGCGGTCGATCGATCCGATACCGGGAACGTCTTCGGCCGCTTCGAGTACCGTCCCCGGATCGACATCGTCGATCAGACAGTACAAAAGCGGCGTATCGCCGGCTCGGTGGCTCACGCTCCGCACGTCGACGGTCTCGGACAGCCGTTCCGCGAGCAAGCGAAGCGGATCGTTCGCGTCGACCGCCACCCCGAGGACGAGTTCTCGACCTCCGGCGCCGTGTAAAGCGTTCCGACGCTCGACTGCCGTGACCGCATAGCCGACGAGCGTACCCAGCTCGGTCAGTATCTCACGGACGCGGTCGTCGAACGTGTCCGTTTCGGTACCGTAGACGGTCAAAGCCCCGTACCGAAGCTCGCGGTGTTTGATTGGAACGGTGAGCACCGATCGGTAACCCCGCGACAGCGCCGCCTCGTGCCAGCGTTCCGTCCCCTCCGGGTCGGGGACGGCATGGATGCCCTCATCGAGACGATCGAACGCCATCCGCGCCGCCAGCGCCGGCGCGTCGCCGTCCGCCGACAGCGATATCTCCTCGAGATACGAGCGTTGGACCCCCGATCGGGCGACCGGAACGATTTCGTCCGAGTCGAAGTCGATGGTTCCGATCCAGACGCCCGCGAACCACTCGAGTTCGGCGAGCGCCGCACAGACGTCCCCGTAGATCTCCTCGCGGGAGTCGGCGTCGATCAACGCTCGATGCAGCGACCTGATCGTCGCGTTGAGGGCGTTGACGTACTCGATCTGTGTTTTCCGCTCCGTGATGTCGACGACGTATCCCGCGTAGCCGAGAATCTCCCGGTCATCACGGATGATCCGTGTGTAATCGAGCACCCAGCGCACGTCTCCGCCTCTCGTTACGACCCGGTAGGGTTCGTGGTGGAACCGTTCCGTGCCCCCCTCGCTGTTCGTTTTGACTTCCTCGATCACCCGATCGAGATCGTCCCCGTGTACGATCTCGGCGTAGGACGGATCCGCCTCGTAGAGCTCTTCCGGCGAGTATCCGAAGAGCCGTTCGATGTTCGGGGAGACGTACTCGACGGGCCACCCCGGCTCGTTCCGCCACGTGAAAACGACCACCGGGCCGTCGCCGAAGCGCTCCTCGGTCTCGGTCCACTCAGTCAGCCACTCCCTCATACTGTTCCCCCCTCTGATCTATCCAGATACGCCTCCGAAATAAATCCGTTGTCCCCGACGGTACGACAGGCCACTATTATAATAGCGTCTGGACTTTTGACCCATCGAGCGGTAGGAGCATGCGCGAACGGCCCGACGGCCGGTCGTTTCGGCTCTCCGGGGGTCCGGGTGCGGGGATGCACCACTTTTGATCCGATCGCTACGCCGTTTCGATCCCGCTGACGTCGCTTTCCGTCCCGCCGACGACGAGCGCTCCCTCGGCATCGGGGCCGATCGAGAGCTCCGCGCCGGCGACGATCGGGGCGACGAGCCCCGCGATGACCGTCGTCGGTTCGGCGAGCGAGCCCCGGACCGCGACGGTGTCCCGCTCGTCGATCCCGTGTCGGTCGATGACGGCCCGTGCCGCTCGGAGCGTCTCGGCGTGTGTGTAGCTGTCTTCCGTCGTCCGAAGCAGTGTATCGTCGGCCTCGACGTGATCCGGTGGCTCCGTCGGGTTCTCGCTCCAGATGTCGCGCTCGAAATACGACACCGTCGGATTCGTCGGCGGGTCGCCGTAGACGACCTGTTTCGTTTCGGGTCCGAACGAGTACCGCTCGGCGTCGGCCGCTGGCACGACGAGGGCCCGCACCTCCCGTTCGACCGCCCGCGGGGGAGCGAAGCTAACGATAGCGCCGACCGAAGCTGCCCCATAGAGGGTCAAAACGGGCTCCGGAAGCGGATCGTCGGCGATCGCGACGCCCGCCCCGTTCCTGACGCCGACGTGTCTGAGGAAGTTCCCGGTCTTCCAGGCGCTCGTACAGAACCGGCGGTAATCGTAGCGTCTCCCGACGGCCGGCGCGGAGAGCGCGGTCGAATCGGAGCGTCGATCGCGGGCGATCGCGTCGCCGAGTACGTTCATACCCCGGATACGGCTCCGATCGATTTATATATCGGCATCGACGGTTCGGCCGTTTCGTTCGCTGTCGTATCCGTCACGTACTTCCGGAGACCAACCCTACCAGCGTTATGGAGTATCTCGAGCGCCGTCGGGCGCTTATCGAGTCGCGGCTCGAGGCCGTCCTCGAGGCCACGGAGCCGGACGCGATGACGGAGCGGCTAACGCACGTCTCCCTCTCGGGCGGGAAACGCGTTCGACCGATGGTGACGCTTCTGGCTTTCGAGGCGGCCGGCGGCGAGTTGGTCGGCGAGGACGGCCGCGGCTCTACCGCCTCCGCCAACGCCGTCGACTTCGCGGCCGGGATCGAACTCGTCCACAACGCCTCGCTCGTCGTCGACGACATCATCGACGAGTCCGAACTCCGTCGCGGCGTCGAGAGCACCTGGGCGGCCTTCGGTCACGGTCCCGCGATCGCCACCAGCGACGGACTGCTCGGGGAGGCCTTTTCGCTTTTCGACGACGACGACCGGGCGATGCGGGCCGTCGCCGAAGCGATGGTCGAACTCGGCGAGGGCGAGGCGCTCGAACTCGTCGAACAGCCGACGACCGAGGCGGAGTATCTCGAACTCGCCCGGCGGAAGACGGGGGCGCTCTTTCGGGCCGCGGCCGAGCTCGGCGCGATCGCCGCCGACGCCGACACCTACACGATCGAATCGTTCGGCGGCTACGCCGAGCGCGTCGGGATCGCCTTCCAGATCCGCGACGACGTGCTCGATGCGACGGCCGACAGCGAGGAACTCGGCAAGCCGACCGGCCAGGACGAGGCGATGCAGCGACCGTCGCTCGTCCAGATCACCGAGATGACACCGGAAGAAGTGAACGCGCGGGCCCGATCGGAGTCCGACGCCGCGCTCTCGTCGCTGTCGGCCGCCGATCCCGGCGACAGCCCCGCGGTCGGATATCTACGGGATCTCGCGGAGTTCGTCGTCGTCCGCGAGCGATAATCGGGCGCATCACGATCGCCGAGCCTCATCTAGAAGATCTTTTCGCACGGGATATAGGCCTGTTTTCCCCATATAGATATTGGTCCCAGTCAAGTCGGGTCGGCTTCAACAAACCAGTCAATCAATCAAGCGTCTGCATACCTCTTCACAAAATGGGTGTTGCGAATCATGGAACGCTATCTGTCATCGATCCCAGCCACGATGAGTGCTAACACCGGAACGATCTCCAACCGACCGACCCACATGAGTATGATCATGAGGACTTTCGTCGTGTTGGGGAGAAACTCGTAGCTCCCAAATGGACCAAGTGGTCCGAGCCCGGGGCCAATATTTCCGATTGTAGCGAGCGACGCTGCAAGTGCTTCAGTTCCACTAAGCGTCTCTCCGATCCGTGCCGTATCAAGCTCAATAAAAACAGCTGCTAGTGCGAAGAGCAGAAAATACAGCAGGGTAAAGGTGAGTATCCCACGGATAATCTTCTCGTCAACGACCTCGCCACCGAGCCGAACTGGCTGAACCACATCCGGGTTTGCCGAGGTGTACAGTTCGCGTCGGAGTGTTTTCAATAGAATAAGCCAGCGGATCACCTTGATTCCACCACCGGTTGATCCTGCGGATCCCCCGATAAACATCGTGAATAAGAGGAGAAAGTGCATATGGGTGTCCCACCGGGCGAAGTCGGCGGTTGCGAAGCCGGTCGAATTTAGCAGTGATCCGACCTGGAACGCTCCGTGTCGAAGAGCGCTCTCGGTGACACCTTCGGTAACGCCGCCGATCTCGGTCGGTGGCGCACCGCCTCGAAAGAGTGCGACTGCAAGCACGCCACTCAAAAGGGCTGCGAGTCCGAGATACACACGAAACTCTGTATTCTCCACCAGTTTCGCTGCCTCATCACGAAGTACATACCAGAACAGCGCAAAATTCACACCTGCGAGAAGCATAAATGGGATAATTGTCCATTGTACGATGGGCGAAAACGCCGCGATACTATCGGCTTCAGGGGAGAAACCGCCTGTCGGCATCGTGGAAAGTCCGTGGGCGATAGCGTTGTACAAGTTCATGTTTGGGGCGGCTCCAACCAGATGAAGCGCATACAGCACGACGATAAGGACGACCGTGAAGACGAGATAGATCGTCCAGAGGGCGCGTGCGGTCTCAGCGATACGGGGTGTGAGCTTTTGCAATCCAGGACCGGGGGCTTCCGAATCCATTAGCTGAGCGCCGTTAACCGCTAACTGTGGGAGAATGGCGATCATGAGGACGATAATCCCCATTCCACCGAGCCACTGTGTGAGCTGTCGCCACATCAAGACGGCGTGTGAGTGTCGTTCGAAGCTAAGTTCGGTGGTGACAGTGGCACCGGTGGTTGTGAATCCGCTCATCGACTCGAACAGCGCGTTTACTGGGTGGCCGAGCGCAGATCCGTTCCCATACCCAGCGAGGATATACGGGATCGCGCCGACGATTGCTGCCAGTAACCACGCAAGCGAGACGACAGCGAGCGCCTCGCGGGGACCGAGGTCAGGGTCCGGATCGAGCTGTTCGAGCCCGATCCCAAACGCGACTCCGAGAACCATTGAGACGGCAAAGACCCACACATCCTGTGAGTAAATGATGGCGATCAGAAGCGGGATGCTCATCGCCACCGCGAGGTATTTTATGATAGTCCCAACGTAGCTAAATGTCGCTCGCGTATCGATAGTTTGTACCATTTCCTCTCCTCGAACGCTCTCTGGATATTATCTGCTCGTCGTGTTCTCAAGTACCCGTCGATGCAGCCGTTAGCGTGAATTGAGACTGATGATGTTCCATGCCCGGTGTAGTGGAAACAAATACTACCTGGTCTAAGACAACCGTTTTGATGGGATAGCGTCTGTGCAAGACACGCGCTGTACATCTCGCACGGCATGGCCTGATAGGATCCAGAGAGGACTGTTCCAGTATTTTCGGTAGGAACCTCGACAGATTTCACGTTCGCACTCCCCTCGGTCAGTCACCGATGTATCCGGCTACTTGGATTCCTCTCTGTTGAAACGTTTTTGACATCCTTCCCGCTCTTCAGGGCGGGGTTTTAGCCTTGGACCTTCGATAAATCGCGCGGGATGAGAAAACGAACGAGTTCACTCATGAGAGGGAGTCACTTGCGAGTGTACAGGTGGATTCGGCGCTGTGATCGGTCCCCACGGGCCGGATGAGATATGCGCCCTCCGTTCGGTATGCAGCACTTGGCAATACTACAATATGTTTTATATCTGTCTCTCGTCGTAATTCGACGAACGACCGCCTCGCCCGGCCGACGAACGGAAACCGGTTTACCCCCGGGGGACAGAACCTCGCCTATGATCGTTCCGGGGTCCGCCTCACAGGAGCTCGCAGCGGCGCTCGCGAGCGAACTCGACGAATCGCTCGCGGCCGTCGAGTACGACCGGTTCGCCGACGGTGAAACGCTCGTTCGGGTCCCCCAATCCGACGACAGGGCGGTCGTCGTCGCCTCGACGGTCTCGGATACCGCACACGTCGAATTGCTCCAACTCCAGGACGCCGCCGCCTCGCAGGCCGAGGAGGTCGTTACCGTCCTCCCCTACATGGGCTACGGGCGACAGGACGAGGCCTTCGAGGCGGGCCAGCCGGTATCCGCGCGGGCGATGGCCAGGGCGATATCGACCGGGACCGACCGCGTCGTCACCGTCAACCCCCACGAGGACGTCGTCTGCGATTTCTTCGACGTCCCCTGTACCGCCGTCGATGCGGCCGGCAGACTCGCCGAGCCCCTGCCCGAACTCGCCGATCCGCTCTTTCTCTCGCCGGACGCCGGCGCGCTCGGACTCGCCGAGACCGTCCGGGACGCCCACGGTGTCGGCGAGACGGACTACTTCGAGAAGGTTCGCCACTCCGACACCGACGTCGAGATCCGGCCCAGCGACGCCGCCACTGCCGACCGGGACGTCGTTTTGGTCGACGACATCATCGCGACCGGATCGACGATGAGCACGGCGATCGGACAGATCTCGGACCCCTCGCGGGTGTTCGTCACCTGCGTCCATCCGATGTTGGCGGCCAACGCCCGGACGAAACTGGCGACCGCCGGCGTCGACGCGGTTTACGGCACCGACACGATCGAGCGGGCGGTCTCGGCGGTTTCCGTTGGGCCGACGGTCGCCGAAACGCTGTAGCGACCAGTCTCGGCGTTTTCACCCCCGTCGCGCGAACAGCGTGACCCCTGCGAGCGCAACCAGAGCGATGGCGATCCCGAACCCGGGCTGATCCTCGACTGCGGCCGGTTCCCCTTCCGTTTCTTCGGCGACCGGTCCCTGAACTGTCACCTGTACCGACCGATCGCCCGCCGAAACCGTTCTTTCGCCCCGCTCGTCGAAAGAAACGGCCGTCTCGACGACTGTCGATCCCGCCGCGATCCGGACCGATTCGCTCGCCACGGTCTCGCCGTCCACGGCGAAGACGACCTCGCCCTCGGCCGGCCGGTCGGCGGCCGGTTCGACGGTCGCCCGGAGGCTGACCGACTCCCCGATGGTGGGATCGATCGGCTCCGCCACCAGGCCAGTTACCGCCAGCGCTGCTGGCTCCTCGACGGTCGCTGTCACTGTTTCATCGCCGACCGAGACGTCGAACTCGCCGGGGGCGTCGAACCCATGTGAGAACGAAAGCGTCGTCGATTCCCCGGACGCGAGCCGCCCGGAATCGACGGCGACCGTTTCGCCGTCCACCCGAAGCTCGGCCTCGAACGCTCCGGAGTCCGACCCGACGTTTCTCGCCGTCGCGTTCACCTCGAGCGTCTCGCCGGTCACCAGCCGAGGTTCGTCGAGCGTCCCGTTCCGGTACGGCCCCGAAACCGACGTTTCGTCGACCGAGTACCGGACGTCCGGGCCGCCGAAGGCTTCGACGTGCTCGCTTCGGGTCGGAACCGGCGGCGTCTCGGTCGTTTCGGTGTACCGCTCGAGATCGCTCCGTATCTCGCTGCCGCCGGCGGTTTCGACGACCTCGAGGAACCGACGCTGTGTGAGTTCCTCGTCGGTGTTTATCTCAGCTATCACGGCGTCGAGCGTCGTGTCGGCTTCCGACCGCAGTGTTCGGTCCAGATGGGCGAACACCAACGTTCCGCGATCGTAGTCCGCGTCGGTCCCCGCCCACGTGCCCGGTTCGGCGAGAACGACGTCGCCGTACTCGGTGTCGGTTCCCGCCTCGATCCGATCTCTGAACGCCTCGTAGTCGATATCGCCGGCCTCGTACGGCAACAGCGCCGCGTAGTAGTCGGCCATTCCCTCGACCGTCCAGCGGGTTTCCGCCGTCGGCTCGTATCGCTGGCGGGTGTGGACGTACTCGTGAACCCACGTATCGCGGTTCGTGCCGAGCCGTTCGGCGTCTCTGACCCACATGTCGCCGCCGCTGCCGCGCTGGACGCCGGCGACGACCCACGTGTGTTCGGCCGTCGGGGCCGCGATGACGAACACCCCGGGGTCGCGCTCACCGATCGTGAGTCGCTCCGCGGACGATTCGAGCGTCTCGAGAACGTTTTCGGGCTCTTCGCGGAGATCGGCGGCCTCGGGGACGACGAGACGGAACCCCTGTCCGGCCGCCGAACCGGTGTGCTCGGTGTAGGGGCCGAGATACGCCATGTGCGTACTCGCGATCCCCTCGCCGTCGACGACGTTTTTCCGGACGATCTCCTCTTCATCCGGGGCGATGCTGGCCCACGAGACGCCGATCCCCGGAGTTCGGACGAGCGCCCACTCGTCGGCGACGACGAAGCGGACACCCTCACGGTCGCCACGGGTGTCACGAACCGTTCCCTGATACTCGTATCGAACCGTCGGCGTCTCGGTCGACCCCGTCCACTCGTAGGTTCGATCGTCGACCCGCTCGAAGCCATCCGTCCCGTAGACGTCCGTTTCCTCGGGGATCACGATCTCGAGTTCGACCGCCGAGTCGGGGATCGATACCCGGGTTTCGACGTCGACCCGGTCGTCGCTCGGTGACTGTGAGAGCGTGTTCTCGATCTCGATATCGGACGCCGACCCGGCGACCGGCGAACTGAACGCGGCGGCGCCACAGACCAACGCGCCGACGAGCAGTACGAAAACGACGGCCGGACGGGATTTCATCACTCCTCCGAGACTGGCTCGATCGCGATATACATATCGACGGATTCGACGTCCCACACCCGTTCGTGGCCGTCCTCGACGGCGCCGAACTCGGCCGCACGGACCTCACCCGCGATGAGATCGAGATGTTCGTCGACGAGTTCCGCGATCCGCTCGTCGCGGACGTCCAACTCGACGCGGATCTCGCGTTCGATGTCGAGTTCGAGTTCCTTCCGCATCTCCTGGATCCGACGGATGACCTCCCGGGCGTACCCCTCGCTTTCGATATCCTCGGTGAGCGTCGTGTCGACGTAGACGACGCCGCGATCGTCGCCGTCGACCGAGAAGGCCGTCCCTTCGACTCCCCCGGGCGTTTCGGTGTTGAACGAGACCATCTCCTCGGTCAACTCGACGTCGCGACCGAGTTCCTCGGCGACCGCCTCGGCGAGCGCCGCACGGTCGGGGTCGGCGACGGAGACGGCGTTGATGGCGTTCATGATCTCGCCGGCCTCGTCGCCGAAGGTCGGTCCGAGTACCGACATGTCCGCGCGGGCGCTGTAGGAGAGTTCTCCCCACTCCGTATCGGGGTCGATCAACTCGATCTCGCGGGCGTTGAGTCGATCCTCGAGGAGGGTGCGGTGACGATCGACCGCCTCGGCGGCGCGCTCGTCGTCGGCCGCGACGACGACCCGCGTGACCGGCCACCGGAGTTTCCGCTCCGCCTGCTGGCGGGCGTTCGAGCCGGCCTCCTCGACGGCCTCGACGATCTCGATATCCGTCTCGAGGGTCGGGTCGTGTAGTCCCTCCTCGACGGTCGGCCAATCCGACATGTGGACCGTCCGATGTTCGTCGTCACCGGTCAGCGTGCCGTAGATCTCCTCGGCGACGAACGGGGCGAAGGGCGCCAGAAGCTTCGTCGTCTCGAGGAGGACGTGATACAGCGTCGCGTAGGCGGCCGTCTTGCTCGCCGAGTCGGCCTCCTCCCACATCCGCTCGCGGACGACCTGGATGTAGAACCGCGAGACGTCCTCGACGATGAACCCGAGCAGGGCGTCGAGCGCTCTGTCCTGTCTGTAGCCGTCCCACTGCTCCGTCATCTCGGCCGTCACGGTCTGGAGCCGCGAGAGGAGCCACTCGTCGACGGTCTCCAGTTCGGCCTCGGCGACCGAAACCGCCCCCGGATCGAACTCGTCGAGCCGCATGTACGGCAGCGGGAACCGGAAGACGTTCCAGAGGATGTTCAGGTCCCGTTGCCGGTTCTCCATCTCGTCCCACGAAAAGCGCATGTCGTCGCCCTGCGGGTTCTGGGTGAGGAGGAACAGCCGCATCGGGTCGGCGCCGTGGCGGTCGATCGCCTCCTGTGGGGCGACGATGTTGCCGATCGATTTCGACATCTTGCGGCCGTCCTCGGCGAGCGCCCATCCGTGCATCAGGACGTCCTGATAGGGAACCTGATCCAGCGCGGCGCTGCCCATTCCGAGCTGTGACCAGAACCACCCTCTGGTCTGGTCGTGGGCCTCCATGATCAGGTCGGCGGGCCACAGCCGCTCGAAGGCCTCTTCGTTCTCCGGGTAGCCGATCGTGCCCCACGAGGCGACCGACGAGTCCAGCCAGACGTCGAAGACGTCCGGGACGCGCGTGTACGTGACGCCGTCCTCGGTGATCGTCAACTCGTCGACGGTGTCCTTGTGGAGATCGACCGATTCGGGATCGATCTCCTGATCGACGCGCTCGGCGAGTTCTTCGCGGGTGCTGATGACGATGGCCGACCCGACGTCCCCGTCCCACTCTTCGACGTCGCCGTCGCTGGCTTCGGCATCGGGAACCCAGATCGGGATCGGGATCCCCCAGTAGCGCTGTCTGGAGACGTTCCAATCCGGCGAGTCCTCGATGAAGTCCCGAAAGCGGTTGTCCCGTGCCTCGGGTGGATACCACTCGCTGTCCTCCATGTTCGAGAGCAGCTCGTCTTTGATGTCGGTGACCGTGATGAACCACTGGTCGGTGACCATCTGGATGATGCCCGTGTCACACCGCCAGCAGTGGCCGTAATCGTGGTGATGCGTCTCGGAGGCCAAAAGCAGCCCCTTCGAGTCGAGGTCGGCGATGATCCCGTCGTCGGCGTCCTTGACGAACTGCCCGGCGTACTCGCCGGCCGCCTCGCCGTAGACGCCGTCCGGCCCGACGGGACAGAACACTTCGAGGCCGAGTTCTCGTCCTCGCTCGAAGTCCACCTCACCGTGCCCCGGCGCGGAGTGGACGAGCCCCGTCCGGTCTGCCTCGACGTAGTCGGCGCCGTACACCTCGAGCGCGCCCTCGAAGTCGGGCGCGTCCGGCACCTCCTCGCGGAGGGGGTGTTCGTACGTCCAGCCGATCATCTCCTCTCCGGTGACCTCCTCCAGTACCTCGTGGTCGTCGTATCCACCGCGTTCGAGGGCGTCCTCGACACAGGACTCCTCGAGATACAGCGTCTCCGTCGCGTCGTTTCTCTCGGCCGCAACCGCGAGATAGGTCGCCTCGGGATCGACGGCGACGAAGGTGTTCGCCGGGATCGTCCACGGCGTCGTCGTCCAGATGACGAGCGAGCCGTCACGGTCGGTCAACTCGAACTTCACGTAGATCGAGGGGTCCTCGACGTGTTCGTACTCGACCTCGTTGTTCGCGATGGCCGTCTCACACCGGGGACATTGGCTGATCGAGCGTTTGCCCTGTTCGACGAGTCCGCGGTCGTGGGCCTTCGAAAAGCCCCACCAGGCGGCCTCCATGTACTCCGGTGTGACGGTCTTGTAGGGATCGTCCCAGTCCATCCAGACGCCGAAGGACTTGAAATCCTCCTGGAGCCCCTCGAGTTGCTCCTCGGCGAAGGATTTGCACTCGTCGATGAACTTCTGCTCGCCGAACTCCTCGATGTCCTTTTTGTTCTCGAAGCCGAGCTTTTCCTCGACTTTCGTCTCGATCGGCAGCCCGTGCATGTCGTAGCCGGGGCGGTCGGTGACGTCGTAGCCGCACATCCGGAGGTACCGGATGTAGGCGTCTTTCAGCGTCTTGTTCCACGTCGTTCCCATGTGGGCGGCCCCGGAGGTGTAGGGCGGCCCGTCGACGAAAAAGAAATCCTCGCCGTCGGCGCGGTGCTGTTTCGCGTGCTCGTAGGCGTCGACCTCCGACCAGTACTCGAAGACGCGCTCTTCGACCGCCGTCGGCTCGTACTGGTCGTCGACCTCGGCGAACCTGCTCATACCGACACAATCTGTCGCCGGTGTTAAATGGCAATCGGTAGCGCTCCTTCGAGCGCCCGTGGCGAATCACCGACGCCGTACGCCCCGCCCGGCCACTCACCCGAAGACCGCGGCGAGCGACTCGTCGAGAACGCCGACGGCCTCGTCGATGTCGCCTTTTTCGGTGACGAACGTCGGGTACGCGGTGAGCTGGAACGCGGGCCGTCCCGTCCCGAAGAGGACGCCCCGCTTCATCGCCTCCTTTTGAACCTCCTTCACCGGGTTCTCGCCGCGATCGACGCGGGGATCGAAGAACGGTTCGCCGGTCTCCGGATCGGTGATCTCCAGCGCCCGCAGGAATCCCCGACCGCGGACGTCACCGACGACCGCGTGCTTCTCCCCTACCTCCTCGAGTCGCTCGGCCAGATAGGGTGTGAGTTCCCGCACGTTCTCTAAGAGGCCGTTCTCGTACTCCTCGATGGCGGCGATCCCCGCCGCACACGAGACCGGGTGGCCGGCGAAGGTCTGGCCGATACCGATCCCCTCCTCGCGGAGCAGCGCCGCGACCTCGGGCCGCATGGCCACCCCCGCGAGCGGCGCATAGGAACTCGTGACGCCCTTGGCGAACGTGAGGATGTCCGGCCGGAGGTTCTCCGTGATCGAACCGAACCACTCGCCGGTCCGGCCGAAGCCGGTTATGACCTCGTCGGCGATCAACAGGATCCCGTGTTCGTCACACAGCTTCCGAACGCGTTCGGCGTATCCCGGTGGCAGCGGGAACGCGCCGCTCGAGCCGCCGACGGGCTCCATCATGATCGCCGCGATCGAGTCGGGGCCCTCGTTGCGGACGACGAACTCGAGGTGCTCCGCCGCCATCCGGCCGACTTCCTCGGGCGTGTCGGCGTTCCAGGGGGAGCGATACGACAGCGGCGGGAGGAACTTCACGCTCCCGGTCGTGGCCGCGTGCGCTTCGAACGTCCTGGTCTGTGGATCGCCGGAGATCCCGCCGGTCCCGTACGTCGACCCGTGATACGATCGCCATCGCGTGAGAACCTTCGGCGCCTTCCGGTATTTGCGAGCGAACTGTATCGCGGCCTCGTTCGCCTCGCTTCCCGAGACGGAGAAGTAGATCTCGTCGAGATCGCCGGGCGTGATCTCGGTGATCCGCTCGGCCAGCTCCGTCCGGACGTCGCTGTGGAACTTCGATCCGACGTATTGGGTGACCTCTACCTGTTCTTGGATCGCCCGTATGATACGCTCGTTCCCGTGTCCGGCGTTCACGCACGCGAGCTGGCTCACGAAATCCAGATACTCGTTCCCTGCGTCGTCGGTAAACCGGGGTCCGTCGGCGCTGACGATCGTCGGTGTGTCGCTTCCGGGCGTGTGCCAGTGGTCGAGCACTAGAGACTCGGTAACTTTACTCATACCTGCCGTCGGTTCCCCCAGTTCTTAAAACGTGCGGCGAGCGAGACGACGGTTCGATCCCCTCTCGACGGAAAAGTGGGGGTTTTTCCGTCGTGAAACCGAGGATGGAGGTATGCAGGGTAACCTTCCGCCGGAGGCCCAGGAGAAAATCGAAGAGCTCCAGGATCTCCAGGAAACCGCACAGCAGGTCGCACAGCAGAAACAGCAGGCCGAAACGCAACTACAGGAGTCGAAGACGGCGCTCGAAACCCTCGACGGAATGGCGGGCGAGACCCAGATGTACCGCGAGGTCGGCGAGTTGCTCATCGAGACCGACTACGACGAGGCCTACGAGAACCTCGAGGAGAAAGTCGACAGCCTCGAGGTCCGCACCGAGACGCTCCAGAAACAGGAAGAGCGCGTCCAGACGCAGTTCGAGAGCCTCCAAGAGGAGCTCCAGCAGATGCTGCAGGGCGGGGCGGGCGGTGGCCCGATGGGCCCCGGCGGTCCCGGTGCCGGCGGCGACTGAGGGATGAGTGGTTCTGCAGACGGACGTACCGATCCGACCGACGAGGCGGTCGTCGAGGCCGCCTCCGACGCCGCGGAGGGCGTGATCCTCTCGCGGTACAAACAGTCCGACGTGACGGATATGGACGTGACCGTCCGGTTCGAGTCGGGGACCCTCGAGGTCGACGTCTATCTCAACGCCCCCGATGACCCCGATCCCGAGGCGGTCGCGGCCGAGGCGGTCGAGGCCGCCGAGTCGGCGGTCGACGAGCTGTTCGCGGAGCGTTAACCCGCGAATACAAATATCAGGACGCTCACCGCCATCGCGGCGGCGACGACGATCAAAAGCAGCGCGCCGCCGATCTGGACCATGGCGTTCGCCGTCGCGGCGAGCGATTCGGTCCGATCGTTCCCGAAGACCGTCACCTCGGCCCGCTCGGTCGCCAGTCCCGCCTCGACGGGTTCGAGATCGGCTTCGGCTTTTTCGACCAGTCCGACGACGAGATCGACGAGCCGGTCGGCGTCGATCGCGCCCCCGACCTGATTCGCCGCCGAAACGGTGTTGACGACGTGAGTGTCGGTCGTCATGACCTCGGCTTCGTCGGCGTCGAGTGCTCCCGTGATCCGCTCTCTGAGTCCGCGGTCCATGTTGTTCCCGTCGACGAGGACGTAGGCGGTCCGTTTCCCGTCGACCTCGAAGACCGCGACCCTGATCCCCAGCGACCCGATCCCGTCCTCGGGTGTCCAGTCCGTTTCGGCGGCGGCGACGCCGACCGAAAGCGGGGCGCGTTCGGCCTCGGCCAACCGAGCCCCTAGCCGGCCGGTAGCCGCCATCAGATCGAACGATCGTTGCGAGCCCGGTCCGATCCGGCCGGAGATGTCGCCGTCCAGCCCGTCGTTGCAGTTGTGTGCGTCGATGAACACGGCGTCGTCGAGTCCGGCCGCGCGGGCCTCCGCGTCGATCGAGAGTCCGACGGAAAACGACACGTCGTCGGCCGGTTCCGGTGCGTGTGTCCCGATCAACAGTGCGCCGTCGTCGACCGATTGCCCGAGAACTACCGAATCGCCCTCCCGTTCGCGGTCGCTGTGTGTCGCGAGCCGATCGTATTCGATTCGGCCGGCGGCGCGTGTTGCCGTCGCCAGGAGCGTCTCGACCTCGCGTTCCGTGACGAGGTTGAAGTCGTGGCCCGCGGCGGCGTGCGGAACGAACGCGAGCCCCTCGGTCGTCGCTGCGATCCGTTTCGGGAGGTTCCCGCCGCCGATTTCGCCCATCGGTCCGGGATGGACCGTCGGGACGACGAAGCGCGCCTTCTCCGTTCCGTCGAGCCGTCTGATCGCGAGGACGGTCACCGGAACGATCGCCCTCTCGCCGATCGATTCGAAGAACGCCTCGAGTTCGTCCGATCCGGCCGCGGTGTGCCCGAGAAAGCCGCGGACGAAATCGAGGACGGAGACGCCGAGGCCGCGTCGCCACGGTCGATCGATCGCCCGAAGGAACACCCAGACGGCACCGGCATAAATCACACAGAGCGTCCCCAACAGGACGAAATCCGACGACGGAACGACGAGAAACTCCGCCGCCGGGACGTCGGACGCCGTCCCTCCCTCCGAGAGATACCCGACCGTGCCGCGGTAAACGAAGCCGAGCACCGCGGCGGCGACCGTCTGGACGCTTGCGGACACCGCCGCGATCGGCACTGAACGCCTCGAAACGGCCGTGATGACGAACAGCCGCAACGCGAAGATCGACGCGAGTCCGACGACGAGGGCGTCCGAGACGAGTGACTGGCTGGCGTCCGTCACTGCGACGACCGCCGCAGCGGAGACGAGGAACACGACGACGACGACCTCACAGACGAACGCGAGCAGCGCGGAGCGGTTGTAGGTGAGTTGTCCGCCGAGCAGCCGATCGATCTGCGGCGTCAGAAACGCCGCGATGACGGTCGGGAGACCGACGTAAACCATTCCGCGATAGGCGTCGTCGAGGAGAAACTGCGAATCGAAGGCGGCGATCCCGACGACGGCGGCGACGACGAGTATCACGAACAGGCTGGCCGACCAGTCCGGTGCCCGGAAAACGAACCGGGACAGCGACGCCAGATCTGCCTGCGTTCGTGTCATCGTTCGATCCCGACGGCTTCTGTCCGGTTAAACGGCCCGACCGATGCTGGCGATTCGGTCACAGTCGGATCCCGAGACGACCGCTAAGTGCCTCTATCGCGGTCCCGCATCGGTTTCTCTCGACGCAACAGGTCGGTGGACTTAGTACGGAGGCGACGAAAGAACGCCGATATGAATGTTGCAGACGCGATGACGCCGCGGTCGGAGGTAATCACCGTCGAGGTCCCCGGGACGCGGGATGACGTTCTCGAGTATCTACAGGAGCGAGGGTTTTCGTCGGTGCCTGTGATCAAGACCACCGACGACGGCGAACAGTTTCGCGGGCTCGTCACGCGGGAATCGCTCATCGAACAGCCCGGCGAGGACCAACTGGCGCTTCTCGTCCGGGAAGTCCCCACGGTGTCGCCGTCCGCGACGCTGACCGAACTCGCCGAGCTTATTTTCGAGTCCGGCGAGCGCCGCGTTCCGGTCGTCGAGAACGACGCGTTTGTCGGGATCGTGACAGTCACGGACATCGTCCGCGCCATCGCAGAGGGCGAAGAAGACGGCGAAACCGAGGTCGGCGGGCTCGCGACGCGCGCTGTCAACACGATACATCACGGAACGCCGTTGCCGGTCGCGGAGCGGCAGATCTCGTATGCGGACGTTCCGTATGCGGTCGTCCTCGACGACGACGGGCGACAGACCGGTATGCTCACCGAAGTCGACATCATCGACGTCGCACGGGTCGTACAGGGTGAATCCAATCCGGGTGACGCCGTCGCGAATCAGGACTCGGAGTGGATGTGGGAAGGGATCAAGGCTGTCGGGAGCCGTTCGGTCCCGACGTTGAACGTCGAGATCCCCTCAGCGCCGGTCTCGGAGTTCATGACCGAAAAGCTCGTTACCGTCCCGAAAAGCCGGACTGCGCGCGAGGCCGCACGGCTCATGCTGTCGAACGACATCGAGCAGATCCCGCTGCTGTCGGGTGACGAACTCATCGGGATCGTCAGGGACGTCGACCTGCTGGAGGCGCTCGTATGAGCGAGACGGGTGAGCTCGCCGAACTCGCCAAACGCCGCGGTTTCTTTTTCCCGTCGAACGAAGCCTACGGCGGCACCGCAGGGTTCTATACCTACGGCCCCGAGGGGGCTGCCCTCAAACGGAACGTAGAGGACGTCTGGCGGGACCTCTTCGTCCGGAAGCTCGGTAATATGGAGCTGGAGGCACCGACGATTATGCCCGAAGCGGTCTTCGAGGCGTCGGGGCATCTCGATGGCTTCGACGATATGATCATCGAGTGTGGTGAGTGCGGCGCGACCCACCGGGCAGACCACCTCGTCGAGGACGCCGTCCCCGATATAGAGGACGCCGAGGCGCTCGGCACCGAACGGGTCGCCGAACTCGTCGCCGAACACGGGATCGAGTGCCCTTCCTGTGGAGCCGCCCTCGCCGACGAACCCGTCGAGGAGTTCAACCTCATGTTCGGGACCAACATCGGTCCCGGATCCGGATCGCCCGGATACCTCCGTCCCGAGACGGCACAGGGCATCTTCGTCGAGTTCCCTCGGCTGAAGGAGTACGCAAGGAACACCCTCCCGTTCGGTGTCGCCCAGATCGGTCGCGCCTACCGGAACGAAATCTCGCCGCGGCGGGCGCTCGTCCGCGTCCGGGAGTTCACGCAAGCCGAGCTGGAACACTTCATAGATCCCGAACACGATAAACCCCCGATCGAACGGGTCAAAGACGTCGAGATCCCGCTGTACTCCGCGAAGGCTCAAAACGACGATGAAGGAACCGTTGAACACTACACTGTCGGCGAAGCGCTCGATGCGGGCATCGTCGAAAGCGGGTGGGTCGCCTACTATCTCGGTCGGTCGATGGAGTTCTACGAGCGGATCGGTCTCGACATGGATCGGTTCCGTTATCGACAGCACCTCGCCGGCGAGCGGGCTCACTACGCCGCCGACTGCTGGGACGCCGAGACCGAACTCGGCGGGAACTGGATCGAAGTCACCGGCTTCGCCTACCGATCGGACTACGACCTCTCGAAGCACGGCGAGTACTCCGATGAACCGTTCACGATATTCCGACAGTACGACGAGCCGAAGACGGTCGAACGGGCCGTCGTCGACCCCGATATGAGCTATCTCGGCCCCGAGTTCGGCTCCCGGGCGGCCGCGATCGCCGAGGAACTGGAGTCGCTTGCCGGCCGTGACCGATCGGCGTTCGACGGCGATTCAGTTTCCGTGGAGGTCGACGGTGAGACGTACGCCGTTCCGGTCGAAAAGACCGGTTTCGGCGTCGAAGAACAGACCGAATCCGGCGAACACATCACGCCACACGTCGTCGAACCGTCGTTCGGTATCGGCCGGATCGTCTACAGCGTGTTGATCCACACACACGACACCGACACCGTCGACGGCGAGACGCGTTCGTTCCTCGGACTTCCGGCCGAGCTCGCGCCGACGAGCGTCGCCGTCGTTCCGCTGATGACGAAGGACGGACTGGACGACCGCGCTCGGGAGACAGCCGACCGACTCCGCGAGGAAGGGTTCGAAGTCGCCTACGACGACACCGGCAACATCGGTCGTCGCTATCGCAGACAGGACGAGGTCGGCACGCCCTACTGCGTGACTGTCGACTACGAAACACAGGAGGACGACACTGTGACGATCCGTGAACGCGATTCGACCGAGCAACGCCGGGTCGAAATCGGGAAACTCCCGTCGGTGATCCGAGAACTTCTCGAGGGGGGGACGCTCTCGACAGTCGGCCTCTCCACGACGTAGCGATTACGCAGCGGATCGGTCCCGGCTTGGGTTCTGGCCAATGGCGAGCAGACGGCGACTCCGCCCGACAGCCCGTCCACCGCGCTCCCACCTCGGCGGACTGTCGGCGAGTACTCAGATCACGGGGACTCTGCCCCGTGCCCGTGTATAAACCCTCGCCGCCCGGTTCACTTTCACCTCGGTGGCCGAACCCTTATACAGCGAAACGACGAAAACTCCCGTAGATGGCGACCGCCTCCGGAAGCACCGAATACATCGAGGGGCCGCTTTTGGCCGAGGGGCTCCTCGAGAAACGACGTTACCAGCTCCGGCTGGCGGAAACTGCCCGAGCCGATCACACGCTCGTTTGTTTGCCGACCGGGCTCGGAAAGACGGCCGTCAGCCTTCTGGTGACGGCTCATCGGCTGGCCGAACACGGCGGCACGTCGTTACTTCTGGCGCCGACGAAGCCGCTCGTCCAGCAGCACGCCGCCTTCTACCGGGAGGCGCTGACGATCGACGACGAGGAGATCGTGGTTTTCACCGGGGACGTCAGACCGGACGACCGGGCCGAGCTGTGGGAATCCTCCAGCGTGGTCTGTGCCACGCCACAGGTCATCGAGAACGACCTCGTCGGCAACCGCATCTCCCTCTCGGAGGTGACCCACGTCACGTTCGACGAGTGCCACCGCGCGACCGGCAACTACGCGTACAACTACATCGCCGACCGGTATCACGCCGACGCCACGGAGCCGCTCGTCACGGGGATGAGCGCCTCTCCGGGCGGGGACAAAGCCGAGATCCTCACCGTCTGTGACAACCTCGGTCTCCGGGACGTCGCGGTGATGACCGAGGCCGACGCCGACGTGGCCGAACACACCTACCGGACCGACGTCGAGTGGGAGCGCGTCGAACTCCCCGAGACGGTCATCGAGATCCGCGACGCGCTCAACGACGTGATCGCCGAACGGCTCGGCAAGCTGAAGGGACTGGGAGTGACGAACTCGACGGATCCGAACATGTCCCAATCGCAGTTGAACGCCATGCGGGCGAAGCTACAGGAGCTCATCAACAACGACAACGGCGACGGCTACGCCGGGATGAGCGCACACGCCGAGATCATGAAACTCCGGCGCGCCGTGGAGTTAGTCGAGACACAGAGCGTCGAATCGTTGCGGCGGTACTTCGAACGACAACGTGAGGACGCCAGATCCTCCGGCGCGTCGAAGGCCAGCCAGCGGTTCGTCAGCGACCGACGAGTCAAGGAAGCGATGCGGCGGGCGGAGGCGTTCGAGGATCTCCATCCGAAGTTCCGCCGAACCCGGATCTTGCTCGCCCAGACGCTCGGTATCGAGGACGGCGAACGCGTCATCGTCTTCACCGAATCGCGCGACACCGCCGAGACGCTCACCGAGTTCCTCGGCGAACATTTCGACACCCGGCGGTTCGTCGGACAGGGCGACAAGGAGGGCTCGGACGGCATGACTCAGACCGAGCAAAAGGAGACGCTCGATGCGTTCCGAGCGGGCGAGTTCGAGGTGCTCGTTTCGACCTCCGTCGCCGAGGAGGGCCTCGACGTCCCGGACGTCGATCTCGTGCTCTTCTACGAGCCGGTCCCGAAGGGGATCCGGTCGATCCAACGGAAGGGTCGGACTGGCCGCGCCAGCGACGGCCGCGTCGTCGTGTTGCTCGCCGAGGACACCAGAGACGAAGCGTTCTTCTGGATGTCGAAACACGAGGAAGACCGAATGGAGGAGGAGCTCCGGAAACTGAAGAACCTCGAGGGCGAGATCGAAGCGGAGATCGCAGAGCAGACCGAGATCGAGTCGTTCGACGGTGGGGACTGCGAGGACAAAAAAGCGACAACCAGCCATTCGGCCGACGGAGCGGACGGTTCCGATGAGCCGTCCGGAACGATCGACCCGATACCCGAGCCGGACTCTGCCGACGGGGGCGAACAGTCGACTCCCACTGATAGCGCTCCCGACACGACCGATCCTTCCCATGGGACGGCCGCCGGCTCCGGACAGGCCGGCCTCACCGACTTCGCGGGTGAACTGGACTCGGACGCGACGGCGACAGATACGGACGCGACGGTCGCGGAAGCGACCCCCGACGGCGAGAAGATCGAGATCGTGGCCGATCAGCGCGAGCTCGACTCCCACATCGCCCGGGATCTATCGACCCGCGAGGGGATCGAAACGCGACTCGAAACGCTCGAGGTCGGCGATTACGTGCTCTCGGATCGGGTCGTCGTCGAGCGGAAGGCGGTCGACGACTTCCTCGAAACGCTCGTCGGCGGCGACCGATCGATGTTCGAGCAGGTCGGCGCCGCGGCGAGACACTACGCCCGTCCGGTCGTCGTCATCGAGGGCGAACGCCTGTACGAGTCCCGGAACGTCCACCCGAACGCGATCAGGGGTGCGTTGGCGTCGCTCGCGGTCGATTTCGGTGCGAGCGTCATGCAGACCGGTGATGCCGACGAAACCGCCGATCTGCTCGAAATCATCGCGACGCGCGAACAGGGAACCGACGACCGAGCCGTCTCCGTCCACGGCGAGAAGGGCGGCAAAACGCTCGCCGAACAGCAGGAGTACGTCGTCGGATCGGTCGCCGAGGTCGGTCCGGTCACCGCCCGCGCGCTGTTGGAGTACTTCGGCAGCGTCGAGGCCGTGATGACCGCCTCCGAGGAGGAGCTGATCGAGGTCGACGGTGTCGGCGAGGTGACCGCCGATCGGGTTCGAACCGTCACCGGAAGCGAGTACGCGAACCGCGACTAGAGTCGACGGATCGCCTGTAGCGTCTCCGCAGCCTCTCGTGCGGCGGCGAGCAGGTCACGCTTTCGCCCGATATCGCGGGTCTCCTCGGCCTTCCGTGTCAGCGCCCCGATCTCCCGACTCAGTGACGCCTCCGCGTCGCGGAACTCCTCGCCGTCTTCGGAGTGATACTCCGTTTCCCGTCGATCGTTCCGTCCGGCCCTTCGATCGCCTCGGGCCGGCGGGTCGACACGTGCCGGCCGTCGATCGTCGCTCGGTGCCGGCGCGTCGACGGCCGTCGGCTCGCTATCGCCTTCGGAGACTGTCGAAGGCCCTTTTCGATCCGTCTCCGTTTCGATTTCTCCCTGTTGGTCGCTCCCGTCGGGCGCCGTGAGTCCTTCCGTCTCCGGACCTCCGTCGTTGGTCTCGGAGGCGGTGGTCTGCTCCGTCTCCTCTCCGTCGGATCCGGCGTCCTCCTCGCCCGTGACCTCCTTTTGACAGGTCGGACAGAACTGCTTTCCCTCGTAGCGAAACACCGGCGAGTGACACTCCGGGCAGTGGCGGTTCGTCATCGTCGCTCCCTGCAGGAGGAGTTCGCTCATCCGCTCGGACGCCTCCCGTTTCTGTTTGTCCCGTTCGTATTTCTCGCGGAGCTTTTCGCGTTCGGCCTCGCGATCGAAATCGCTCATAGGTTGACACACGACCCTTCGCCGCAAAAGGACTGCGCTCGATGTTGCCGACCGGCGGTTTTTAACCACCGAGGGATAGAAAGGGAGGTATGCAGGTGAAATCCCGCCACCACCTCCGATCCGACGAGATCGGAGCACTGGAGACGTCGCTGGCCGACCACCTCGGGATCGACCTCGACGGCGACGACTACGAACGTGTCGAGTTCGTCGACACCGATCGGGAGGTCGTCCTCGTCGACGGCGAACCGCTCGTCGCCTCCTTCGACGGCGATCTGTTTCTCACCGTTCGGGGTGCCAACGCGTACCCGCCCGAACGACACGTCGTGACCGTCGATTCGGGCGCGATCTCGTTCGTCTCCGACGGTGCGAACGTGATGCGACCGGGGATCACCGAGGCCACCGACGACATCGAACCCGGCGATCTCGTCGTTGTTGTCGAAGAGACCCACGAAAAGGCGCTGGCGATCGGTCGCGCCGAGACCGAGGGCGCCGACATGGTCGGCGATTCCGGGATGGTCGTCGACTCGCTTCACCACGTCGGCGACGACCTGTACGAGTTTCACGTTTGAGATACCGACACCGGCGTCTGACACCTGACAGCCTTCCGACGGACGTAAGACCTATGCCGCGTGCAGACCGTCACGAACACATGGGACTCATGAGCAAGCTCCTCGGCAGCAGCTCCAACAGCACCGAGGACTACGTCGAACTCAACGCCGACGATTTCGATGTCGACGGGACGGCCGCGTCGGTACAGATCCGGTTCGCCGACATCAGCGACAAAAACGACGTGATCGACATCAAAGACGCCGTCTACGACGGCGATATCGTCGTCGCGGACATCATCCGACACACGACGAGCGACCGAACGATGGAACACATCATCGACGAGCTGAAACAGGTCACGAACGAGATCGGCGGCGACATCGTTCAAAAGGAGGACGACCAGATCATTATCACGCCGGCCGGCGTCGGTATCTCCCGATCGAAACTCGGCCGATAACGCCGTCCGGCGGTACTCGTCGGGAGGCTCGAAGCGTTTTCCGTTTCAAACGCCGCGCCGAGCGCAGCGTCCCACGCTGGCCGGGCGACGGAAGTCGGTTCAGACGACGACCGTGACGACGGTAAAGAGAACGAGAACGCCGGCGATGTCACAGACGTTCGTCACGACCGGGATCGTCGTGTCGTCGGGGTTGTATCCGAGCCGAAAGGACGTATACACCGACACCAGACTGAACACTACGACGAAGACGGAGAGCGCCATCCCGCTGACGAGCGAGATCGTCAACACGTCGAGAAGCGGGAGGGTGCCACCGAGCGCACGGCCGATCGCCCACGCCGCGACGCCGACCAGCGTGAAGACGGTAGCTCCGAGTCCGAGTATCGCGCCGCTGTTAGCCCTAACGTCCGGGTTGTCGGCCCGGAGTTCGAACGTCCCGAGATGCAGCTGTGTGGAGAGCCGCGAACACATGATCGAGCCGAGATTTCCCGCGGTTCCGATCTGGACGGGGACGATGACGAGCAGCGAGGGATTATTCAAAAGGACGTCCTCGTAGGCTTCGAGCACGCTTCCGGAGATCATCTGGAGGACGGAGAGGCCGGCCAAAAGCGGCACCATCGTCGCCACCATGGTCCGAACCGACCAGTCGTCGAACGGCTGGCCGGCGAGTTCTTCGTAGCTGTCGGCCAGAGTATCGGCCATCCCACCGAGGTCCTCGCCGGCGTCGATGCTCACAGTATCAACCCCACGAGGTAGATCGCAACGAGCAGAAAGACGACTCCGAAGACGTCACCCAGCGTCGTGACGATGGGGCCGACGAGATTGTCCGGATCAAGGCCGCGTCGATAGCCGACAAAGAGGACGGAAACGAGCACCGAGAGCATCAGGATCGCCGACAGGAAGCCGGCGACCGCCATGATCCCGACGAGCTGGAGCAGACTTCCGTCCCTGCCGCCGAGAAGTAACACGAGGAAAGCGATGATCGCGATAAACACCGACACGACCATTCCGTTTATAAACGACGCCGTGACTGCGTTGCGAAGTCGCCGATCACCCATATCGAACCGTGGCTCGATGAGCCCCTGATGTAGCGCCGAACCGAGTCGGGCACCGAGGCTTCCGTAGACGCCGCCGCGAGTCGCGAGAAAGGCCGGGAGCAAGACCAGTATCCCGGGGACCTGTTCGATCCCCTCCCGCATCGTTTCGCTTCCGAGCACTGTGCCGGCGAACAGACCGGCAACCAGGCTCACGACGATCACCGGTAGCGCGTCCCGGTATACGTCTCGCGCCGAGTCGTGTCCGAGCATATCTCCACTCACACGGACGGAATAAATAAACGTGTTCGGCGACGGCGCCGGGAAACACTTTTTTCCCGTCCCCGGTTTTGGTCGGTATGGATCCGCTCGAGGAGGAGGCCTCGTCGCCGGTCAAATACGAGCCCGTCAGTGTCAAAGACGTGCTGGTGGAGATGAAAGACATGGCGGAGTTGCTCATCGACCTCTCGTATTCGGCGGTGCTACACCGAAGCGAGGCGCTCGCGGAGGAGGTTCTCCGTCTCGAAGAGCAGATGGACGTCCTCGAGATGCGGGCTCGAATGAGCCTGCTCATGGCAGCCCGAAGCCCGGACGACGCAGAACGGCTCGCGCCGGTGTTGGGGATCGTCGCGGCGGCCGACCAGATCAGCGACGCCGCCGGCGACATCTCGAAGATCGTCCTCGAGGAGATCGGGCTCCCGGAGGCGATGCGGACGGCGCTTCCCGACGCCGTCGAGACGCTCGTTCGCGGCGTCGTCGCGTCCGACTCCCCGTACGCGGGACGGACGCTGAAGAAGATCGATCTCGAATCCGAGACGGGGATCCGGGTGATCGCGCTCCGTCGCGGCTCGGAGTGGCTGTTGAACCCCGGCCCGAAGACGAAGATCGAGGCCGACGACGTCGCATTGCTCCGCGGCCCGGAATCGGAGATCCCGGCCGTTTACCGGGAGCTGACCGGGACGGAGTACGAACCGCCGAAGAGCGCCGCCCCGGAGATCGACGATCTCAGCCGGGCCGTCGACACCATCCTCCACATGAAGAACCTCTCGGAGCTCGCGGTCGATCTCGCCTACAGCAGCGTGCTCTTCGACAGCGAGGAACTCGCCGACGAGGTCCGGAACCTCGAGGTCGAAGTCGACGCGCTCCAGTCGCGGTTCGAGGCGTGGGTCCTCCGTGCCGCTGCGGACGTCGACGATCCGGTCACGCTTCGGGGACTGATCCACCTGGGAACGAGTACCGAGTCGATAAGCGACGCCGCGGTCGATATCAGCGAGGGGGTGCTCCGCGACATCGAAGTCCATCCGGTCGTGAGACTGGCGGTCGAGGAGAGCGACGAGATCCTCACGCGCGTCGAGATCGGCACCGGAAGCACACTCGACGGAACGACAGTCACCGCCGGCCTCCCCGATGCCGACGTGACGATGTCGGTCATCGCCATCCGCCGTCCCGACGAGGGGTGGCTCCTCGTCGCCGATACCGATGTCGAACTCCGGGGCGGTGACGTCGTCATCGCGAAAGGGACCCGGACGGCGGCCGAGCAGTTCGACGAACTCGCGAGCTGAAACCTTCCGATCAGGTCAAAAGCAGCGTCGAGACGCCGATGAAAATCACCATCCCGAAGACGTCGACCACGTTCGTGACGATCGGGATCGTCGTGTCGTCCGGATCGATCCCGAGCCGATAGGATCCGTAGGTCGTGAGGAAGCTGAGAACGACGGCGACGACGGCGATCGACAGGCCGCTGGTCAGCGAGATCGCGAGCAGGACGGCCAGCCCGAGTTCCGAGCCGACGAGGAGCCCGAGGAACCATGCCCCGACGGCCAGGGCGGTAAAGACCGTCATCGCAAGCGCGAGTATTGCGGCGACGTTCGCCCACAGGACTCGATCGTAGGGGTCGAACTCCGTCGTCCCGAGGTGGAGCCGCGTCGTGAGCCGCGAACTCAGGATCGTCCCGAGGTTGCCGCCGGCGCCGACCATCGTCGGCACCATGATCGCGAGTACGCCGAACTCCTCGAGGAGCGCTTCCGCCTCCTCGAGGGTGATCCCCGCCCAGAGCACGATGACACAGAGAACGATCAAAAGCGGGAACATGTTCGTCACGATACGGCGGGCGTCCCATGTCCCGAGCGATCCCTTCGGGGCGAACATCAGACGAACACCCCCTCGATCACGACCACCGCGACGAACAGGAACAACATCCCGAAGATATCACCGAGCGTCGTGACGATGGGGCCGACGAGGTTGTCCGGGTCGTACCCGGCGCCGTACCCGACGAAGATGATTCCGAGTAACCCGAATATCAGAACGACCGACGTCAACGTTCCGGCGATCAACATGATCCCGACGAGTTCGTACAACGCCGCCGAGGGCCAACCCAGAAGCTGTAGCGCCGCCCACGAGATGACGCCGATGACGATCGAGATGCCGATCCCGTTGACGAACGACGCGATGACCGCGTTCACGAGTCGATCGTTCCACTTTAACTCCGGCGGGATGAGCCCCTGGTGGAGTCCGCTCGCGATCCGGCCGCCGAGTGCCCCATAGACGTTCCCACGGGTGGCGAGAAACACGGGGACCATCACCAGAAGTCCGGGAAACCGCTCGACACTTTCCAGCAACGACTCGAGGACGAGGCCCGAAAAGAGGCCGCCAAGAAGCGCCACCAAGAGGATCGGGAGTGACTGACGGTAGATCGACCGGAACTCCTCCCGGAAGTTCATATCTCAGACTGTCCCAGTTTCGTGTTAAACCTGCCGACGTCCGTCGGCTCCGTAGCGGTGCCTGAACGCCATCTGCCGGTATCGATCAACACTCGGATGTACTGACGGTACGAGACGACTGCCTCGGGATGCGTTCACTGCCGGTTCACGGCCACCCGGTTCGTTCGTCCTCTTCTTCGTCCGTTTCGGTAGTGAGACGCCAGCCGGCGGTTTCGGCCGCTTCCTCGATGTCTCGGTACTCCCAGTCGTACCGTTCGGCGTGCTCTTTGATCCCCTCGTCGACGGAGATCAGCACGTATCGGTCGGCGTTGTGCTCCGGTTGGTTTCGGATCTTCACGAGACTCCCTTTCCTGTCGCGTGGGCCGGGCAGGAAATCGGGCGTGAGACCGTAATCGCGGGCGCGTTTTCTGACCAGATGGGTCGGTTCGTCGCTCACGATACCGAGGTGATCCGTCCATCGCTGGGTGTCTTTGAGTACGCCGGCCGGATCGGCGAGCCGCTCTAACGCCGCCAACTCGAAGGCGAGCGTGATCGTCTCGCGCGCGTCGTCTGCCATACCGACGGTTCGGCCGAGCGGCCGAAAACGGTGTCGGTCGGAGGGTATTTGACCGACGAGCCGCAGCGTTCGGGTATGGACGAGGCGCTGGGGCCGCCGCCCGAGATGGCCGAGAAAGCCGACGAGCTGACCCCGATGCTGTCGCAGTATCTCGAACTATGCGAGCGATACGACGACGCCGTAGTGCTGTTTCAGGTCGGCGACTTCTACGAGACGTTCTGTGAAGCCGCCGAGACGACCGCCCGGATCCTGGAGATCACGCTCACCCAACGGGAGGATTCGACCGGCACCTATCCGATGGCGGGCATCCCGATCGACAGCGCCGAATCGTACATCGAGACGCTCCTCGATGCGGGCTATCGCGTCGCCGTCGCCGATCAGGTTCAGGAACCCGAGGAGACCTCCGGGCTGGTCGACCGGGCCGTCACCCGGGTCGTCACGCCGGGGACGCTCACCGAGACGGAGCTGCTTTCCGACGGCGACAACAACTTCGTCGCCTGCCTGACCGACGGCTACGGCCTCGCGTTGCTCGACGTCTCGACGGGCGATTTCTACGTCACCCGGCTCGACCGGCTCGAGACCGTCGCCGACGAACTCGAGCGGTTCGATCCGGCCGAAGCCGTCGTCGGTCCGGACGCGCCGGAGGGGCCGTTCGGCTCGAACTGCATGGTCACGCCCTACGAGAGATCGGCCTTCGAACTCGAGGCGGCCCGCTCGAAGCTGCGCTCGTATTTCGGCGAGACGTCCCTCGCGAGCGACGCCGAAACTCGGGCCTGTGGCGCACTCTTGGCCTACGCGGAGTACGCCCGCGGCGTCACCACCGACGGGGAGACGACCCGACTCGAGTACCTCAACCACCTCACCAGATACGACCCTCGCGAGTACATGCTCCTCGATGCGGTCGCGACCCGCTCTCTGGAGATCTTCGAGCCACGGCACGTCCACGGCCTCGAGGGGGCGGCGCTGTCGGAGACGCTCGATCGAACGAAAAGCGCCCTCGGCCGCCGCGAGCTCCGCGATCGGCTCCGGCGGCCGCTGCTCGATCCCGAACGGATCGACGCCCGACTGGACGCCGTCGAGGCGCTTTTGACCCGGGTCGACGCCCGCGAACGCGCGAGCGAACACCTCGCCGACGTCTACGACCTCGAACGGCTCGTCGCGAGTGTCTCCCGTGGTCGCGCCGACGCCCGTGATCTCCGGGCGCTCGAGTCGACCCTCTCGGTCGTCCCGTCACTCCGCGATTGTCTCGGGGGCGCGAAGACTGAAAGCGATGTGCTCGCGGAGATCGCGGCCGATCTCGACGACTGTCCCGACGTCCGACGGCGAATCGACGAAGCGATAGTCGACTCCCCGCCCGTCGAGATCACCGACGGTGGGATCATCCGCGACGGCTACGACGAAACGCTCGATTCGCTGCGCGAGACCGAACGCGAGGGGAAGGCGTGGATCGACGAACTCGAGGCCGCCGAACGCGAACGGACCGGCATCGACTCGCTGAAGGTCGGCCACAACTCCGTCCACGGCTACTACATCGAGGTGACCGATCCGAACCTCGATTCGGTCCCCGACGGTTATCACCGCCGACAGACATTGAAAAACGCCGAGCGGTTCTACACGCCGGAGCTGAAAGAGCGCGAAGACGAGATCATCCGGGCGGAGGGGCGCGCCGACGAGCGCGAGTACGAACTCTTCGTCGATATCCGGGACCGGGTCGCCGAGGCGACCGAACGGATCCAGCGGACGGCGGCGGCGATTGCGCGGCTGGACGCGCTCCGTTCGCTCGCCGCAGTCGCGGCCGAATACGACTACTGTCGTCCCGAACTCGGCCACGATGGGATACGCATCGAGGGGGGCCGCCACCCGGTCGTCGAGCGGACCGAGCCCAGCTTCGTTCCGAACCCGACCGAGCTCCCGCGCGAGCGTCCGATGGCCGTCATCACCGGGCCGAACATGTCCGGCAAGTCGACGTACATGCGGCAGGTCGCGCTGATCTGTGTGCTCGCACAGCTCGGGGGCTTCGTGCCCGCACGCCGCGCCGAACTCCCGATCGTCGACCGGATCTTCACCCGCGTCGGTGCCTCCGACGACATCGCCGGCGGCCGGTCGACGTTCATGGTCGAGATGGCCGAGCTCGCGGACATTCTCTCGGCGGCCGGTCCGGAGTCACTGGTCGTCCTCGACGAGGTCGGTCGGGGGACCTCGACGCGGGACGGCTACGCGATCGCACAGGCCGCGACGGAGTACCTCCACGACGAAATCGGGGCGTACACGCTGTTCGCGACCCATCACCACGAGTTGACCGACGTCGCCGCGACGCTCCCGAGAGCGAGCAACGTTCACTTTTCGGCCGAAAGAACCGACGACGGCGTCGAATTCGAACACGATCTCCGATCCGGACCGGCCGAGGCCTCCTACGGCGTCGAAGTCGCCGAGATGGCGGGCGTTCCGTCGGCCGTCGTCGATCGGGCCGGCGGGCTGCTCGGAAACGCCACCGATCCGGCCGTCGGGACCGATACCGACGGCACCGGCTCCGAGATCGCTTCGACCGACGGTGGGCGCGAGGAGATTCTGACCGAACTCGCCTCGACCGATCTCGCTGAAACGACGCCACTGGAGGCGTTGAACCTGCTCTCGCGACTCCAGTCCGAACTCGAGTAGGACATCGGGTTTTTGTACGTGCGCGGTACAGACCCCGACAGTGACGACGCTCCTGGACGAGCTTTCGGGCTACGAGTTCGAGGACGCGGTCGCCTCGCTGTTCCGCGAACTCGGCTACGATGACGTCGCCGTCGCGACCCGCGTCGCCGACGAGGGCCGTGACATCACGATGTACGACGGCGAGACGGCGCACGTCGTCGAGTGCAAACACACCGACGCGGTCTCACGGCCGGTCGTCCAGAAACTTCACTCGGCGGTCGCGACCTACACCCACGAGGGGCCGAAACGCGGGATGGTCGTCACCTCCGGACGGTTCACCGGGCCGGCCGAGGAGTACGCGGCCCGTCTCCGGGAGAACGGCGACCCACACCCGATCGAACTGCTCGACGGGCGCGACCTCCGGGAGCTCGGCGAGTCGGTCGGGATGGACCTCTACAACGGCCGCATCGAGATCGTCTGTGAGGACTCGCTTTCGGTCGGCGATCCCGAAGGCGTTCTCTCGGACGTCTTCGCGGACGTCCAGAACGCTCCGGCGACGCTCCCGGAGCCCGAGATCGACGTTTCGTTTCGCCCCGTCGTCGACGTGTACGCGAGAACGCGGTCGACGTTCGAGACCAGCGTCGGCGTCATTCACCGGATCGACCGGACGGATCGGCTCGTCGTCGAGGCGGGCCCCTCGGGACCGGCTATTGCGCCGGGAGAGCTCTCGTCGCTCATCGATGCCGGGACCGTCCCGCTCGCGGAGGCGAGGGCGACCCACGGCGGTGACGCCCGCCGTTTCGGGTGGACGGAGTCCGAATACCGCGAGTGGGTCAGAGAGCGACTCTGTGACGCCCTCGAGACGACGGTCACCTACACCGGCGACAACAACGTCACCTACACCCGCGGGTGTCGACCCTCCCCGGACGACGTCTCGCTTCGGTCGGTCGACCCGCTCTACGTTCCTCGAATCGAGACGACCGTCGAGCTGGGCGAGTACACCCACGGCCACGAGTACGACGCCGGCGGCGAACGGCACGCGACTCGGGTTGACGACGTTCGTCGGTGTGTCCACTGTTCGACGGCTGAGGCTGAAGAAACGTACACGTACTGTCAGAACTGCGGTTCAATCAGCTGTGAGACCCACACCGAGACCGAACGTCTCACCGGCGAGCCGGTCTGCACCGGCTGTTCGGTAACGGAGTCGTTCTTTTTCGCCGAGAAGCACTTCTTCGACGAGGCGAACGTGGCGGCGTTTCGCGAAGCGTACGCGTCGATGCCGTTCTATCGGAAAGCCCTCGAAAACCCGCTTCTCACCGGTGCGATCGTCGCTGCGGCGCTTCTGGTCGCCTTTTTCGCGATCGGGCTCTTCCTCTAGTCCTCTCTCGGTGTCAGCGGGACGAAATCCAAGCCCTGCTCTTCGAGCAGCGCCTTCGCCCGTTCCGTCACGGAGGGGGCGACGAGGACGCCGCGGATCTCGGCGTCGGCGTGGAGATCCCGTTCGAGGGCGTCGACGTACCGCCGCAGCTGGCCGACTGCGTCCGGTCCGACCCGCCGCCGTTTCAACTCGAGAACGACCGTCCGCCCCTCGCTGTCCTCCCCGTAGACGTCGACTGCGCCGGCGGGCGTCTCCCGCTCCGTCGCGAGCGGGACGAAGCCGGCCTCGATCAGTTCCGGTTCCTCGAGGATCCGCCGTTTCAGGTCGGCCTCGGTTCCGACGAGATCGATCGACGCGCCGTCGTCGGCGTCGAACGCCGCGGCGAACGAGACCTCAGCGAACCGCACCGTGAGCCGCTCCTCCGGCGTCGAACGGACGCTTTCGACGACGAGTTCCTCGCCGTCGATCCGGCTACCGTGGATCGACCCCGGCGGCTGCCAGTTGACGGGCTTTTGCCCCTCCTCGGTGTGTACGAGCGCCGTCCCGTCGGGTTTCAGCATGAGGTGTCGCTCCCCGGATCCGAGTTCGGAGGCCGCTCTCCCGTCGTACTCGACCGTACACCGACCGAAAAGCGTCACGATCGCGTCACGATCGACGGCGCTTTCGACGACTCCGGCGGCCTCCGTTGCGGTCGGATACGAGAGCGTTCGGGGCCGACTCTCGTCCGACGGTTGCGCTTCGTTCACGATCCCCCGTAGTCACGTCCGGGAATTAAGTGTGGTGTCGTGTTCCTTCGGTACGTGGAGGGACCCAGCGCTCGCCCGTTCCGACGGCCACAACGCGAAACTTTAGAAACGACGCGGACGTATGGTTTCGTACTGATCCCGACAGTCGTCGGCCGGTTCGGTCGGAACGGGTCGTTTCGCTCGGAACGATCCACCGATCCGGATCCGGCGGCACCGCTCACTCGATCCACGCTCACACATGACCAACGATACCGACTCCGGCTGTACGCTGTGTGATCTCCCGACCGCCGGGGTCGATATCACCGACGCCGACGGCAGCGAGTTCTGCTGTCGTGGCTGTCTCGACGTTCACGAAACGCTTGGCGAAACCGATTCGCTCGGGGCCGACGACGTCAGGGAGCGTCTCGACGGCGAGAAAGACGTATCCGGGGACGAAACCGACGGAGCGCTCCCGGACGGATACGAACGGACGTTCCTCGAGGTCCGGGGGATGTACTGTGCGACCTGTGAGGCGTTCATCGAGTCGCTCGCGTTGAAAACGGATGGCGTCCGGTCGGTGAGTGTCAGCTACGTCACCGAGACCGTCCGCATCGATCACGATCCAGAGCTGATCTCGGCGGCCGAACTCTGTGAAGAGATCTCCGGACTCGGCTACACCGCCTTCCCGCGAGAGGACGCGTTCAGCCAACGGCAGGCGAACAACATGGAGACCGTTCGCGTCGCCGTCGGCGTCCTCGTCGGGATGGCGGTCATGCTGCAGTACATCACCATCATCTACCCGACCTACTTCGGCGGACTCTACTACGACGAGCGGACGACGGAGTTCCTCATGGAGGCGATGGCCCACCGGAGCGGCACGTATTTTTTTATTATCATCGCCGTCCTGACGACGGTCGTCCTGCTGGTGACCGGGAAGCCGATCCTCCGTGGCGCCTACGTCGCGCTCCGGACGCGCACGCCGAACATGGATCTCCTCGTCGCGATCGCGGCGCTCAGCGCCTACTTTTACAGCACACTGGCCATCGTGGTCGTCGACAGACCGCACCTCTACTACGACGTCACCGTCGCGATTATCGTCGTCGTCACCGTCGGCGGCTACCACGAGTCGAACCTCAAACGCCGGGCGACGGATCGACTCTCCGAGTTGACATCCGTTCAAGTCGACGAGGCCCGCCGTCTCCTCGGGGACGGATCCCACGAGGAAGTCGCCGTCGAAGCGCTCGCGGCTAACGATCGGATCGTCGTCCGGAAAGGCGAACGGATCCCCGTCGACGGGACCGTCATCGACGGCGAAGCCGCCGTCGACGAGTCCGTCATCACCGGCGAATCGATGCCGATCGCCAAACGCGACGGCGACCGCGTCGTCGGCGGAGCGGTGGTGACCGAGGGCGCGATCACCGTCGCCGTCTCCGAGGAGGCGACGAGTAGCCTCGATCGAATCTCCGAACTCGTCTGGGACCTCCAGAGTTCGAATCGGGGCATACAGGGGCTTGCGGACCGCCTCGCGACGATCTTCGTTCCCGCAGTGCTCGTTCTTTCCGTCGTCGTGACGGCCCTCTATCTGCTCTTGGGCGGTGGTATCGCGACCGCCCTGCTCGTCGGCTTGACCGTTCTCATCGTTTCCTGTCCCTGCGCGCTGGGACTGGCGACGCCGCTCGCGGTCGCCGCCGGCATCCGCGACGCGCTCAAGCGACACATCGTCGTCTTCGATGAGACGGTCTTCGAGCGGGTTCGGGACGCCGATACGGTCGTTTTCGACAAGACGGGGACGCTCACCACCGGCGAGATGGACGTCCTCGAGTCGACCGTCCCCGCGGACCTCCTCGAGGACGCCGCCCTTTTGGAGCGCCGTTCCGCCCATCCGGTCGGGAAGGCGATCGCCGCGCTTCTCGATGGATCGGACCCGATCGCCGCCGAGAGCGCGGACGGAACGCGAACCGACGGCGGACGCATCGAGACCCGTCCGGATCCCGGTTTGGACCCCCCAGCCGACGCCCCTCCGACGGTCGACTCCTTCGAGAGCTACGACAACGGAGTCGCGGGCGAGATCGACGGTCGGGGCGTGGTCGTCGGCCACCCGGATCTGTTCTCGGAACTCGGCTGGGAACTCCCCGGGGACATCACACGGGCGGCACGGGACGCAAGGGGCCTCGGACGGGTTCCGGTCGTCGTCGGTCGCGACGGGGTCGCCGAGGGGATCGTCGTCGTCGGGGACGAACTCCGCGAGGGGTGGGAGGAGACGTTCCGCTCGCTCGCCGACCGCGGCGTCGAGGTCGTCGTGCTGACGGGCGACGACGAGCGCGCCGCCGCGATCTTCCGGGAGCACGAGACCGTCGGACAGGTGTTCGCCGGCGTCCCTCCCGAAGGGAAGGCCGAAACGGTCGCTCGGCTGGCCGACCGCGGCGACACCGTCATGGTCGGGGACGGCACGAACGACGCACCGGCGCTCGCCCGTGCCGACCTCGGGATCGCACTCGGCGGCGGCACGGCGATGGCGGTCGACGCGGCCGACATCGCCATCGTCGACGACGATCTCCGGTCCGTCGAGGCGGTCTTCGAACTGTCGGCGGCCGCCGGCCGCCGTCTCAAACAGAACCTCGGGTGGGCGTTCTGTTACAACGGGATCGCGATCCCCCTGGCCGTGACCGGACTGTTGAACCCGCTTTTCGCCGCCGTGGCGATGGCGACCAGCAGCCTGCTCGTCGTGAGCAACTCCTCGCGAGCGCTGCTCGAAGATTTGACCGACGAGTGAGCCGGTCTCGCTACCCCGTTCCTTCCCCGGTCTCCGCCTCCCCTCTGCCCTCGTTCCCCGTCATCCACACCACCGTTCCACGCTCCGGATCGAGCCATCGGAGCGCCCTGACGATGGCCCCCGACTCGGGACCACAGATTCCTCGGACGGCCCTCGCGCCCGCCAGCCAGCCGCGGAGATACGCCGCGTCGGATTCGCCGTCGTACCCGACGAGCGCGATCGCGGGATCCTCCGCCCGCCCGAGCGCGTACCCATCGAGCCCGAAGACGAGATACGTCCGCACGGAGAGGTCCCGATCGACGACGTACAGCGCCTCGTGTTCGATCGGATCGACGTATGCTCCCAGATCGACGAACGACAGGTCCGTCTCGATCGGATCCGTTTCGACTGCGCTCTCGGGTCGCTTCTGTAGTTCACCTCCCGTCGGGGTGAGCAGATCGCCGGCTCTTTCGTTCGCCCACTCGTCGTCCGGGGCTTCCCCGAACGGCGTCTCCGGTGTGATCTCGTCCGGATCGACGCCCCAGTGTGCGTAGTGGAGATCGTAGCCGTCCCTGTCGTATGCGACGAGCGTCCGGTGGCCCATACGCCGCTTGCCCCCGTATTCGGTTATAAACTCTCGTTCGGACCTCGGGGGACGGCCGTATCAAGCGTACCCGTCGGGGACCTCGAGTTTGCGGCTCGGCCCGAGTCCCTGCAGTACCTCGATAGCGGTCGTAAAGTCCGCCGCGGTGAGCTGGCCGACGAACCGGCCGTCCTCGACGACGAGCACCCGGTCGCCGCGCGCGCCGCTCATCGCCACGAGCGCCTCGAAGGCGTCCGCGTCCGGATCGACCGACGGCGGTGCGGCGCCCATCACGTCGGCGATAGTCGTCGTTTCGCGGTCGTCCGCCGAGACCCGACGGACCGATTCGAGCGTCACCATGCCCGTGACCGTGTCCCGGTCCATGACCGGGTAGGCGGTCGTTCGCTCCGAGAGAACGCGGTCGAGAAACTCCGCTACGGTCGTCTCCGGCGTCACGGTTCGGACGTCGCTCGACATCAGCTCTCGAACGGTGAGCCCCCGGAGGACGTCCCGGAGGACGGTCGTTCGCGATTCGGCCCCCGCGGCGATGTAGACGAACATCGCGATGAGCAACAAAAGCGGGGCCAAGGCGAGGACCGCAAAGACCGCCATCAGCACCGCCATGAACTTGCCGACGCTCGCGGCGGTCTGGGTCGCCTCCGCGTACGGACGGTTCCGGGCGAGCAGCGCACGGAGCACTCGACCGCCGTCCATCGGGAACGCCGGGAGGAGGTTGAAGACCGCGAGCGTCACGTTGATCACGGCGAGACAGCCGACGACGAAAAGGAGCATCGGCTGTGCGGGCACGACAAAGAGCAGTCCATAGCAGACCGCACCGACGAGCACGCTCATCGCCGGGCCGGCCAACGCGACGTAGAGTTCGACGTCCCAATCCTCCGGAAGGTTCTCCATGTGAGCCATCCCGCCGAAGATCCACAGCGTGATCGAACTGATCGTCACGCCGTATCGCCGTGCCGTCCACGAGTGACCGAGTTCGTGGAGCAACACGCCGACGAAGAGACCGACGGCGGTCGCGACGCCGACGATTTCGGGCGTCGATCCCGACTGGATGACGGCGACGTCGATCGTCCGTGGTGAGATCCCGTTGACGACTTCGGCGTAGAAAGCCAGTTGTGCCTCGCGGCTGATGAGCCACGCCAAAAGCGGGAGGAAGACGACGAGCGTGATGTTCAACCGGATCGGGATGCCCGTGATCCGACCGATCTCGAAGCTACGCATACTGTTACCGTCTCCGTCCGACGTAAAAAGGCTGTGGACCCGTCGCCTTTCGACGGTTACTCGTTCGAGTCGGCTGCCGGCGCGTTCCGCTTGACGCTGTTGATGCCGTCCTCGGCGGCGCTTCGCGAGGAGTACCCCTCGCCGGAGTCGGCGACGATGTTTCCGTTTCGGTGTCTGAGTCGCCATCGATACTCGCCCGCTTTGTCCTCGTAGAGTTCGAACGCGGCCTGCTCTATGTCCAACACGTCCGCGTCCGGGGCGTACCCCTGAACCCGCTCTATCGCATCGCGTGCGCTCGATTTACTGCTGTATCCCTCCCCGGAGTCGGCGATGACGTTGCCGTTGTCGTGGCGGAGTCGCCATCTGTGCTCGCCCGCTTTGTCCTCGTAGAGTTCGAATGTCGCTTTGCTCATTGTTTTGAGAATGTGTGTCTCGTTCGGCTCACTGTTCTTCGATCCCTGCCTTGCCGGCGTTGCTCCGGACGCTATCGACGCCTTGCCGGGCCTTTTGCCTGCTGGCGTACCCCTCGCCGGAGTCGGCGAGTATCTCGCCGTTCTCGTGGACGAGCCGCCAGCGCCACTCGCCGCCGTTGTCGCGGTAGATCTCGAAGCCGGCCGGATCGATCTTGAGGTAATCGGCCGATTCGGCGTGGTTCCGAACGCCGGCCATCGCCCGTTTGGCGTTGCTTTTCGAGGCGTATCCCTCGCCGGAGTCGGCGATAATATTGCCGTTGTCGTGACGGAGCCGCCACCGGTACTCACCGGCGTTGTCCTCGTAGAGTTCGAACGCGGCCTGGCTCTCGATCGCGATCGGCTCGGTTTCCGTTTCCGACTCGACGACTTGGGGATCGTCGGGTTCGATCTTCATGATCCCCGCACCCAACGCGTTGCGGATCACGCTGTGCATCCCCTGCTGACACTTCTGTCGGCTCGAGTACGCTTGCCCGCCCGTCGCGATGACGTTGCCGTTGCGGTGTCGGAGCCGCCAGCGGTGGCCGCCGCCTCTGTCCTGATAGATCTCGAATCGGGCCCGCGACTGTTTGAGCGATTCCAGCTCGGCTGTAGCGGCTTCCGAGGCGGCCCGCGCCTCGTCCAGTTCCGCCTGTGTCTCTTTCAGTTCCGTTTGCGTTTCTTCTCGTTCTGTCTGTGCTTGTTCGTCCGCCCGTGCCTCGGCCTCCCGGGCCGCCCGTTCGCTCGCCGTCTCGGTCTCGGCCCGCGAGAGCATCGGCACGAACACCGACGCGAGACCGATGACGACGATCCCGACCGTATAGAGCGCGATAACGCCCGTGTGGCCGGTATCGGTCGGCCACCCGGAGGCCGGATACACCGTGATGAACCACACGATCGCGGCCAGACAAACGATGACCCCGAGGCCGACGATCCGGGTCGCGAGCTTTCGGAGCGGGAGTCTGATAGCGATCCCGCCGAGCAGCAGCGGAATCCCTACCCCGGCGAACACGACGCCCACTTCCCGCAGTAGCCAGTAGGTTCCGCCCTCGCTCGCCGGCGGGCGCGTGAACGTCGAACTATACAAAAACAGCGCGATGCCGACGACGCTCGCCAACAGTCCGAGGACGAACAGCCAGTAGCCGTACACCTCGTCGTTCGTCGACGGCTCCGTAATTCGATCGCTGTAAAACGACACCAGCGCGTTTCCGTCGGTCGATCCTTGTGCCATAACTCATTGGTCAACGCTATGATTAATAAACCTTCACACGGTGTTTGATACGCCGTTTTCCCGTCTAAAAGCGACTGTGTTAAGCGAACGGTGCGTCGATTCAGTCGATCTGAACTGATATCTTACTGTCAAAATGATGGTCTAGCGGGCCGCTACCCGGCATGTGGGTTTTTAATTTCTCGGGTCGCCGCTTTCGGGAGCCGCGATCGCAGCTCGTGAATATTCCGTTGAGTACGCCCTTCGGCTGGGGCCGTCGGCTCGTTCCGTCTCTCGAGAACGAAAACGCCGTCCTGCGGTTACTTGCCGCGGTTGTTGTTCGCCCGGATGCTCGGGCGGGTGTGTTCGGTACCTTTTCCGCGCTTCTGTTGGCCTCGGCCGCGCTGTCCGGCGGAGGTCCGGCCACGGTAGGTCCGACCGCGGTGGCTGTCGTCGCAGATCCAGTTCAGATCGTCGTCGTTCTCGATGGCGCCGTGTTCGGGGTCGAGCAGGATGACTTCGAACCACTTCTGGGAGCCGTCCTCGCCGACCCAGTAGCTGTTCAGCACGCGGAGGTTCCGGAACTTCCGTCCGGCCCGCTCCTCGGCGATCCGCTGGAGGTTCTTCCGGCGGGTGATCTTGTTGACACCCTGTCGTTTCGAGCGGCGCCCCGCTTTGAACCGCTGTTTTCGGGCGCTGCCTTTCCGGACGGAAACGCGAGCCACGACGACGCCCTGTTTGGCCTTGTAGCCGAGCGACCGGGCCTTGTCGAGCCGCGTCGGCCGTTCGACCCGTTCGATCGAGCCCTGGTCGCGCCACTGTTGTTGGCGCTGCCACTGCAGTTCCGCGAGCTTTCCTTCCTTCGGCGTTTTCCACGCCTCCCGTATGTGTGAGTAGAAGCTTCGTGCCATGGTTTCACCACGGGCGTTGTGTGGTTCAATTCCCGAGCTTCGACGGCTGGGAATCACATCCCGACCTGCGTAGACAGGCGCCCGCTGGTGCCCGTCGTCCAGCGAGTTACGGGAGATTCACGACTGCCGGGGTTAAACACTTCGAAACCGATCGGGGCCTTGCGCGGGGTTGCCGTGCGGTACAGAAAGTTTAATAAGCACAGATGACCGTTATTCTCGATAATGACGCGGAGTACCGCCTCAACGTCCGCTTGCCTCGACAGCGGTGGCTCCACCATCGGTATCCGCGGTATTATTGGGGCTCCCCAGTAGCCCCACTCCCCAAACTCGTTTTCGATCCGGTTCGAACCGCCCGATAACCGACCCTGTCGCTGGTCTCTCCGGCGACACCGCGGATCCAACAACGGATGTCAAAACGCACGACAGTTGCAGAGAACGCGACCGAGGAATCGCCCACACGACCAGTTACGACCGGAGCCGACTCCGCCGTCGCGGCGCTGGAGGCCGCCGGGGTCGAACACATCTTCGGCTTACAGGGGGGTGCGATCATGCCCGTCTACGACTCCCTGTATCACTCCGATATCCAGCACGTCACGATGGCCCACGAGCAGGGTGCCTCCCACGCCGCCGACGCCTACGGGATCGTCGCCGGCGATCCGGGCGTCTGTCTGGCCACGTCGGGTCCCGGGGCGACGAACCTCGTGACGGGACTGGCCGACGCCGACATGGACTCCGATCCGGTCGTCGCGTTGACCGGACAGGTCGCGACCGATTTTCTCGGCCGGGACGCCTTCCAGGAGACCGACACCACGGGCGTGACGATGCCGGTGACGAAGACGAACTACGTCGCCACCGACCCCGACGAGGTCGGCGACACGGTCGGCGAGGCCTTCGCGCTCGCCCGGGACGGGCGGCCGGGGCCGACGCTCGTCGACCTCCCGAAGAACGTCACGAAGGCCGACACGGACCGGGCGCCGGCCGGACCCGAACTCCCGGAAGAGTTCGACGTTCCGGACGCGGCCGACGCCGAGGCCGTCTCGGCGGCCGCCGAGGCGCTCGCCGAGGCCGAACGCCCCGCGATACTCTCGGGCGGCGGCGTCATCAAGGCCGAAGCGTGGGATCAGCTCCGCGCCTTCGCGACCGAGTACGAGGTCCCCGTCGTGACGACGATGCCCGGCATCGGAAGCTTCCCCGAGGATCACGATCTTGCCATGGAGATCGCCGGCATGCACGGGACCGGTTACGCGAACATGACGCTCCAGCACTGTGACGTCATGCTCGCCGTCGGAACGCGTTTCGACGACAGACTGACGGGCGGCGTCGAGACGTTCGCCCCCGACGCGGAGATCGTCCACGTCGACATCGACCCCGCGGAGATCTCGAAGATCATCCACGCGGATTACCCCCTCGTCGGCGACGCGGCGACGGTGCTGGATCAGCTCTACGACGCGATGCCGCACGCCCCCGACACGGCCGAGTGGCGAGCCCGGTGTGACGACTGGAAAGCGGAGTACCCACTGGAATATTCGGTTTCGGAGGACGATCCCGTAAAGCCGCAGTTCCTCGTCGAGGCGATGGACGAGCTGACGCCCGACGACACCGTCGTGACGACCGGCGTCGGCCAACACCAGATGTGGGCGATGCAGTACTGGACCTACCGACATCCGCGGACGTGGGTCTCCTCACACGGGCTCGGAACGATGGGCTATGGCCTCCCGGCGGCCATCGGTGCCCGGCTCGCAGCTGACGACGATCAGTCCGTCGTCTGCTTCGACGGCGACGGCTCCTTTTTGATGACTATGCAGGAGCTGGCGGTCGCCGTCCGCGAGGAGCTTGACATCACCGTTATCGTGCTGAACAACGCCGCCGTTGGGATGGTCAGACAGTGGCAGGACGCCTTCTTCGACGGCCGTCGGATGGCCTCGGAGTACCCCTGGGTTCCCGGGTTCGACGTCCTCGCCGAGGGCTTCGGCGCCCGCGGGTTCCGGATCGAGACCTACGACGAGGTCGACGAGACGCTCCGGGCGGCCTACGAGTACGACGGCCCGAGCGTCGTCGACGCCCACGTCGATCCCGAGGAGGACGTCTACCCGATCGTCCCCAGCGGCGGCGACAACACGAAGTTCGCGATGAACGAGGCCCAACTGGAGGAACTATGACCGGCGAGATGGACAGTCTCGGCCCCCACGAACGCGCTCAGCCGTCCGGACGCCGCAATCCTGACGGGACCAGAGCCGAGACGACAGAGGGAACCCCCGGTCGGATGGGGGGGCGGCGGGCGGTCCTTTCGGCGCTCGTCATCAACGAACCGGGCGTCACCGCCAAAGTGACCGGGCTGTTCGCGCGCCGTCAGATCAACATCGAGCGGATCGTCGGCGAGCCTATCGGCGACGGCGAGCGATCCCGGATCACCTTCGTCGTCGAACCGCCCCATCCGGGTGTCGAACAGGTCAGACGACAGCTCGAGAAGCTGTTGCCGGTCCTCTCCGTCGAGGAACTCGACCTCGAAGCTGCGGCGGAGCTCACCGCGGCCGTCGACGAACCGTGATCCGCTGACTGCGAGTCGGCGTTCCCCGTATCGGCGACGTGAACCTGGGAAGCGTTCTTTGCGGAAGCTCGAGGAGAAAGCCTCGCCGTTCGCGGCGTTAATTCCGGATCGCCAGCAGCTTATCCCGGAAGAGGGAAACGTAGGACGCCACCGTCTCTCGGGTGAGGGCGACGACACCGGACGTGCCCTCGGCCTGGTATCGTGTCGAGGCGACGCCGAGCCAGGCTCTGAACTTATCGACGCCACCGGCGACGCCGTTATCGAAGAACAGCACGACGATCAAAAGCAGAATGCCGAAGCTGAACTGCCAGTAGGCCTCGAGCGCCGGGTACTGGCGGATGATCCAGCGCAGATACTCGTGGGCGAACGCGCCATACACCGGCCCGAGGAACGAGTAGGGACCGCCGATGACGGTCATGAGCACCGGGATGGCCGAGAAAGACCAGTGTGCGTGGAACTCGGGGTTGACCTGTCCTGTCAGCGTGATGAGGAGCGCACCGGCGAGCCCGGAGAACGCCCCAGAGATGATGAACGTCATCCACTGGTGATAGGTGACGTCAATTCCGAGCGCTCTCGCGCGGTCCGGGTTCTCCCGGATCGCCCGACACGTCATGCCGAACGGTGACTGGACGATACGCCAGAGGGCGTACAGTCCGAGCGAGACAACGAACAGCGCGAGGAAGTAGTAGTGGAAGGGATCGACCAGACTCACCAGCCGGAACTCGAAGCCGGCCAGTTGGACCTCACCCATCCGGAAAGCGAGGCCGTCGGAACCCTGACTCCAGTGGCCATCCCCGTAGCCGAGTCGCTGAAGCACTGCACCGATCGTGTCCTGGAGGAAGATCACGAAGATCGCCATGCTGAACGCCAGCGTGATGAGCGCGAAGTAGATCTCGTTCAGCCGGACCGAGAAGTACCCGATAACCACCGCCAGGGCCGTCGCGATGATGACCGACAGGACGAGGATAATTAGCCAGGTGACGAGCGGTGCGATACCACCGAAGACGCTCTCGACACCGAGGGCCGGAGCGACGGAGCTGACCGTCTTCGCGGCGGTGTAGCCGGCGACGGCGACGAACATCGCGTGGCCGAACGAGAGCAACCCGGTGTACCCATACAGGAGGTTGAACGCGACGGCAAACAGCGCGAGGATGATCGTCCGGGTCAGAAGCGACGTCTGAAAGCCACCGAGGAAAAACGGCGCGAGGACCAACAGGACAGCGGCGACGGCGATCGCTATATGCGTGTTTTCCGCCGTCGACAGTCGTTCTCTGAATGCGTAACTCATCGTAGCTCAGATCACATACCCGGCGGAAGGTTGGTTCCTTCGAGCAGGTCCAGCGCCTCGTCGCGTTCGATCTCGTACTGTTCGGTGTTCACGAGGCCCGCACCGTCGTAGGGGACGTCCGCATCGAAGGAGGTTTCGCCGATGACGACCGACGATGCCGCCTGGTGGTTGTCCTCGCTGATCGGGGACGGACCGCGGGGATCGTCGTCGGAGGTGTACCCCTCCATGAACTCGATGATCTCATCCGGATCGGTCCCGCCGGTTTCTTCGATGGCGTCGCGGTAGATATGTACCGCCGTCCACGTGCTGGCCCCCATAACCGTCGGATGGCCGGTCACGGTGTCGTCGTCTTCGTAGGCGTTCTGATACCGTTCGATGAACTCCTCGTCGGCGTCTGTCCCGTACGCGCCCGGATAGTACCAGCCACCGTAGGAGAACCCTTCCGGCATCGTGTCGCCGAGCGCCTCGAAGTTGTCCGCGGAGGCGCCGAGGGTGTCGTAGACGTCCTCGACCTCCTCGAACAGCCCGGCCTCGAGAGCCTGGCTCGTGAAGGTGACCGTATCGCCCGCCCAGAAACTCGTGAATACGATATCCGGATCGGCCCCCATCACGTTCGTGAGGTTCGGCGTCATGTCACCCTCGCCCAGTGCGGGGAACTCCTCGGCGACGACCTCGTAGTCGAACCCGAGACCGTCGAGGAACGCTTGGTAGTATTCCCAAGTCTGTTCGCCGTAGGCGTAGTCCGGACCCATGTTGGCGATGCGGGTGATGTCCGAATGGTTGTCGACGGTGTGCTGTGCGATCGCGTACGTCATGTGGGCCGTGTGGGTGTTCGTCCGGAAGAGGTTCGGAAGCCCCGCGGCGGTGCCGTCCCCGCCGTAGTACTCGCCGAAGCTGTCGACGTCGTGTTCGGTGGGCCACGGCGTACCGATGTCGGTAAGCGTGATCGGAACGCCGAGCTCCTCCCAGGTCGGGCCGGTGTTCAGCGTGACACCGGAGGAGGTCATTCCGAGCAGTACGTCCGCTTCGAACTCCTGAACCAGGCTTCGAACCTGTGCCTGCGGGTCATCACCGTGGTCTCGAATCTCGATCTCGACCTCCCGGTCGAGGATACCGCCGTTCTCGTTGATCTTTTCGACCGCCACCTCGGCGGCCGCGGCCGAACCCGCACCCAGCGCCTCGGCGAGCCCAGACAGGAGGTACGTGCCGCCGATCCGGATCGGTTCTTCGCCGTCGTCACCGCCACACCCTGCGAGAGGGACGGTCGCCCCGGCGCCTGCAGCCGCGAGGAATCCCCGTCGGCTGAAACGACCCGACAGTCGATTGTCGGACATTACGCTCGATCGCTCACCGTGATCGGACATGTTCACCGATCCTTCACGGATATTATACAAATAACTATTGGTTTACATGTATTTATTTCTCGGGGAGTGGATAGCCGAATCGGAGAGTATGGCGGACGGTTCTGCAGCGAAAATTTTAAACAGTAACTGACAGAGTGGTATTATAATGGTAGATGCTGGCGTTATAATCGAGCAGATCATCACCGGACTCAGCATCGGGAGCTGGCTGTTCCTGGTGGCGATCGGGTTGAGCCTGGTGTTCGGTGTACTCGGCGTGTTGAACTTCGCACACGGTGTCCTGTTCTCGATCGGAGCCTACGTGTCCGTGACGATGGTCGCCAGCGAGTTCGGGAACTTCTGGCTCAGCATCGTCGTCGCGGGGCTCGTCGTCGGGGTTATCGGTATGATCATCGAGATGGGGTTCGTGAGACGGCTCTACGGTCGCGCCGAGGAGGAGCTCGATCAGTTGCTTTTGACCTTCGCGTTCGTCCTCATCATCGAGGACGGTATCCGGATGATATTCGGCTCGGGGACCAGACAGATGCAGCCGCCGGATGTCTTCCTGTTCGACGTCACGTTCGCGGGGCTTTCGATCCCCGCCTACCGGGCGTTCGTCATCGTCGTTTCCCTCGCGGTGATGGGAGCGTTCCTGGTCACGCTGAAGACGACGAACTTCGGACGGCTCGTTCGGGCGACCTCGAGCGATCGAGACATGGCGGCGCTTCTGGGCGTCGACGTCCCGCGACTGTACACGATGGTGTTCTTCATCGGGGCGGCACTGGCCGGCATCGGGGGCGCCTTCGCCGCACCGCTGCAGTCGGTGACGCCGGCGCTCGGCGAGACGGTCATCATCGACGCCTTCGTCATCGTCGTCATCGGTGGACTCGGCTCGTTCGTCGGGACGTTCGTCGGCGCATATCTCGTCGGCATCATGATCGCCGTCGGGAGCATCTTCGCGGCCGGGGCCGGCGAACTGTTCCCGTTCATCGCACTCATCCTCGTGTTGCTTCTCAAGCCCGAGGGCATTTTCGGAGGTGCCGATACATGACAACGGTGCTGGAAACCGAAGGACTCGAACGCCGCTTCGGCAAACTGCTGGCGGTCGACGACGTGACCGTCTCGTTCGACAGCGATGACGTCACGAGTATCATCGGTCCGAACGGAGCCGGCAAGACGACGTTCTATAACCTCATTTCGGGACGACTGAAGCCGACCGGCGGAACGGTTCAGCTCCACGGGAAAAACGGGGGGGAGGCCACGGACATCACCGGTATGGAGCCGTTCGAGATCAACCGAAAAGGACTCTCTCGGGCGTTCCAGATCAACAACATCTTCGAGGGCCTTTCCGTCGCCGACAACGTCCGTATCGCCCGGATCAGCAACGAAGGACGGACACGCGACATCAGATCGGTCGCCCGCGAGGACGAAGAGCTAACTGACAGAACCTGGGAGATCATCGAACTGGTCGGCCTCGAGGACGTCGCCGACACCAAGTGCGCTAACCTTTCTCACGGCGACAAGCGAAAGGTCGAAATCGCCCTCTCTCTGGGCACCGATCCCTCGGTCGTGTTGCTCGACGAGCCGACCGCCGGGATGAACGCCACCGAGACCGAAAAGATGGTCGATCTCATCCGCGAACTGGACGAACAGACCGCCACGACGTTCGTGATCACCGAACACGACATGGGCGTCGTGTTGGGTATCTCCGATCGGATCCTCGTTCTCGACGGCGGAAAGCTCATCGCCGACGGAACCCCCGACGAAGTGATGCAAGACGAGCAGGTCCGCGAGGCGTACCTGGGGGGAGAAGCATGAACACCCTCGAACTGGAGGACGCCAACGCCTACTACGGGAACAGCCACATCCTCTACGATCTCGACCTCCACGTCGAGCAAAGCGAGGTCGTCGCCCTGTTGGGTCGGAACGGGGCCGGGAAGACGACGACACTGCGGTCGATCACCGGAACGGTTCCCCGCCGGGAAGGAACCATCAACTTCCGGGGCGAGAGCATCGCCGACGACACCATCGACGAAATCAGCAACAAAGGGATCAAACTCGTCCCCGAGGGACGGCGGATCTTCCCGACGCTTACCGTCCAGGAGAACCTCATGCTGGCGCGCGACTCGTGTAAGGGAGCCGACGCCCGGCCGATCGAGGAGATGTACGAGATCTTCCCGATCCTCGACGATCTCCGTCAGAACAACGGCCGGAACCTCAGCGGCGGCGAACAGCAGATGCTCTCGATCGCACGAGCACTCGTACAGAACCCCGATCTGCTGTTGCTCGACGAGCCGACGGAGGGGCTGGCCCCGGTCATCGTCGAGGACTTAGAGGAGATCCTCGAAGACATCGTCACCGAAGACGTGACCGTCCTTATCACCGAGCAGAACGTGGAGTTCGCGCTCGATCTCTCCGAACGAGCTTACATCATCGAAAGCGGCGAGAACGCCTGGGACGGGACGATCGACGAACTCCGCGAACGGGAGGATCTGCTCGAGAAGTATCTCTCCGTCGGCGCCGAGTGACGAGAGAGGGGCATCGATCCGAACGATCGGTCGCGGAACCGACGAGTACCGGAGATCGGCGAAATTTTTTTTGACCCATCGGCTGTTTTAACATCGATGCGGTATCCAGATCCGTCAAATCGGACGCGTGTCGTTGTCTCGCCAGGGCGTACGGTACTCGGAGTGGGCGCCGTAGAGAAGGTGGGTACGTACGCCGACCGCCACGGAACGAAGGCGCTGGTCGTCGCCAGCCAGCAGATCTACGATATCCACGGCGAACGGATCGTCGGGAGCCTCGAGGAGGCGGGGATAGAGACAGCCGTCTACAGCGACGTCCGTCCGGACCCGACCGTCGAGAACGTCGAGGACGCCTTCGAAGTCTGGAACGAGGAGGACTGCGACGTCATCCTGACGCTCGGCGGTGGCTCCTCCATCGACACGGGAAAATCGCTCGGGATCCTCGCGACCAACGACGGCGGTATCCGGAGCTTCGGCGTCGATAAGGCCGGCTACGAGGGCGTCTCAAACCCGATTCCGCCGCTCATCACGGTGAACACGACGGCCGGGACGGGGAGTGAGACGACCAGAACGGCGGTGTTGACGGACGAATCGACCGCGACGAAGTTCATCATCGTCTCGGAGAACATCGTCCCGGACGTGGCCATCGAGGATCCGGAGCTGACGGTCTCGCTCCCGAAGAGCCACACGGCCTTCACCGGGATCGACGCGTTCACTCACGCGATCGAGGCGTTCACGTCTGTCAAATCCTACAGCGTCACCAACAACTACGCCCGGGACGCAATGGACCGTATCGTCGACGCGCTGCCCGTCGCCTGGTCGAACGGGGAGGACATCGAGGCCCGAACCGAGATGATGATCGGCCAGTTCAAGGCCGGCAAAGCGTTCGGTAACTCCTCCGTCGCGCTGATCCACGGGATGGCCCGCCCGCTCGGCGCACAGCTACACATCCCACACGGTCTCGCGAACGGCCTCATCCTGCCGTACGTCGTGGATTTCAACGGGATGGCCGCCCCCACAAAGTACGCGGAGGTGGCGCGAATACTCGGCGTCGCCGACGAGAACGAATCGCCACGAACCGCCGCCAGAAAGGCGAGCGAGGGCATCGAGCAGCTCTGTGAGGACATCTCGCTCACCGGCTACCTCGACGAGTTCGGGGACGTCCCCTCGCGTGAAGAGTATCTCGAGGTGGTTCCGGAGATGACCCAGGACGCCTTCGATTCGGGCTCCCCCGACAACAACCCCCGGAAGCCGACTCGGGACGAGCTCGAAGCGCTGTTCGTTCGGGTGTACGACGACGCGCTCGCGCCGGACAGCCGGCGCCGGTCCTGAGAGGGCGGGTCGGTCGACTTCGAACGGTTCGCCGCCCCGAGATCGCTCTACGGATCTCGAGGTTCGAGGTGGCCGGCAGTGCTCATCGGAACCCGGAACGTGACGACGCTGCCGCGAGGGTCGTTTTCGCGATAATCCATCGCGCCGCCCAGTGCCGTGGTCGTCCAGTACATCAGCCACAGACCGATACCGGTGATATGCGCGACCGGCGTCTCTTCGCCGGCCGTGATCACGTCCCAAAACTCTCCGGGGATCCCCGGGCCGTCGTCGGCGATCTCGATCACGATTTCCTCGCCGTCCTCGCTTTGCCGGACGGCGACGTCGACGGTCGGCGTTTCGGTGTCGTTGTGGACCACGGCGTTTTCAAGCGCCTCGTCGATCGCCAACTGCAGGAGGCTCCCGTTTTCGATCTCCGCTCCGGGGGCGACGTCCATCGTGAGATCGATCTCCGCCTCGGGGTGCTGTTCGCGCCGCGCCTCGACGAACCCGGGGATCGCGTCCACGGTGAGCGTGTGTTGGGTGTGGCGGCGGTGAAAGAGCTCCCGTATCGTCCGCGTCTCGTCGGAGAGCCGTCGCAATTCCTCGGCGTGTTCTTTGATCGTCCGGATCGCGGCCCGGTGTTCGGAACCGTCGACCTGTTCGGTGAGCAGGTCGGCGAAGCCGGCGATCGCGGTCACCGAGTTCCGCACGTTGTGTCGCAGGACGCGATCCATCACGTTCAACACCTGCTCGATGAACTGTGCGTCGGTGATGTCCTCCTCGATGGCGACGAAGTGAGTGATCGTCCCGTTCGGGTCCGTTACCGGAACGATCTTCTGTGTCGTTCGGTACCGCTCGCCGGATTTTCGTCTGTTGGTGAGTTCGGCCTCCCAGATCTCACCCGCAGTGATCGTCTCCCACAGCTCCTCGTAGAAGGCGTCGTCCTGAGTGTCCGATTTCAGGAGCCGGGGATTCTCGCCGATCGCCTCCCCAGCGGTGTAACCGGTCACGCGCTCGAACGCCGGGTTCACGTACTCGATGACCCCCTCGGCGTCGGTGATGAAGACGGCCTGTTCGATCTCGTCGGCCTGCATCTCGAAGAGGCTCCGTTCGCGCTCCGAGAGTTTCCGATCGGTGACGTCCTCCTGGTATCCGAGAAAGTGCGTCAGCTGCCCGCGTTCGTCCCGAACTGGCGTGACCGTCAGCCGGTTCCAGAACATCGGCCCGTCCTTGCGGTAGTTTCTCAGTTCGGCGGTGATCGGCTCGCCGGCGTCGATCGCCGCCCGTATCTCGGCGACTGTGTCCTCGTCGGTTGCCTCGCCCTGTAGGAACCGACAGTTCCGTCCCAGGATTTCCTCGCGGTCGTATCCACTCAACTCACAGAAGCCGTCGTTGACGTAGATGAGCGGCTCGTCCGGCCGCGTGGCGTCGGCGATCGTGATCCCGATCGGGGAGGCGTCCATCGTCTCGGAGGTAAGACCCGACGGAAGCGTGGTATCGATCGCGAAAAACGTCGTTTTGATCCGCCGTTCGCCAGCCCACTCGATCGGCGAGTTGACGGCGACGGCCTCCGATCGGCCGGCGGCCGTTTCGACGCCGATCGTCGACGCGAGCGCCCGGGTATCGTCCGCCACCAGCCGATCGAACTGATCGACGAGGAGACCCGCCGACGGTTCATCGACGAATCGGGAAAGCGGCTCGCCGACTATCTCTTCCAGGGCGTCGCCGCCGAGGAGCCGAACCGCGGCGGCGTTCGCGTGGACGATCCGGTCGTTGGCGTGGACGACGACCGGATCGACACGATCGAACCGACCTGTTCGAGTCACGGAGTATCGGAGGTACACGAGCCGCTGATAGATCCCTTCGGGGAAAGGGGCAAAACCCGACGGGGACCGGACGGATCCCGCCGCCGACATCCGAAACCCTTTTTGATAGCCTGCGCCTCGTCGCAAGTGCGAGCCGCCTTAGCTCAGACTGGGAGAGCACTCGACTGAAGATCGAGCTGTCCCCGGTTCAAATCCGGGAGGTGGCATT
>LFFM01000029.1_pt1 | contig 74527 bp, 75 predicted proteins | sample 643131 | NCBI WGS metagenome assembly LFFM01 (sample SAMN03777445, study PRJNA286221) | soda lake metagenome | biome: soda lake; feature: Kulunda steppe; material: water; isolation source: sample Tc-Br brine of Tanatar trona crystallizer | place: Russia: Kulunda steppe | collected 2011-07 | reverse complement strand
CGGCCGCGTCGTCGCCGCCGGCGACCGAGTCACGCTGCTCGCCGAGCACGACGTCGACGACGTCGGGGCCCTCTATCGAGCGCTCGTCGGCGGTTCCGTCGCTTCCGACCGCGATCCGGACGTCGGCTCCGAAGGCGGTCCGGTCCTCGGCTCCGACTCCGACTCAGGCGTCGGGCCGGACCACGACGCCGATCATCGCCACGGTCACGAGGCGGTCCACGTCACGGGGGTCTCATCGGACTCCGACTCCGTCGGCGACACCGACGATCGGGAGGTGCGCGGCCGATGACTGACGCACTTACTGCGGTTTCGACGGTGCTCCGCCGGGAGCTCGCGACGGTCGCGCGGACGCCCGGATACGCCCTGCTCTCGGCCGGACTCCTGGTCGCTCTCGCCGCCCTCGTCGCCGTCGGCGGCGGCGGCGCGACCGGCTTCGTGCCGGCGATCGTCGACCTCCTGTTGCCGGCGGAGGTGCTCGTGCCGCTGCTCGCGGTCGTGCTGGGCTACCGGGCCCTGCTCGTCGACGGAGCGAGCGGTGAGCTCGCAGTCATCAGGACGTACCCGGTCGGTGTCGTGGAGTACGTCGTCGGCGTGTTGCTCGCGCGGCTACTCGCGTTCCTCGCGGTCGTCGTGGTCCCGTTCGTCGCCGTCGGGGTGTTCGTGTGGGCGACCGCGAGTCCGGACACCGGCGTGTTCGCCACCCACGCCGGCGTCGACTCGCCGCTGCTTTTCGTCAGGTTCCTCGCGCTCGTCGTCCTGCTCGGCGCGGCGTATCTGACGCTCTCTGCGGCGCTGTCGACGGTCGCGTCGAGCCGCCGGGGCGCGATGGCACTCGGCGTGCTCGTGCTGGTCGGGGGCGTACTCGGCGGCGACCTCGCGGTCCTCCGTGCCTTGAGCGACGGTACGCCCGCGGCGGCGATCCCCGATCTCATCGCGCTCACGCCGAACGGGGCGTTCCGCGGGCTCGTCTTCGAGCACGTCGTCGGCGTGGCGTTCGCGTCCGAGGGCGGGTTCGTGAACACCGGCCGCGCGCTCGGTTCCCTCGTCGGCTGGACCCTCACCGGCGCCGTGATCGCTACGGCCCTGTTGGCGTACGGGCGGCGTCTGGGGACGTTCATCGAGCGCGTCCGGGTCCGCCTCGCCGGCTGACCACGTCCGGCGCGATCGGCCCGATCGGTGCGGTCGGAACCGCGGACCACCGCTCGTTGGCTCCGTGGACCCCCGGCCTCGAACTGCCGTCCGATGTCTAACTCTATTTGCTGTTCTCACACCTCCAAAGACGTTATTTAAACCCGACACATTTGGCTCGAATATGGCCGTCAAATTTTATAAATACGGGGCCACACATCGACAAGAATATGTTGCCTTGGGGGCTAGGTTTCGGTATTAGGAGTACATTTGAGCGACCTCGGGTGGGATCGTTTCAAATATATCTTTTCTATTACTATATACAGTATATGTCTGCTTTCGTATTGTTTTGAATGTGATATAATTAATCGCATTCGACTGCTATTCACCTGAAAAATCTGTCTCGAGTTGGTCTGATAGACTCCCATCGAACAGTCTTAATTACATCTGTATGGATGTAACGCTGTCTCGGCGATCGTCGGTCATCGGTTCTAGACTGGGCCTCGATCACGCTCGTCGCGTTCCGAGACGTAGCCGCGGCTCGTTTTCAATGTCTGCACAACTGAAGCGGAGCTTCGACTGGCGAGCGATATCGCGATGGTACTTAAGTTAGGAACACCATCGCAGGGGAACGGTCGTCTTAAAACTGGCCTCGCGGTGTCGACTGATCGAAAGGAGACCGTACTCCGTTATTCAGCGGTCCATCATTCAACCGTGATCCAAGGACCTCGGCTTCGTGATCCGATCCGACTACGGGTTTCGAGTCGGAGTGGCACCGACTGTCGTTTCCCGGATGATAGCACCGATAGCGGCCACTGAAGGATCGTCGTACTTCGCGAACACGCGAACCCTCCCAACGATTGATGGCCAGAGTACGGGCAGAATTGGTAGGGACGTACTCGGATGGATCGACCACGGGGGCGAAGCGGCCGGGCTCACAGAGGGGAGTCATCAAGGCACACGCCCGCGACGCCCGCACCGACGACCTCACGCGAGCCGCTTACGAGTACGTCCACCCATACCTGCGATCCCGCGGCCGCGTCGAGGTTCGTCTTCCAACTCCCGCCGGCGTCCGGATGATCGCGGTTTTCTCGAAGCCTCACTCGTATACATCGCCGCTCCGTTCCCTGGAGGTCATCCACGTTCCAAGGGTGAGTCCGTAGATGGCGTGTCCGACGTGAAACACCAGCGCTTCGGCTGGCTCCAGCTCCTCATCGAGGAGGTGTTGAAAGACCACCCGCGTTCCGAAGACGGAGAGGGCGAGACCGTACGCGAGCGAGAGCCCGATCGCGCCGAGATCGCGTTGGCGTTCGCTCCGAAAGTCCACCAGACTGATTCCAACGCCGAACAGGCCACCGGCGGCGCCACCGTACACGACGTGCAGGATCAGTCCGATTCCGGGATACGCTTCCGGATCGCCCCCTCCGACGTATTTCGCCCAGAAATCCGCCGTCGGCGGCAGCGCGCGGAAAACCGGGAACCGATACAGCGTCATCATCACCGTCGCGATCAGGCCGCCGACGACTCCTCGATACACCCCACGGAGGGCGCGTCGTCCGAGTCCGATGGTCTGGCTACGTCGGGCGCCGAACTGGCGGAGACTCGCGTCTGGGTCTCGATCAGTCATGTCAAGACATGTGTCCTCCGTCGAAATAACGGTGTCCCTCGATGCTGGGAAGCCGTGATCCAAAGCAACCCGCCGTGGCCGACACGCGACCGCTCAGGGAGCCGACAGGCCCTACGGTCTCCGATCGGGGGGGCGGGCTCCCTCCGCTATGTGTCCCCGATGATCCGTCCCACTGCAGGGACGTTCTCAGCGAGCCACGGTCTGAGATAGACGAGACCACCCATGACGACGACGGTGACGACCAAGCCGCCGACCGGGCCGACCCGCTTCGTCGCCACCTTCCACACCATCCATGCGGTCGTGAGGAGTTGGATCCGCGCCCGCAGCGCTTTCACCGTCATGTTCCCGGAACCCCGAAGGCGCCGATCCCGAGTCCAAGGACTTGGTTCAGGAGGAAGAGGATGACGAGCGCGGAAAGCCAGGCCACAAGGCCGATGAGCACGGCTTTGACCCAGCTACCCGGATACCGCCAGTTGATAACGGCGATCCACACGATCAGGGCGATGACCGGCCCGATGAGGGGGATCCAGGACGTCAATGCCCATGCGACGGCACCGATCAACGCGGTAATGACGGCGTGACTATAGTCTTCAACGCCCACGATCACGCGAGCGCTGATATAGATTGCGAGCCCCCCAACCAGAAGGGCAACGATGAACGCGATCAACGAGCCTACGACTGCTGTTACCATACGTGTCGTTCGGCAACAGTCATGAAGAAGATTTCGGCCGCGTGGTTCCGTTGAAATCCTCAAAAGTTACATTTTTTGATCGTTCTAACGGGCAGATACAGATGGGGCCGGCAACGATCGTGGATCCGATTCGGCAACTCACTCTGTGGGACGAGAGATACCTGACACCGGCATTTGGCGAGAGAGGAGACGTCCGGAAACGAGAGCAAACGTCCAGAAACGAGAACAGACGTTCGGAAACAGTAGTACACGGGAGCGGTAGCCGTTCAGCTGAAGGCCTTTACAGTTAGAAGCCTACGGGACGAACAATGGCTACCGAAGCGGCGTTCACGGTTCCATCCGATCAGTTCCCTCTTGGAACCGTCTTCAACCAATTACCGGACGTGACGGTCGAGCTGGAGCGACTGATCCCCGCACAGGGCACGATGATTCCCTACTTCTGGGTGCGAGGTACCAAAGTCGACGACATCGAAAGCGCGTTCACGGAGCACCCGGGCGTGAAAGACCTCCGGCTGGTTGACTCCGTTGAGGACGAGTACTTGTTACGCCTCGAGTGGGCGATGGCCCACGACGACGTACTAACCATACTGGCGGAGACAAGGGTTCCACTGATCGAGGCCATCGGGACGAACAAACAGTGGACGTTCGAGATCCGCGGTGATGATCGAAGTGACATCTCAGCCTTTCACGAACGGTGTCAAGAGGTGGGCATCCCGATCACGTTGACGAAGTTGCACGCACTGCTGCCGGTTGAGACGGCGACCGAAGCCGCCCTCACTGAAACCCAACAAGAGGCGCTGGTGCTTGCCTACGAGCGCGGATACTTCGAGTCCCCTCGCGAGGTCACGCTGGAAGCCCTCGGTGAGGAACTCGGCATCTCACAGCAGGCTGTCGGCTCCCGCCTCCGCGGAGGGATCAAGAACGTCCTCGGAAGCACGCTTTCGGCCCTCACAGGCCGACCCTGATCGGGTATATAAAAACGGTTTGTGTATGAAAAAGGCAGTTTGATTCCCGTCGATCGGCTACCGTAGTACGGTCGTCGAGGGAATCGCTGGTACGCTCCGGCAAGTCCACATCATGTGTGAAATCAAAACCGGCGTCGAACTGGAGTTATGGGTCATTGATCGCTCGGGACGACTGTGCGACGGACGGGAAATCGCGGAAGCCCACGAGCGGATAAAACCCGAGTTTATCGGACCGCTCGTGGAGATACAGACCGAGCCACACGAAAACGAACTCGAACTGAGGCGTGATCTTCGGAGGACGCTTCAAACGGCGATACGGGCGGCAAGCGCCGAAGGAAAGCAGCTCGTTCCGTTAGGGACACCGCTGACGGCTTCGGACGCGTCGGCGCACTCCGAGCGAGGGCGGCTTCTCGAAACCATCTATGGGGACGGCGTAAAGAGTGCGAAAAACTGTGCCGGAACGCACGTCCACTTCGAGAAGAACGACGACGTCGTCGACCAGCTCAACCTCTTGACCGCGCTCGATCCCGCGCTCGCGCTGTTGAGTACATCGCCGTACTACTGCGGCGAGAGCGGGAGCGATTCCTCCCGAGCGCAAGCCTACAGGAAGCTGTGCGGCCCCGAGTTCCGCGGATTCTGCGACCTGTGGAGCTACGCGGATAGCCTCGAAGAGTGGACGGAACGCGTCGATCACATGTACGAGGTCTTCAAGCGACTTTCCAGCGAGCGTGGCGTCTCCCCTGAGACCGTCGAGGAATTCTTCGATCCGGAGGACACTGTGTTGAATCCCGTTCGCCTCCATGAGTGCCAACCGACCGTCGAGTGGCGCGCCCCCGATGCCGCGCTACCGAGTCAGATCGTCCAGATCGCGGTCGACGTCGGTCAGCTCGTCTCCCAGACGGGGGACAAGCCGATCGAATTCGGCAGCCCAGGCGTTCGCTCCGATCGGATCCGACTGCCGGAGCTCTCCGAGCTCCAGGAACTCAGCCACCAGGCGATCGGTTCGGGACTCGGAACCGTCGAGGTCAGAGAGTACCTGCGGACGATGGGGTTCGACCTCTCGAAGTATCAACCACTCTCACCGCAACTGAACGGTCCGCCGGCCCTCGACGAATCGGAGGCGCGGATGCTACGACTCGAACAAGCCCAGCGGCTCCGTACCGACGTCGAGAGGCTGACGGGGGATTCGGCCATCTCGGCTTCCACGATCCTCTCGACGTAACGTCCGTTTTTCGAACGAACCCCCCGGCACGAAGAGCGACCGACGGGTCCGCTACCGTGGCTGTTGGACGATCGAAAGCCGGAACCCTCGATCGGACGAGGCCACCGGTCAACCTGCACGACCCATGTCTCGGCTATTGTAACGGGAATCGTGCCTGAGTAATCGGGTTTCAACGGAGCCGGCACCGTGTATTCCGTTGCTATCGGGTACGGTTCCATCCACGGACGATTCCGCTGGTGGCTACTTCAGCGAGAAGATCCCGCCCGACGCAGTCAACCGCGCGACGGTCGAAAGTCGGAGCATATACGCGGTTAACACCAGGTAGGGCGCGATCGATATCGTGAACGTGAACGCCAGAAACGTCTGCAGCGACGGGAGACCCAGGACCGTCCCCGCGGGGAGAACCCCTCCATTGATCGTGATGATCGCGGAGGCGTTGAACAGGATGGCCGGGAGCGCGACGACCAGTAGCGTCTGGGAGAGCTGTGACACCTCCCTCGTGTAATAGAGGGTCTTGAAGTATTCCTTCCCGACGGCGAACAGTTCGAACGCTTCGATGAGGTCGTCGAATCGTTCGGACGGGGTGGAACCGGACGTAGTGAGCGTCCGCGATTGTTCGATGTACGACCCGTAGTCGAACCCGATCCCCTTCCAGAGGACGGCGAACTCCGCACCGGAGGTCTCCTCGACCGCCCCCAGCTGTTCGGCGGCCGCGGAGACTGACTCCACGTACTCGTCGATCTCCTCGACGACGTCCTGTTCGAGACCGTCCAACTCGTCCGTGAGCGCCTGTGCACGAGCACTGATGAGTCGGGACATCGCCCTGAGAAACGACGAGGGATCGGACGGGTTCTCCCCGATGTCGGTCAGGTCGCCGAGGTCCCGACGGAAGTTTATCGCACCCTGGATCCGGTTCTCCTGGGTTTCGACGGAGGTGATGTCGTGTGAGAGGACGATCGAGTTGATCGAGACGACGATGGAGACCAGGAGGATCATTCCGCTCAGAAACGTATTGAGGATCGTCTGGACGGTCGCGGTGTCCGTCAGTAGCGCTTGCATCTCGACGGTCCAGACCGAGGAAACAACCATGAAAGCAGTGAACACCAGCGTCAGCAACGCTCCCGTCACCGCCAGCCGGTCCGCTTCGAGCAGAACCCACCGTTTCAGGCCGAATCCGGTGGACAAGCTCGGAACCGGGAACCAGTCCCGCCACTGGCTGAACTTCCGGTCGATACTCATGATGCGACCCCCTGAGCGGCCTCCTGAGCGGCACCTTGAGCGGCACCACTGGGGAGACCCACCCGCGATCGATCACCCATGCGTCCGAAAACAACCCACAGTGAGAAAACCCTGTGGGTGGGCCGTCTCGTCCCCCCCCCTCGATAGTGTGTCCGGGTCATACTTTATAACGGCCGCTCATCCCCGCCGCCGACCGTCTACGGCCGGCCACGGACGGCCACGAGCCGTCGGAGCGTCATCCGGTTCACCACCTCACATCCCCCATCACCAAGCGGGCTCAGAGGTACGCATCGTCCCACTCGTCGGCCAGGTGGGTGTTGCCACAGTTCCCGCATTCGAGCCTGTCCTGTCCGTCGGCGGAGACGTTCGTACTGCCGCACTGCGAACAGAAGTACCCGTACGCGTCCTCCTCGTCCTCCGCACGGTACACGGTAAAGAACGGGGCCTCCGTGCCGGGAACGCTCTCGTCGCGGTCGAGGAACCGGGCAACTCCGTCGACGGTGACGGACTCGGGGACCGGGACGGCGGGTTCGTTCGACGTCTCCGTCTCTTCGCCCTCGGTGAAAACGGTGACCCCGAACTCCTCGCCGCCGACCAGCATGTGATCGTGGTCGCTCTGTTTGAGGCCGAACTCTTCGAGGAACTGACCGCCCTCCACGGCGTCGTCGAGGATGTTCGCCGCGATCGGCTTCTCGGCGAAGGCTTCGCGAACGTGATCGAGCAGCGCCGAAGCGATGCCGCGTCCCCGAGCTTCCGGGTCAACGTGGAGCCACCGGATCGTCGCTCCCGTTCCGACTTCGACGGTGATGAACCCGTAAACCGCCTCCGTGCCGTCGTTCGTCTCGTCGACGACGAGTACCGTCATCTCGGGGTCGTTGAGCAGTTGATCGAGTGACGCGTCGTCGAACTCCTGTTCGAGTATCGTCTCGATCTGCTGTGGACTGAGCGAGTACGACGACTGCAGCGAGTCGCGCGCGATCGCTCTGATCCGTTCCCGGTCGTCCGGCTCCGCAGGGCGAACTTCCATGTGGGGCGTTGTCGTCGAACAGATATAAGTTGTCGGTTGATCTTCATCTCTGGCGCAGCTGTGACGTCGCGCCGCCGCACCGTCGCGCCACCGCACCGCCGCACCGCTGCACCGCCGCACCGCTGCACCGCTGCACCGCCGCACCGCCGCACCGCCGTACTGCCGTGCCGCCGCGGTCTAGAACGATTCCTTCTCGGCCGATTCGTCGTCGATGGCGTTCCCGCCGCGATCGCTGTACCCTTCTCGGCCGACCGCCTCGTCACCGACCATGTTGAACACGGCTTGCCGGACGCTCTCTACGTCCTCGTACTCCTGTTCTTGCTCCGCGGAGAGCACTTCACGCAGCGGGACTTGGTCGTCGAAGAGACCGAGTTCGTGGTCACCGTATCGCGTGAGGAGCGTCTCGTGAGACAGCGGGTAGGACTCGTCCTCGAGGTCTTCGATCAGTTCGCCGAACTCGATACCCTGCTCTCGGGTGTCGTCGGAATCGTTCGCCATAGTGGCCTTTCGACAGGACGGGGCTAATAGCTTTTGCAGGGCGTCTACGAGGTAGTATGATCCATCCGGCTCTACCACCGCTTACCGGAAGCTCTCGACTTTTAAGCGAACGAACACGCGGTCCGAATCGAGACGTGGCACCTGTCCGCGGCCGACGACTCGTTCCGTATTCCGCGTAGATCCGACATGGGTCTTCCCCACAAATTGAATAACCGTGCGAACCGACCCTCACGGTATGGACGACCAGAACCATACCCACAGTGAGTCGATCGAACCGGGAGAAGTAGTGTACGACAGCAACAGGAGACCGGTGGGGCGCGTGAGCGGGCTCACCGACGATGGGTTCGAGGTTGAATCGATGGACTCCAACGAGAGCGAGGTCGAGGAGCTGCCGGGCAAGGAGTTCGGAGAGGGGTACTTGATGTGGCGATGTGGCGAATGCGGAGAGATGGGCGAACTGGACGAGGGGATGCCGGACGCGTGCCCGAACTGTAATGCTCCACGGGAAGAGATCGCCGCCGTCGAAGAGGACTGAACGTGGCCGGGCGACCGGCGAGGGACCGGCAATGAACTCGCCGCGACGGACCGCCGGAGAGCACGACGCGCTCAGCCGACGCACTGAAACGTGTCCCATGACAGCCGGTTGATCAGGTGCTATCGCTCCCAGGGTAGAGACACCGGATCGATCGACGACACGGTAGTAGTTCCATATTCACAGCGATCATACCTGAGGTTCAGTAACAGATTTATAATTAAGAGAACGGGGCACGTGGGTGAAGACGAACCACATGACCGCAGTCAAGATAATCAAAGTGCTGGGTACCTCGTCCGAATCGTGGGAGGATGCGGCTCACAACGCGGTTAGCGAGGCGAACAAAAGCATCGACGACATCTCGGGGATCGAAATCCACGACCACACGGCGAAAGTCGAAGACGGCTCGATCACCGAGTACAAGACCACTGTGGAAGTGGCCTTCCCCGTCCGAGAGGGAACCCAATAGGCCGGACGGACGCTCCCATCCGTTCCCGTCCGCTCCCGTCCGCTCCCGTCCGCTCCCATATACGGATAACGGTAGCACCACGGGTGTTTATCGGACTTCTAGCCGAGTATACCGTATGGCCCAAGATCTTCAAACGGCGAGTTCCGTGCGTATCGGCGGCAACTCCGCGGCTGTTGATGAAGCGTAGCGTTCGACTCTACTTTCCAGATATTCTTCTTTTAAATATTGTTTTAATAATCTATACGTCTAATACTAGAATGCGATGGCCGATCCTAATAACTTCTCAAACCGTTTTAGAACCGCTCATATAGGAATTACTGGCGGATAGATCTATACACTCGCCGTTCATATGTAACAAGACTATCTGATACTTACGGCAAAATTCTTTACAAGCGACTTGTCTTGATTCGGCGACGATCGATTTAGACGCAGCGGCGATCGATGGCGGGAGTGACCGTTGCAGTTCGTTTGCACAAGACGGTAGTTAAGGAAGCGTAAGCGCTGCGACGGTCGCTCATAAAAAACCGACTAAGCGTCTCGATCAACGCCCTCCCGCCATCGACCCGGAAGCATCCTTCAGCGACCGGCGCTTTCTCGTCGTGTCGCGTTCGAAAACAGCGTTTCCACGGACCCGCTCGTTCCGCCCCGTCCCGTCACTCTCGTGGACAGGCAGTCGTCGGTCCTTCACGGACGACGACCGCGGTGAGAACGCCGAGCGTCAGGGCGAACGCGACCGTCGAGACGGCGTAGGAGAGCCCGCCACCGATCACGGGGACGCTCCCGGCGGCGGCGACCGCGGCGACGACGGGAAGCACGCAGCCGGCACAGGTGAACAGCCCGAGAACCCCCGCGAGGAGGGATCCGCCCGTCACCGACAGCGCCCGAGCGAGGAGGGCCCCGAGGACGACGTAGCCGAGCGACTGGAACGGAACGACGACCGCCGTCGCCACGCCGAGATCGGCGATCACGACCGGAGCCCACCCCGGAAGCCCGACGCTGGCCTCGACCCCGAACCCGGTCGGGGCAAACGTCAACTGGCCGCTGATCCACGCCAGCAGGAGGACGTAGCCGACCCCGATCGCCGCCGGCCACGGTCGAACCGTCGCACGGCCCACGCCGGCGGTAGCCCCCGCGATCGCGGCGGCCGAAAGCGAGAGCCAGACGAGCGGGTAGGCGGCTCGCAACGGGTCCACCACGTCCGTTCCCTCCGCCGTGAGATAGCCGCCGAGGACGACGAGATACGCGAGGGCGACGAGCGACCCGGCGAGGAAGCCGCGATACGCCGCGCCGGACGCCCCTCGAAGCCGTGGCGGCAGCCCCTCCGCCGGTTCGGTCACCGTTCCCATCGTGATCGCCTCCCTTCCATCGCGGTCACCGCCCTCCCATCGCGGTCATCGCCCTCCGCTCGCCGACGCGTCGTTCCGCCAGCCGCCCTTCAGGAAGACGACCCAGACGGCGGCTCCGGCGAGGAGGAACACGCCCGCCATGTACGGGACGATCGGGAGGCTGACGCCGAGCGCGTCCAGCACGGTGCGGAGCTCGTAGGCGATGACGCCGAAGACGGCGAGCCCCACGAGTAGCCCGCCGCGGGTGACGTCGACGGTCATCGCGTCACCTCAGCGAACCCCCCGGCCGCATCGGCGACGATCGTCCCGATCCCGGTGAGGGAGTCGACGGCCACGGCGTCCGAAAGCAGCGGTCCTATCGCGTCGATCCAGACGGGGAACGCGCGTCCGCCGGGTCCGAACAGCCCGCCGTCCGTCACGATGCCGGCCAGCGGCAGCGCGTACGCCAGGACGACGAGCACCACCGCGACGGCGACCCACAGTCGCAGGTTGTCGAGCACCTGCGGCGCATCCTCCGGCCCCGACAGCGCGGGCGGGAGCGGCTCCGCGAGCCCCTTCACGGTCGGGTTACCCATCGTCAAGACGACGTTGGCGAGGAACAGCACCGTCGAGACGAACAGGAGCGTTCCACCGATGGCGAGCTGGAGGTTCAGCTCCTCGAACCCGCCGAACGCGAGCGGGTAGTCGAACCCGACGTACTCGGGTTCGGCGGTCCGTCGCGGCACGCCGAGCAGCCCCTGTGCGTGCATCGCGTTCGACATGAGCGCCATCCCGATGAACCAGAGGACCACCTGAAACAGGCCGATCTGCGGGCTGTACAGCGGTTTGTTCGAGATCTGTGGCCAGATCCAGTACGTCGCGGCCATGAACGTGAGCGCGACCGCGGTGCCGACGGTGAGGTGGAAGTGGCCCGGGACCCAGATCGTGTTGTGGATCATGTAGTTGATGTTGAGCCCGGCGTTGACCATCCCCGAGAAGCCGCCGGCGGCGAACATCAGGCCGGCCAGCATCATCCCGGTGAACGCGGGGTTACGCCACGGGAGCGACCGAAGCCAGCCGAAGAGGCCGGTTCCGCCCCGCTTGCGCGCTCCGTACTCGACGCTCGCCACGACGGTGAACGCCGTCAGCAGGCTCGGCAACAGCAGGAACATCGTGTTCGTCATCGAGATGAACTTGAATCCCTCCGCGATGCCCGGATCGAGGTACTGGTGGTGGATCCCGACGGGCGTCGACAGCAGCAGGAACAGCACGAAGACGACGCGCGCGAGCGGGTCGCTGAACAGGCGGCCGCCGGCGATCTTCGGCAACACCGTGTACCACAGCAGGTACGCCGGCATCAGCCAGAAGTAGACGACCGGGTGGCCGAAGAACCAGAACAGCGTCCGCGTGAGCGTCGGGTTCACCTGGTCTATCAGCCCCAGCGACCACGGGAGCAGGAAGACGAGCACGGAGACGGCGATCGCCGTGGTGGCGATGTACCACATGATCATCGTCGTCAGCACCATGAACGTCTGCAGCGGGATCCGCTCGCCGGGGTTCTCCTCGCGCCAGGCGAGCCACGCGCGGAACCAGTCGGCTCCGGCGAGCCACGTCCCGACGATGAAGACGACGAGCCCCGTATAAAACAGCGGGTGCGCCTGCAGCGGCGCGTAGAAGGTAAAGAGGACGTCGGCGCTCATGTCGATCCGGCTCGTGAACCCCGCGAGGATCGAGACGCCGGTCATCGTGATCCCGACGGACATCAGCGCGTACCACGTCCACGTGATCCTGATGTTCACGAGCGGCCGGTCGAGGCTCCGCGTCACCGCCCACGTGAACAGCCCGACGAGGAAGAAGATCGTGAAGCTGATCACGAGGAACACCCCGTGTGCGGTGAGGAACGTGTAGTAGTCGACGGAGCTGAACGGCCGGGCGATCCCGGTCCGGTGAAGCGTTTGGATGATCCCGAACAGCGCGCCGAGCCCGAGCGCGATGAACGAGCCGAGGAACGCGGCCCGCACGACGCGTGCCTCCTCAGGGAACCGGTCGACGAACGTCGGTTCCGTCTCCAGTTCGGCGCTCATTCGCCGTCACCTCCCTGATCGGTGCCGTCGTCGCCGTCGTCGGTATCGTCCGTCTCACCGTCGTCGGTCCCGTCGGTCCCGTCGTCGTTCATTCGTTCGTACTCGTCCTCCGGGACGACCTCGAGTTTCCCTTCCATCGCGTGGTGTGCCGCGCCGCAGTATTCGTTACAGACGATGCCGTACTCGCGTGGCTCGTTCGCTTCGACGGTGATCTCGGCGACCTCGCCGGGGATCACCATCGTGTTCGCGTTCGTCCCGACGACCTCGAAGCCGTGGATGACGTCGGGCGAGGTGATGTAGAACGTCACCCGGCTGTTCTCGGGGACGACGATGGGGTCCGGTCGGAACTGGAACTGCTCGGCGACGACGTACGCCGCGTACTCGTTCTCGCCGACTCGCTCGACCCGCGGCTCCGCGAATCGGTCGTCCTCGTCGAGCGCTTCGGGGTCGATCGGGTCCTGTCCGTCCGACACCATGGCGACGCCGGGACCGACGGCCCCGTAGGTGACGGTTCCGATCAACAGGAGGATCAGTACCAGCGACAGCGCGAGCCAGAGTTTCTCGTAGGCGTGGATGTGCACGTCTGGTCACCCGATGACGACGAGGTCGCGGCTCAGGAACTCGACGAAGTAGATGTACACCCACGCGACCACGAGGATCGCGAAGTACAACAGGATGAGTGCGAGGGTGCCGACGGGGTCGAACTCCTCCGCGTCGTCGTCCCCCTCGGTCACCCCCGTTCGGGCGGTTTCGGTGCGAGTCATACGCAGTCTTGTGAATGGTGGTGTATATACTCCACAGTCGTTCTCAAAACGTGAAAACTCTCCGAGCGGTTCTTATCGTTCACGTCCCAACCGAACCTATGAACGTCCCGCTTCAACGGGTGCTGCTCCTCGTGCTGGCGGCGCTGGTTCCCGTCGTGGCGTACGTCTCGGCCCGCGCCGACGTCGTCGCCGCCGTCGCGGCCGTCAACGTACTGCTGATCTGGGTCTCGATCAGGGTCGCGACCGGCGGGAGTCCACAGCCCGCCGTCGACACCGCTGACACGGCCCCCGCGGACGACGGCTAGTCGGTGACGCTCGTCCCTGGCCGCACGACGCTCGATCCGACCCCGAACGCCACCGTCTGACCCCAATCCCACCATCCCTCGCATGTCGACCTGCACGCTCTGTGACCTGCCGACGGAGCCGGACCCGCACACCGCTCCGGACGTCGAGGGGACGTTCTGCTGCCGCGGCTGTCTGGCGGTCTCGCGTTCGCTCGACGACGTCGCGGACGTCGACGACCTCGAGGACCGTACGCCGGCGTCGACGCCCGCGGACTCGTTCGACGGCGAGACCGCCTTCCTCCACGTCGACGGCATGCACTGTTCGACGTGCGAGCGGTTCCTCGAGATGACCGCCGGAGAGGAGGCCGGCGTCGCGGCGGTCGAGGCGAGCTACGCCACCGACACGATCCGCGTCGACTACGACCCCGAACGGGTGTCGGCCGCGGAGCTCCCCGACCGTCTCTCCGTCGCCGGCTACACCGCCAGCGACAGGGCGGAACCGGCACCCGATGGCGACGACATCGACGTCGTACGGTTCCTGATCGGCGGCGGCTTCTTCGGGATGATGGCGATGCTGTGGTACGTCGTCTTCCTCTATCCGACGTACTTCGGGTACGACCCGCTGCTCGATCTCGGGGGGCTCGACGGGCTCTACCTGTTCGCGCACATCTGGGTGTTCACCTCGATCGTCCTCTTTTATACCGGGTATCCGATACTCCGCGGCGCGTACGTGAGCCTGCGGGCACGACGGCCCAACATGGACCTGCTGGTGTCGCTCGCGGCGGGTAGCTCGTACGCGTACAGCACGCTCGCGATGGTTCTCGGCCGGACGGACCTCTACTTCGACGTCACGATCGCCGTCGTCCTCGTCGTCGTCGCCGGCAACCACTACGAGGCGATCGTCAAGCGGCGCGCGACCGGCCTGCTCGCTGATCTGACCGGGGCGACCGAGACGACCGTCCGGCGGGAGTCGGGCGAGACGGTCACGGTCGACGACGTCGCCCCCCACGACCGGCTGGTGGTTCGCCCGGGCGAACGCGTCCCGTTCGACGCGACGGTCGTCGAGGGGCGGGCGGCCGTCGACGAGGCGCTCGTCACCGGGGAGTCGCTGCCCACGACGAAGCGCGAGGGCGACGCCGTTCGCGGCGGGACCGTGGTCACCGACGCCCCGATCGTCGTCGAGGTCGGCGAGGAGGTCACCAGCACGCTCGACACGATCGTCCGGTTGCTGTGGGAGATACAGAGCTCACGGACCGGGATCCAGCGGCTCGTCGATCGGCTCGCGACGGTGTTCGTCCCGCTCGTGATCGTCGTCGCCGTCGCGATCGGCGCGTGGCTCCTCGCGACGGGCGCGCCGCCGACGACCGCCGCGCTCGTGAGCCTCACCGTCTTGATCGTGTCGTGCCCGTGTGCGCTCGGACTCGCCACGCCGCTCGCGGTCGCGGCGGGGATCCGTGACGCCGCAGGTCGGGGCATCGTCATCGTCTCCGACGCGGTGTTCGAGGACGCGGCCGACGTCGAGACGGTCGTCCTCGACAAGACGGGTACCCTCACCGACGGCGAGATGCGCGTCCTCGAGGTCGTCGCCGTGGAGGAGACGGAGCGCGCGGTCCTCGACGGCGCGGCCGCCCTCGAGCGGGCGTCGGTGCACCCGGTCGCGGAGGCGATCGTGGAAGCCGCGGGGGTCTCGACGGCCGCGGGAGTCTCGACCGTCGCCGAACCCACACCACCCCTCGCGGACGGGGGACCCACGGTGAACGGGGGATCCACGGTGGACGGGGGATCCACGGTGGATGAGGGATCCACGGTAGACGGGAGATCCGCGACGGACGGGGACTTCGGCGCGTCGTCCCTCGGCGCGGTCGCCGACGTGACGGTGTCGGACAAGGGTGTCCGCGGCCGGATCGGCGGGGACGACGTGCTGGTCGGGCATCGGTCCCTGTTCGCAGGGACCGAGTGGACCGTCCCGGGCCGCGCTCGCGAGGCGGGCGATCGGGCCGAACGCGCCGGTCACGTCCCGGTGTACGTCGGCCGCGACGGGATCGTCTCCGGCGTGATCGTCGTCGGGGACGACGTTCGAGAGGACTGGTCGGAGACGGTCTCCGAGCTCTCGTCGTCGGGCAAACGGGTCGTCGTGTTGACGGGGGACTCGGTCGCGGCCGCTCGTCGGTTCGAGGACCACCCCGCCGTCGGCGAGGTGTTCGCGGAGGTGCCCCCGGAGGCGAAAGCCGAGACGGTGCGGCGGATCGCCGCGACCGAGCGCGTCGCGATGGTCGGCGACGGGAGCAACGACGCGCCCGCGCTGGCGGCGGCCGACCTCGGGATCTCCGTCGCTGGCGGCACGGACCTCGCGGCCGATGCCGCCGACGCGGTCCTGCTGGAGGACCGGCTCGACGCGATCCCCGAGCTGTTCGCGATCACCCGCGGCACGAACCGTCGGATCCGCGGGAACCTCACGTGGGCGTTCGCGTACAACGCGATCGCGATCCCGCTCGCGGTCTCCGGGCTGCTCAACCCGTTGCTCGCCGCGCTCGCGATGGCGACGAGCAGCTTCCTCGTCGTGACGAACTCGGCGCGTCCCGTCTGGACGGAGGACTGACAACCGTCCCCGTCGAGAACCGTACCACACGCGCTATATCTCTCGGGGCGCTATCGGGAACCGACACGGTCACCGCCCGGTCAGCCGGCGGTGACGGCCCGCTCGCGCACACCCAGCAACCGATCGAGACGTACGACGCCGGGTAGACGGGGCGAGATACACGAGACGAAACGCATGGACGAAACACGAGGAGCGAGACACATGAGGCGAACCGCATGAGACGAACCGCATGAACCGTCGAACGTTGCTCGCGACCGTCGCCGGCGCCGGAACCCTCGGCGCGGGTGCGTACGCCGCGAGCCACCGCGACGTGCTGACCGCCGACGGCGACCGCGCCGGCGGTGATCGGGGCCACGCGCTTGAGCCGGCGCGGATCGAGACCCTCGACGCCCCCGGGAGCGAAGCCGGTCATCGGGACCTCCCCGTTGCCGGGTCGACCACGGTCATCGAGTTCTTCGCGACGTGGTGTTCGACCTGTGGTTCCTACATGGAGACGCTCCGCGAGGTCAACCGGGCCGTCGACGCCGAGTTCGTCTCGCTCACGAGCGAGCCGGTCGGCGTCTCCGTCGAGCGCGCCGACGTCGTCGACTGGTGGCGCGAACACGACGGGGAGTGGACGGTCGGGCTCGACGAGGAGCTGGCGCTCACCGTGGCGCTCGACGCGTCGTCGGTCCCGTTCACCGCGGTCGTCGACGAGTCCGGGACGGTCGTCTACGCGGACTCGGGAACGCAGCCCGCGTCCCGGCTCGTCGAGGTCATCGACGGGGCGTGAGCCGTCATCACCTCGTCGACGGGGCGTGAGCCGTCACCAGAACGCGATGTAGAGCTGGCCGACCCCGGCCGCGGCGATGACGACGCCGGAGAGCCTGACGAACCGGTCGACGCCGCCGGCGAGGGCGCCGGCCGTGAGCCGGTGGCCGACCGCCGCGGCCGTCGTCACGCCGAGCATCAGCGCCCCGAACGACGCCGCGTACGCGCCGAGCACCACCGCCGTCTGCGTCGGCGGCATCGACAGCGATCGCACGACGAGCGCGAAGAACACCGGGAAGACGCAGGCGGTCGCGGCCGCCGCGTACGCCCCGCCGAACACCGCGAACCCCAGGATGCCGGCCCGTCGCCGCGGCAACGGGACGTGGAGCGCGACCGAGCCGCGAGCGACCACGAACGCCCCGACGGCGACGAGCGCGACGCCGACCACCGCCTCGAGCACCGGCACGACCGGCTCCAGCGAGCGACCGGCGGCGATCACGACGCCGATCACCAGGCCGAACGCGACGAAGACGCCGGCGGTCGCGGCCGCCGCCCGTACGAGCACCCCCGACAGCGGGGGCCGGTCGCTCCCCGTCGCCGCGACGTAGTAGCCGACGTAGCCGGGCAACAGCGCGTACGCGCACGGCGAGAAGAACGTCGCGACGCCCGCGGCGGCCGCGAACGCGACGAAGGATCCACCGTCGATCACCGCTTTACCGCCCCCGTTTCGGTGAGCGCGGCCTCCAAGTCGTCGACGCCGTGGAGCCCCGAATCCCCCCAGACGAGGCGGTTTCGTTCGTCGAGCACGAACGAGTGGGGGACGTACGTCGCGCCGATCGGTTCCGCCAGCGACAGCGACGGGTCGATCGCGAGCGTCCAGCCGCCGAGGTTCCGGTTCCACCAGTGCCGGACGCCGTCCCGCGTCGTCGCGCTCCCCACCTGCTCGGTGGTCACGGAGACGAACTGGACGTCCTCGGGGACGCGGTCGTGGAACTCGGTCAACGTCCCCATGTGCTGCCGGCAGTCCGTACACCACGTGGCGAAGAAGTCGACGAACGTGACCGACCCGCGTTCGGGGACGACGGCCTCGCCGGCCTCGCTTCCGCTCGCGGGGAGCGTCTCCAGGGTCGTCTCCGGCACGGCGTCTTCCCGAAAGCGCTCGTCGAGTCCCCCCGAAGCGATGATCGCGCCCGTCCCAAGCACGCCGAGTGACCCGAGGCCGGCGAGCGCGTCGCGTCGGTTCACGACACCACCGCCGTCACGTGGCCCTCCTTCGGTCCGGGCGATCGTTTCGGATGCCAGCTCGAGGCGTTCCCGCGCGCGATCCGTCACGTCGTGGCCGCTGCCCCCCGTCATGCCCGCCTCGTTCGGGTCCATTCGTCTTGTACGATCGTAGAATTACTGTCGACATAAGCCTTGTCGGCGTACGTCTCTATCGCCCTCCCGTGGGCTATCGAGCGGTACCGTGGTACGTTCCTCGAACGAGACGGCTCCGAACTCCGCTTTCGTCGCTCCCGGTCACTCCCGTTCCTTCGGGCCCGTCCGTCGAACGAGCGGTGAATCCGTGTTCACGCACTCGGGGCGGCCGCAGACGCCGGCGTCAGCGCCGGCTCGCTTCACGCCGGCGGCGACTCCGTCGATCCGCCAGTCGACGGCGTGACCGGTGTCGCGTTCGTGCTCGGCGAGGGCGACACGCGCATCGCGGAGGCTCCCGTACGCCCCCTGAAACTCGCACTCGCCACACCGGACCACGACGCGCGTTCGATCCATGCGCCGTCGTTGGACGGCCACCGAAAAACCCGTTTCGTGTCGTCGCCGCGCTCGGCGACCGACGGTCCCCGGACGGCCCCGACCCCTCGCCGTCCCACGTGGTTCTGTGCTGAGTATTGTGCGCTCGTTCGGTGATCGTACCAGATCGATTAGGTGGATCCCACACCGACCTCGGTCATGCTCACTTCGGCGGTCGCAGTGGCACCGCCCCCGCCCTCGTCCCTGCCCCACGCGCTCGCGTCGGTATCGTGTGCCCCGTCCGACACGATCTACTCCGCGGAGCCGTTGAATCTCGTCGTCTTCCTACTCGTCGGGCTCCTCGGCGGCGCGCACTGTCTCGGGATGTGTGGTCCGCTCGTGACCGTGTACGCCGATCGGATGCGAGACGACGCGAACGGGGAGGCCGCCACGGCCGGCCGTTCGGACCGACGGAACCACCTCACCGTCCATCAGGTCCGGCAGCACGCCCTCTTCAACCTCGGCCGGACCGTGAGCTACGCCACGCTCGGCGCGGTGTTCGGTTTCGCGGGGAGCCTCGTCTTCGTCACCGGCCGCACCGTGACGACGATCGCTCGGGACGTCCACGCGGTCACGGGGCTGCTCGTCGGGGCCGCGATCGTCGCCGTCGGGGTCCGGTACGCCGTTCGGCTCGAGTTCCGCTCGGTTCCGGTTCCGGGGCTCGCGGTCGCGTCGGCTTTCGTGACCGGCCGGATCGTCCCTCGCGTCGACACGTGGGTCGGTGACGGCCGGATCGCCGGGTTGGGTGCCGCCCACGGGCTCCTCCCGTGTCCGCTGTTGTACCCGGCGTTCCTGTACGCGTTCGTGCAGGGGAGCGCGGCCGGCGGCGCGGTCGCGCTCGGGGTGCTCGGGCTCGGCACGATCCCGGCGATGTTCCTCGTCGGCACGGTGTTTCAGTCCGTGAGCCGGGAGACGCGGCTCCGGTTCCACCGGGTCCTCGGTGTCGCGTTCATCGCACTCGGCTACGTCCCGCTCCAACACGGGCTCGCGACCCTCGGCGTCCCGCTTCCGCACCCACCGATCCCGTACTACTCGCCGCTGTGATCCCTCTCGCCGAGGACAGTCGTTCGACAACCGCACCAGACCGGTTATGCGTCTCGATCCCGTTCGATCGCACATGAAACGCCGGGCGCTGCTCGGAGGTGTGGGAACGGTTGCGGCCGGGTCGATCGCCGGTTGCGTGACGCGGCTGTTCGATGACGAGCCCGACGGGGTCGTCCTCGACCCGCAGGAGGACCAAATCGCCGACAGCGAGGACCTCTCGTACCCCGCTTACGGACAGCGACTGCCCGAGTTCGAGCTCCACGACCCGGTTTCCGACGTGACGATCGACAGCGCGTCGCTGGACCGAACGGCGATCGTCACCGCGATCTTCACCTTCTGTCCGGCGGAGTGCGGGATCCTCCTCAACCAGCTCGTCGGCGTCCAGGGGGTCCTCGCGGAGGCGGGGATGACCGACGAGGTCGCCTTCCTCCCGATCACGTTCGACCCGGAACGCGATGACGCGGACGCGTTCCGCGAGAACGCCGACATGGTCGGCGCGGACCTCGACGCCGGCAACTGGCACTACCTTCGCCCCGAGTCGTCGTCGGCGGCACGGGCGGTCGTCGACGACGGGTTGGGGATCGGGTTCGAACGCACGACGGACAGCGATCGAGTCGAGGGGTACGACTTCATCCACGCCGTCGTGACGCTGCTCGCCAATCCGGACGGGGTGGTCGAGCGGGCGTATCGCGGGGAGAACCTCGATCGGAACCGCGTCGCCGCCGACGCCGAGGCCGTCGTCGAAGCGTTTCGGGATCGGTGAGATCGAGCCGCCGATCTCTCGTCGAACTGATATCGACGGGACACGAAGGGCCGACACGTGAGTTCTCACGACACCGCTGGAACGGTACTCGTCGCGGTCGCGAACGCCGAGACGGCCGATCGACCGTCGCCGCCGCTCGCCGATCAGACGAGCAGCTGGATGTCCGCCTCGACCATCTCCTGGAACGCGGAGGCCGCGCCGACGCCGGTCGTGACGCCGTCGTAGAAGTCGGCCTCGTCGTAGCCGAGGAGGTCGATCGTCATCTGACACGCCTGTAGGTCGACGCCGCTCTCGAGGGAGATCTCGATGAGTTCGTCGATCGAGGCGACGTCGTTGTCGGCGATCTTGTTCCGCATCATGCGCGTCGTCATCCGATCCATGCCGGGCAGCGCCGCGATGGCGTTCGGAACCGGCATGTTCGGGTTGCCCACGGAGCTGAGCTTGAGATCCTTCGAGTTCTCCTCGTGGAGGATCTCGAGCCCCCAGAACGTGTGGAAGACGGTGACGTCGTAGCCGAACGCGGCCGCGGTGCTCGCGAGGATCAGCGGCGGGTACGCCATGTCGAGCGTCCCCTTCGTCGCGACGATCACCATCTTCTTGGGCCCGTCGGTGGTCTCCGCCCGGAGATCCGCGAGGTCCCGCTCGAGCTCGTCGACGCGCGACTGCAGCTCGGCGATCTCCTCGGGGGTGAACGCGTCGCCCGAGCCCGCTGGCGTATCCGTGCTCATCTACTCGGCCTTCCGGACGTAGTGTTTGTAGACGTCCTCGCCTCCCTCGGTCGCCTCCTCCTGTGCGATCAGCTCGGCGCCGTCGGTCGACTCGGCCCAGCCGCCGATGTCGCTCATGCTCCCGGAGTCGGTCGAGACGACTTCGAGCGTCTCGCCCGCCGGCAGGTCTTCGAAGGCTCCCTTCGTCTTGATGACCGGCATCGGGCAGTTCTGTCCTTTCACGTCGAGGGTTTCGCTTGCTTCCGTGCTCATTGTTTTCTCCCCCTGTGTTGGGGCTATCCAACAATACTGGTTGTCTCCCAATAAGTGTGTCGATTAGTGGGATTGATTTGAACTACTGGATTATTCGGCTCTCTATTCATGCGTCTACTCTCGTGTACGGGTCTCTTACGCTTCAAAAACGGCTTCTCTCCGAATCTATATTGTACACTAATTGAAAAACTATGCAAACTCTTAAGTCGAAGTGGCGAGTACGGTGGAACGTAATGGACTTGGACGCGATGGATTTCCCGACACCGGACGCCACGGTCGAATCGATCAGCCCCGAAGCGCTCAAAGCGCGAATAGACGATGGGGAGGACGTGACGCTGCTCGACGCCCGGATGGCGGGCGACTACGAGGAGTGGCGCATCGACGGCGAGAACGTCGAGAGCATCAACGTCCCCTACTTCGAGTTCCTCGACGAGGAGATCGACGCCGACGTCCTCGCGTCGATCCCCGACGACGAACACGTCACGGTCCTCTGTGCGAAGGGTGGCGCGAGCGAGTTCGTCGCCGGCGCGCTGGCGGACCGTGGCTACGACGTCGACCACCTCGCGGAGGGGATGAACGGTTGGGCGTCGATCTACGAGGCCCACGAGGTGGCGGCGTACGACGGTTCCGGGACGCTGTTGCAGTACCAGCGACCCTCCAGCGGCTGTCTCGGCTATCTCGTCTACGACGGCGACGAGGCCGCCGTGATCGACCCCTTGCGCGCGTTCACCGATCGTTACCTGGCGGACGCCGCCGAACTGGGGGTCGAGCTCACGTACGCGTTCGACACGCACGTGCACGCGGATCACGTCTCGGGGCTCCGCGAGCTCGCCGCCGAGGGCGTCGAGGCGGTCCTTCCCGCCGCAGCGGCCGACCGCGGCGTCACCTACACCGACGAGGTGACGCTGGTGTCGGACGGCGACGCGTTCGCGGTCGGCGACGCCGCCATCGAGACGGTGTTCACTCCCGGTCACACGACCGGAATGACGTCGTACCTGATCGACGACGGGCTCCTTGCGACCGGCGACGGCCTGTTCATCGAGAGCGTCGCCCGTCCCGACCTCGAAGAGGGTGACGACGGCGCGCCCGACGCTGCACGCACCCTCTACGCCTCGCTCCAGGAGCGAGTGCTCTCGCTCCCCGACACAACGCTCGTCGGTGGCGCACACTACAGCGACGCCGCCGAACCAGCCGCGGACGGGACCTACACGGCCACGATCGGCGACCTGAAGGCGCGGATGGACGCGCTCTCGATGGGCGAGACGGACTTCGTTCAGCTCGTCCTCGCCGACATGCCTCCCCGGCCGCCCAACTACGAGGAGGTCATCGAGACGAACCTCGGGCGGAACGAGATCGACGACGAGGAGGCGTTCACCCTCGAACTCGGCCCGAACAACTGCGCCGCGAGCCAGGATGCCCTCACGAGTGACTAACGACGACGTTCCACGCGTGTTCCACGACGGCGTTCAACGCGTGTTCCACGACGGCGTTCCACGAGCGATGGACGTCAACGGCGGGGTTCACCACCGATGATCGCGGACCTCCTCGCGCCCGGCACGATCGAGGCGCTGTTCCCGAACGGGATCTCCCGGTACGCCATCGGGGGGCTTCTCGTCGGTCTCGGAACCGTTGTCATCTACCTCGGGACCGGGATCACCGCCGGCGCGAGCACGTTCCTCGAGTCGACGCTGTCGTACGTCTCGGCACAGTCGCGGTTCGAACAGTACCGGCCCTCGCGCGACTGGCGCGTCGTGTTCACGGTCGGGATCGTCGGTGGCGCGGCGGTCTACGCGCTGATCTATCAGGGCGAAGCGTGGGCGCTCGCGGGGAGCGGCTGGACCACGGAGGTCCAGCCGTGGCGGCTGCTCCTCGGCGGGATCCTCGTCGGGATCGGTACTCGGATCGGAAAGGGATGTACGTCCGGACACGGGATCTGCGGCGTCGGATCGGTGTCGCGGACTTCGCTCGTCGGCGTCGTGACGTTCCTGATCGTCGCGATCGTGACCGCCAACCTCGTCGCCGCGATGGGGGTGAGTCCGTGATGGCCGACCGACACCCGCTGTTCATGCCGCTGGTGCTGGTCGGGGGGCTCGTCTTCGGGTTCGGACTCGGGTTCAGCCACATGGCCCGTCCGGAGGTCGTCATCGACTTCCTGACGTTCCGTGACCTCGGGCTGCTGTTCGTGATGTTCGGCGGGTCGATCGTCGCCGGGCTCGCGTTCTGGGTCGTCCCGCGGCTCCGATCGAACGCGCCGCTCACGGGACGGCCGTACGGCCGACGCCTGAAGTCGTTCGACCGCAACGTGCTGATCGGCGGGTCGGTTTTCGGGGTCGGCTGGGGGCTCTCCGGGATCTGTCCCGGCGCGGCGTACGCCAGCCTCGGCGTCGGCAACTGGCCGATCCTCTACGCCATCGGCGGGATGTTCATCGGCGCCTACGTTCAGGGCGTGTGGCGGAGTCGGGAGCCGTCGGCCGACGCCGACGGCGTTCCGAGCGACGACTGACTGACAACTCTTCGGTGTCGGCCGGGAGCTGATCGGCGACCGCCACTCCAGCGCAACCACTCCGAGCGAAGCTTTATGTACTGTCTCCGCGTAGTATTGCTTCTAATGAACACTACTGAATCCGAACCAACCGACGCCTCCGAGAAGGGCGCGGCGCGCCCACGACCCCTCGCGGACGAGGCCGCGCTCGACGAGTTCCGAACCGACGTGGACGTCGCTCTCGTGGAGTTCTATACGGACGGCTGCGGGATCTGCCGGAGCATGGAGCCCGTGTTGGGGAACGTCGCCCGGGAACTCGGCATCGCCGTCGGGCTCGTGAACCCCCGGGACGACCCGACGCTCATCGAGCGATTCGACGTGCGAAGCGTCCCGCTGTTCGTGCTCTTCGTCGACGGCGAGCCCGTCGCACGCCTCGCCGACGGCTTCGTTCCGGGCGACGAGCTCGCGGCGTGGGTCCAAGCGCACGCGACGTAACCCCGTCCGACGTGTCGCGGTTACTCCTCCCGATCGAGGCGTTTACGGCGGGATTCGAACTCCTCTTCGGAGATGTCGCCTCGGGCGTACGCCAGACGGAGCTCCTCGACGGCGGGGTCGCGTGACTGTCGACCACGGCTGAGGCCACGAACGATCAGGTAGCCACCGCCGAGTACGACCAGTACCACGAGGACCGGCACGAGGAGGCCGACGAGCGGCCACCATCCGTTCCCGCCCCAGGTACCCATCATCCCACCGTATCCGACCATTCCACCGATACCGACCCCCATCATCAGGAGCGGTACGAGGAGCAGTGCCCCGAGGAGGAGGAGGACGAGCGTCGCTGCATCGACGCCGTCACCTCCCGACATCACCGCTCACCCCGAAGACGTCGCTCCGTTCTTTCATACGGGACGTTTCGGCAGCGACCGCGTTAAGCGTATGGGTGATCGGAGTACGTGCCCCCCGCTCATCGCGCGGTGACGGTGAGCGGCTCACTTCGGGAGCGAACCGTTTTCTATCGTGGGCATAAATGGGTCGTATGTCCACGATAACTCCGTCCGGACTGGACGAGCGGCGCACGTCCGGTGAGGACCCGTTCGTCCTCGACATCCGCCCGGCCAACGACTTCGCTCGCGGGCACATCGACGACAGCCACAACGTGCCGGTGTACGGAGACCTTCAGCGTGGAACCGACGCGTCGTTGCGTGCTCACCTGGACGAGCTCCCGGCGGACCGATCGGTCATCGTCGTCTGCAAGGCCGGGATCGTCGCCCGCCGCGCGACCGCGGTGTTGAGTGAGGAGGGATACGACGCGTCGACCCTGCTCGGGGGAATGAGCGGCTGGAACGGCTACCGTAACGACACGCTCGGCTACAAGCTCCGGTCGCTCCTGTGGTCGCTCTCCGGCTGAGCGACCGGGCGCGATCGGTCCGGCGCGGGCCGTCCACCCATCCATCCATCCATCCCGGCCGAGGTCATCGGAAGCGTCCGTGACAAGCCGACCGTACCTAAGAGTAATCCCCGCCGCGTCGGCCGGTTCTCCGGGTAACAGATCAATAACAATCCGCCCCGTCGACGTGTGTCGGCTCGGATGGATATCAGTATCGAGGAAGCGTCGGAGGGGGAGCTATGGAACGATCTTCTCGCGGAGAGCTCCCGTGGCTCGCCGTTTCATCGGTACGAGTTCCTCACTACGTGTGCGGAGTACGCCGGCGCGGTGTGTCGTCCCTACATCGGCTACAAGGGGAACGAGCCGGTCGGGCTGTTCCCCGTCTTCGAGGTGCAAAAGGGGCCGTTTTCGGTCGCGTTTTCGCCGCCGCCAGAACTGAAGGTTCACTACTTGGGCCCCGTCCTGTTGAACCTCGGGGAGCTGAAGTCGCGCAAGCGCGAACAGCGCAACCGGCGGTTCATCGAGGCCGTCCTCGACGAGGTCGAACGCGAGTTCGACCCGCGATACGTCCACGTCCGGACGACGCCGGCTCACCACGACGAGCGCCCGTTCCTGTGGGCCGGCTACGATGGAACGTCCCGTCACACCTACGTGATCGACCTGACGGCGGATCGGGAGGATCTGCTGGCGGGGTTCAGTAGCGACCTCCGGAAGCACGTCCGGGACCACGCCGGTGCGCTCGACGTCTCGCGGGCGACGGGCCCGGAGGTCGAACGGATCATCGAGGAGGTGGCTGCGCTCCACGAGCGAAAGGACGTCGACTACACCGTCCCTCCGCCGTTCGTCAGGGACGTCCACCGACGGCTCCCCGACGGCATGGTCCACGCCCATCTCTGTCGGTACGAGGGCGAGTTCTGCGGCGGCGAGGTCGCGTTGGAACACGACGGCGTCGTGTACGGCTGGCAGTCGGTCGCCGACACCGATCTCCCGGTCCCGGTGTACGACCTCCTGTACTGGAACGCGATCGAGTCGGCTCGGGACCGCGGTTGCACCGGATACGACCTGTTGGGCGCGAACAACCCGGACCTCTGTCGGTACAAGTCGAAGTTCGCCCCGGACCTCCGGCGTTACCACTCGCTGAGCCGGGGCGGCTGGGAGATGAAGCTCGCGGCGAAGGTGTACAAGACGTTCCGGTAGTTGGCCTCCTCCCCGTCCTGAAACGCGAGGCTTTCGCCTCGAACCTTCCGTAACTCGCTCCGCGACGCCGATCACGCCCCGTTTTCGGCCGCGGCACGCTCGCCGCGGCGGACCGCCAGGGCCCCGTGGTATAGGATCGCTGTGCAGACGACCAACGCCGACCCGATCAGGAGCACGAAGCTGACACGATCGAGGGCCGGTACTCCCAGCCAGTCGGCGAGTTCGCCGAGCCCGACCGCGATGCTGGCGACCAGCAACATCCCGCCGAAGTAGATCGTGACGTCGTCCTCCGCGACGTACGCCGTCGCGGCCGAGCCGATACGGGCCCCGAGCGCGCTGCCGATCAACAGCGCGGTGACGACTCCGAGGTCGATGACGCCGGCGCGTCCGTACGTGAACGCGCCGATCGCGCCGGACATCAGCCCGCCGAGCAGGCTCGTCCCGACCGCGATGGCGAGCGGCGTCCCGATCACGTAGTAGATCGCGGGCATCCGAACGAAGCCGCCGCCGACACCGAGGAAACCGGAGACGACCCCGACGCCCCCGCCGACGCCGGAGATCGTCCACAGCGAGGCCCTGCTTCCGTCCGCGAGCGTCGTCATCGGCGGGAGGTCGTACGACTGTATCCGTCGGGCGATCTCGGGGACGTCGTCCGACGACGCGTCGTCGACCCCGTCCGCCGACGGATCGGAGTCCGCCGCCTCTCCGGGGCTGTCGCCGGTGAGCGCGTTCCTCGTGAACAGGGCCCCGATCGCCGCCAGCAGCAGGACGTAGGCGACGCCGATGACGAGGTTCGCTAGTCCTAAGACCTCGAGCCCGAACACGAGCCGGCTACCGACCTCGATCCCGACGGTTATCCCGACGAACATCAGCGCGCCGAGCTTGTAGTCGACCTGCCCGGCGTCGTGGTGTTTGAGCGTCGCGATGACGGCCGTCCCGAAGACGAACGCCATCGAACTACCGATCGCAACCGGTGCGGGATACCCGAGGATCAACAGGGCGGGGGTGACGAGGAAGGAGCCGCCCATGCCGAAGAACCCGAAGAACACGCCGACCATGAACCCGAAGCCGACGAACAGCACGAGGAGTTCGGGGGACAGACCGAGGACCGTCATCACGCTACGACCGCTGGAGCCGTTCGAAGACGCTCGGCGCGAGCGCGTCCTCGAGTAGGCCGTATCCGAGGTGTAACGCCGCGGCTTCGAGGAGGACGATGATGAGCAGCGCTATCGCTTGCGTCGTCGGCGACGCCGCGCCGAGGGCTTCGGTTACCGCCACGATGCCCCGCGAAGAGTTGTGTGTAGCTGTGTCATCAGCGATCTCTATCCGTAACTACTGCCCGACGCTACATAATGGTTTTGAACTAAAAACACAATACTATATTCGAGTGACGGACCGATAGCTTTGTATAACGTATGTCGACGTAATTGTTCGACGGTCCCTCCCTCGACACGTCGCCGGATCGTTCCGAATGCCGCCGTGATTCTCGATCCGTCGGCCGATATAGGGGACCCGAACGCTTAATATCCGTTCGTTAATATTGTTTTATATGAACAATATGGGTGTGCGAAGACTGCGGTTCGAAGCGGCGGCGTCGTGGGTGATCGGTCGATGACCGGAAAGTCGGCGGTCATCGCCACGGACCTCTCCACCGCCAGCGAGACGATGATCGAGTCAAACACCGGGCTCGGGTGTCTCGGTCGGATCGGCGTCGGCCGGATCCACCTCGTGACGGTCGTCCCCTCGAACGTGCACACGGGGATGCCGGGGATGCGGTTTCGGGCACGACGGGAGCGTGCGCTCGCCGGATACCGGGCGACGGTCGAGGAGGCCGGCTTCGAAGTCGAGACCCACGTCGTTCGCGGGACGCCACACCGTCGGATCAACGGGATCGCCGGCACCGTCGGTGCGGACCTGATCCTCGTCGGGTCCCGCGGGAAAAGCCCCCTGGAGAACCGTGTCATCGGCTCGACCGCGCGAAACCTCGCACGGACGACGGCCGTTCCCCTCCTCGTCGACCGGATCGAGCGTCGCGTCGACGACCCCGAACCGGTCCGCCGCCACCTGTTCCGTCGGACGCTGTACGCGACGGATTTCTCCGAGAACGCCGAGCGCGCGGCGGACGCGTTCGAGTACCTCCGACACGCGACCGAGGAGGTCACCCTCGTCCACGTCGACAGCCCGAAGGAGCGACTTGACGGGTCCGGCGTCGATCCCGAAGCGGAGCTCGAATCGACCGCCGACCGGCTCCGCGAGTGGGGGCTCACGACCCGTATCGACGTCCGCCAGGGTGACCCCGCCGAGGGGATCCTCGCGGCGGAGCGCGACCACGACCCGAGCACGCTGTTGGTCGGATCGCGGGGACGCAGCCGGCTCCGACGGCTTCTGCTCGGGAGCGTTTCCGACACGGTCGTCGCCCGCGCGACAGGGAACGTGTTGCTCGTGCCGCCGCCACGGTCTACCTGACCGGGCCTGCTCGCTCGGAACCGACGGCGTCCGCTCGGTTCCCGTCGACAGTCTCTCTCCCCAACCCAGTTCTGCCGGGCCTCGTTGAACCCACGTTTTAAGACGTACTTTGGTCCGGAACGGCCGGTCGTCGAAGCGTGCGATCGGGTGGTGCCGTCGCTCGTCGTTTTTATAAGGGGCGACGGAAGTGTGCCCCGGGTGTTTATAAGCGGACGGCGGATACGCGGCCGCTTCAGCGAAGCCGCGCGACGACGACGAACGTCTCGGGACGGGTGGCCTCGGAGACGACCTCGAACCCGCCACGTTCGAGGGCGTCGACCGCGTCGACGGCGGCGTACCGCTCGTCGGTCGGTGGCCCGCTCTCGCCGCTCCCGTCGGCGGACCAGTCGGCGATCACCGCCCGAGCGCCGGGGCGGAGGACGCGCGCCACCTCGTCGATGGCGGCGTCGCTGGCGAACTCGTGATACGTCATCGTCGAGAACACGCCGTCCAGCGCGTCCGTGGCGAACGGGAGATCGGCCACGTCGCTCGTGACGCACTCGACGTTCGCCGGGACGCCCTTCTCGCGGTAGGCGTCGTGCATGGCCTCCTGTACGTCGACGGCGTAGACGGTCCCCGCCCGCGGGGCGACGTCGTCCGTGTAGAAGCCGGTCCCGCTCCCGAGGTCGGCTATCACGTCACCGTCGACCGGGTCGAGCGCGTACAGCAGCTCCTCTCGCGAGAGCCACCGGTACCGGTTGGCCGCGTCCTCCAGTCGATCCGCCTTTCCTGCGTCGAACGTGTGAAATCCCATCGTGTGGTGTCTCCGCTCGTAGCTACCTCTGTCCGTCGGTCGCTCGTTCGCGTCTTCGACCGAGTTCCCGTCCCGTCGGTCGCCCGTTTACGTCACGGTTCCGGTCTCAGGCGGTATGCCGATCGATCGCGGCCGTCAGGCTCTCGGCGGTCTGTGCGCCGACCATCCGGTCCGAGAGCTCGCCGTCGACGAACAGCAGGAGCGTCGGGATCCCCTGGACGCCGTACTCTCCGGCCAGGCCCTGGAACCTGTCGACGTCGACCTTGAGCACGGCCGCGTCGGTGTCGGCGGCCAGCGCCTCGATCGTCGGCTCCATCATCTGGCAGGGCCCACACCAGTCCGCGTAGAAATCGACGAGAACGACGTCGTACGCCGACACGGCGTCCTCGAGGTCCCCTTCAGCACCCAGCGCGATCGGTTCCGTCGGAACGGGCTCGCTTTTCGAACTCATCGCTTCCGGCTACGACGTGTACACTTATAATAGCTTTGGATGGTTTTTACAATATTGAATGACAACCGAACGCCCCTATACCATGCGGGTGTGGGCGGCTTAACCGACGATACTCTGGCTATTCCGTCTGGACCGGTGTGGTCATGAGCGCTCGGCTTGGTCCGTCCGCCACACGGGCAGGGGTCCGTCTCACCACCAATACTGTGCTCTATCGCACTCAGGCGGCGTCTGCTCCGATCGGAGGTATAACCGCTCCGTAAGTTATCCATGGTCGCGGAGGGGTTACCGAGATATAGTATTGTGTTGTTTAGACACAACTGTTATAACGGCCTGACGGATACGATACGTTGAACAGAAATGTACACGGTTCGAACTACTATCTGCGTCGGCCGGAGGGCGAATCGATGGCTGGATTAGCGGTTCCAACGTGGGACCCACAGACGGCGCTGTTGATCGGCGTGATACTGCTGGAGGCCGTCGTGTTGTACGTCGGCTACGGCGGGCTCGAGCGGCTCGTCGGACCTCGCGTCATGGACGTCCTGGTCGGGGGTGACCAACGTGCTGGACAGTAGCTTCGCTCTCTTGGGCGGCTCGCCGGAGCTGCTGGCGCTGTTCGTCGGCTTCGGGCTCGTCGTCGGCGTCCTCTTCGGGTTCTTCGGGATGGGCGGTTCCTTCCTCGTCACCCCCGCCCTGTTGATGATGGGCTACGCGCCGCGGGTCGCGGTCGGTAGCGGGATGGCGTTCGTCTTCGGGACGGCCGTCATCGCGACGCTCAAACACCACGACCTCGGGCAGGTCGACTACAAGCTCGGCGTGATCATGATCGCGGGGACGACGCTCGGTATCGAGGTCGGGCGCGCGAGCGTCTTCTATCTGGAGGCTCTCGGGCTGGCCGGCGGCGTCATCAGCGTCGCGTACGTGCTCCTGCTCGGCGGTATCGGGCTGTTGGTCACTCGCGAAGCCCTCGCCGGCGACGGTGCCGGGATCGATCACGACGCCGCGGACAAGGACCTCAGCGACTACGAGATCCCGCCGGTGGCCAAACGGATCCAGGAGACGGTTCGGATCCCGCCGATGGTCTCCCTGCGCGGCGACGTACAGGTCTCGGCGTGGGTGATCACGTTCGTGGCGTTTCTCACCGGCCTGTTGTCGGGGTTTCTCGGGGTCGGCGGCGGGTTCATCCGCATGCCGGCGATGATCTACGCCATCGGGGTCCCGGTCCCGGTGGCCGTGGGGACCGACCTCTTCGAGATCGTCTTCTCCGGCGCGATCGGGAGCTACCTCTACGGACAGGGCGGCGGCGTCGATCTCGGCATCGTCGTGCCGCTCCTGTTCGGTAGCGCGCTCGGGGCCCGCGTCGGCTCGGCCGCGACCGCCGTCGTCGACGCCGACGGGATCAAGGTGTACTTCGGCGGGATGCTCCTCGTCGGCGCGCTGGCGGTCGGCATCGGCGAAGTCGGGTCCTACGTGGGCAGCGAGTTCCTCGAGACGCTCGGGCTGCTGCTCGTGATCGGCGCCGCCGTCGTCGTCGCGGCCGCGATCCTCTACACGGCCCTGCGGTCCCTGCGCGCGACGCGCCGCCGAGGGGCGGCGTCCCCGGAGTAAGCTCTCCTTTCCCGCCGACTGCTCCGGTTTCTTCGTTGATCGCCCCGGCTTTCATCGGGCCGTTCCGGATCGTTCGACTGCGCTTCTCGGTCGAGCCGTCTCGGTCGTGGCCGGCCTTCGAGCGCGGTGTCGAGCGTTCTCCGGGTGTGGTCAGGCGCTCCATTACAAAGGCCGTCATCTCCCGTTCCAACGGTACACGTCGGCCCCGCTCGGGGACTCGACTACAACCATCGTCGTCTATGACCCCTATGACCCGACAGAACCGTTTCCCGTCGTTCTCGTCCGTTCTCGCCCGTATCGTTCCCACGCGGCATCCCGTCATTCCCGCTCCTCCCGTCACGGATGTCGATCGCTGACCGGATCTCGCGCGGGGTGAGCGCGTCGTTCGGGGCGAACCTGATCGACACGCTCGCGAACTCGCTGCTGATCGTCATCCTCGCGCGGTACCTGATGACCCCGGAGGAGTACGGGCTCTTCTTCTACGCGCTGTCGATCATCGGCGTCGTCGCGATCTTCGGAACGCTCGGGCTTCCGTCGTCCGCCGGCCGCTACGTCACGGAGTACGGCGAGGTCGACCGCGATCAGGTCCGCTACGTCATTCGCTCCTCGCTTTGGACGCTGCTGCTCCTCTCTCTCGGCGTCGGCCTCGCCGTCTCCGCGGGGAGCCCGCTCATCGCCGACTACCTCGACGAGCCGGGGCTCGCCCCGGTGCTCGTGTTCGGGATCGGCTACATCGTCTTTCAGTCGCTCCGGAAGCTGCTCGTCAGCGTGTTTCAAGGGCTCAACCGGGTGGACTTGAGCGCCCTCGTCAGCGCGCTGTCGGCGATCGTCCGGTTCGTCTTCGTGATCGCGCTCGTCGGGCTCGGGTTCGGCGCGGCCGGCGCGTTCCTCGGCTACATCATCGGGTTCGCGGTGGCCACGGCGGTCGGCGGGGTCGTCCTCTACCGCCGGTTCTATCGGACGTACGATCCGTCGGTCGCTCGCGACAGCGACCTCGTTCGGCGGCTCCTCGAGTACAGCGTCCCCCTGACCGCCACCCGCGGGGCGACCGTCCTGGACAAGCGGGTCGACACGATCCTCGTCGGCGCGCTGGTGAACCCGGTCGCCGTCGCCTACTACACCGTCGGCAAACAGGTCGCACAGGTGGCGGTCACCCCGGCGACCTCGCTCGGGACGACGATCTCCCCGACGGTCGGCGAGCAGAAGGCCGGAGACAACCGGGAGCGGGCCGCACGGATATACGAACGCTCGCTCGAGGCGGTGCTCATCCTCTACATCCCGGCGGTCGCCGGGCTGTTCCTCGTCGCCGACCCGCTCGTCCGCCACGTGTTCGGCCCCGACTACGTCGGCGGGGTCATCGTCGTCCAGATATTCTCCGTGTACGTCCTCGTGAACTCGATCTCGCGGATCACGAGCGACGGCCTCGACTTCCTCGGTCGGGCGCGACACCGGGCAATAATCAAAACGACCATGGCGGTCGCCAACTTCGGGCTCAACCTCCTGTTGATCCCGGAGTTCGGCGCGGCCGGCGCGGCCGTTGCGACTGTGATCACCCACAGCGGCTACGTGTTCACGAACGTCTTCATCATCACCCTCGAGCTCCCGGTCTCGTTCGGCCGCGTCGCCCGTTCGTCCGTACAGGTCGCCGTCGTCTCCGTGGTCATGGCAGCTAGCGTCGCCATGCTCGTCCCGTACGTCTCGGGCGTCCCGACGCTCCTGGGAGTCGTCGGCGTCGGCGTCGCTATCTGGGCCGGGCTGTCCGTTTCGACCGGGATCGTCGACGTCGCGGAGATACGTGACTACTTCGCCTGATGATTACTTCGCCTGGTAACTACACCGCCTAACCGGAGGGTCGAGGGTCGAGACCGTTACCGCCGGTCGACGAGGTCCTCGACCGCGGCCCCGGTCGCGATGATGAACGACTCGCGGTCCCGCTCGGCCTCGTCGTCACAGGCGAAGACGACGTGGCGGCGGCCGCCGCGGTTCGTTTCGCGGACGGTCCACTTTCCGGGCGAGTATCCCAGGTCCGCTACCGGGTCGGGATCGGGCGGGAGCCGCTCCCATTCGCCGAACGACATTGACACCATCGTCAGATGTCGCTGCTCTCGATCGTGACTTCGAGAACGCCGTCCACACTCATCGAGGTGAGCTCTCCGGAGTAGCGGAAGCCGTCGATGCCTTTTGCAACGACGCCCACGACGGAACCCTCATCGACGACGTCGTCCATGTCGTCCCACACCGTGTTGCCTTCGGAGCTGATGGTCTCGTCGGGCTCGATGTCGCCGGAGACGTGGAACTCGTAGCTCGCGATCGAATCGACCCGCGTCCCGTCGACGATGATCCGGTTCGAGAGCTCGCCGTCCGCTCCAGTGGGGAGTTCGTCCTCGTTCTCGTCTTCCTCTTCGTTCTCGTCTTCCTCCTCTTCGGAATCGGAGGGTTCCTCCTCTTCCTGTTCTTCCGCTTCCTCTTCTTCCGCTTCCTCTTCTTCCGCTTCCTCTTCTTCCGCTTCCTCTTCTTCCGCTTCCTCTTCTTCCTCCAGGGTCGTGCCGTACTCCTCCATCAGCTCCTCGATGGTGAGCTCCTCGTCGTCGGCGTACAGCGTCAGGCCGTCGACGTCGCCCGTGACGTCGATGTCGAGGAGGCCGCCCAGGAACCGGAAGGAGTCACCGCTCTCGCCGCTGCCTCCGCCGGTCGAGCCGGTCGCGGTCCACGTGCCGTCGTCGTTTTCCTCCGCGCTGTCGGTCGGTGCCGAGCGGTTCGCACGGAACTCGTCGCGGTCGTACAGCGGCGTGATCTCGTCCGTGGCCGTGAACGAGTAGTTGATCCCGCCCGAATCCGTCGTCACGAGGACGAGTTCGGTCGAGTCGTCGACCGCGTAGTCGTTGTCGTCATCGTCCGTTCCGTCGGTGTCGGTGAAGGACCCGTCGGTGCTCGGCTCGTCCGCGTCGGGCACCGTGCAGTCGCTGCCCTGGCAGACGTTCGTGAACCAGTCCGGGACGTCGAGGTCGCCCGTTCCGGTGACGCTGATGTTGTTCCCGGTCCAGCCCTCAGCGCGGGAGCGCTTGGGAGCGATCGCGGCGATGTCCCTGTCGTTTCGGATCCGAACGTTCTCCATGTGACCCGTGCTCAGCGGCGAGTCCTTCGAGAAGCGGATCGGGCCGCCACCGCCGAGGTCGTCGCCGGTGTGGATGATGTCGACGTTCTCGATCACCATGTCCTGGGAGTGTTCGTAGTTCCCGATGCGGATCCCGCGCTGGTTCCGGCCACCGCCGCCCGCCACCGGCGCGGAGTCGTCGTTGAGCACCACACAGTTCCGCACCGTGCTGCCCCGCCCGCCGATGCGGATGCCGGCGATGTTGTTGTTGTGAACGAAACAGCTGTCGACGACGACCTTCCCGCCCTCGCCCTTGCCGGGCGACGTGGCGTAGATGCCGTTGTCGGTGAACCCTCTCACGTAACAGTTCCGGAACTCGACCTCGCCGGCGTGGTCGCCGGGGACGTAGAACGCCCGCCCGCTCGTTCCCTCGACGGACCCGTCGGGGAAGTTCCAGTTGTCGACGACGACACGTGCGCCCGACTCGGCCTCGAATCGGTTCCGCGACTCCTCGACGGTGCCCCGAACCGTGAAGTTCTGGATCGCGATCGTTCCCTCCTCGGCGACGATCGTGTTTCGGTACCAGTCGTCGACCGCGTTCAGGATGACCTCGCCCTGACCGATGACCGCCGCGTTCCGGGTCGCCGCGCGGTGGAATCCGCGGCCCTCCCAGTCGTACTCGCCCTCCGGGACGCGTACTTCAGTCCCGTCGACGAAGTACTCGTCGAGGTACGGGTCGATCACGTCGCCCTCGGAGAGCCCCTCCTCGCCGAGATCGACGACTCGATCCGTCTCGAGTCCGTCGAACGCGGAGGCGGCACCGACGCCGCCCGTCGCCGCGATCGCCGCACCTGCGCCCGCGATCTTCATGAACGACCGCCGGCCGACCCCTGACTCGGTAGGTACCTCATACTCCGAACCGGAGTCGGTATGTTGATCGTTACTGTCTCCGTCGTTGGAATGGCCTTTCGCCATGTCCGGGTAGGATATGCTTATAGAAGAATAGCTATCGACCGGTTCCTTTGACACGCTCCGTACTTGCCTGTCCATGGCTCACGGGTGTTTGCGCGCACACTTCGTTTCGTTATGGATACCTTGATTCGAAATCACGGGACGCTACCTTGTTTATAATATCTGCTTACCCGCAGTACGGCTGTCGTACCTCAGGGGTCCGAGGGCGCACCGTCGGGGCTCCGGCGGTAAGCTCCCGTTTTCGAGGTTGTATGATGGAATTACCGGCCCTATGGTGGCGTTATCGACTGTATGGGGCCGTTACCGGTTGACCGTCACCCGCCTGCCCCGCTCTCACTCGCTGGCGACCTCCAGGATCGTGTCGACCATGAACTCCGTGACGTCGTCGGCCCCCTCGAGGTAGGCGTCGCGCTTCCGCTCCCATCGGTCGGGCGCGTCCGGGTCGCCGGCCAACTCCACGGCCCGGTCGACCGCCCGTCCCTCGTCGCCGTACGACTCGACGATCCCCGCCTCCCCGAGCACCTCGAAGTTGCTGAACTCGGTGCTCGTGTACGAGCCGGACCTGACGGTCGGCGTCCCGAGCAGCCCGGCCTCGGTCGCCATCGTGTTCGAGTCCGTCACGACGGCCCCGGCCTCCGCGAGGAGGTCGTGTATCGCCGCGGGCGGAACCGGGACCGGCTCCGCCGACAGGTCCGTGGAGATGCCGTCCTCGGCGGAGACGTACACCGGTCCGAACGCGGACAGCTCGTCGACGAGCCGCCGCTTGGCGTCCGGTGAGAGCCCTTCGAGCCCGACGTCGTGGTGTGCGCCCATCGAGACGAACCGCAACACGGCGTACGGCTCGTCCGGCTCGACCCCGTGTTCGCGGAGCCGGTCCCGGTCCGCCTCGAACCGGTTCGGGTGGAGGTACGCCAGCTCCTGGACGCCGTCATGGCGGCGGTGGGGCGTCCCGTAGTCAGTTCGGAACGTCGTCGACGTACACAGCCGGTCGATGAACGGCAACAGCGCCTTCGTCATGCGGGTCGTTCCCTCGTGGTCGTGGAACACGACGCTCTTCGCGCCGGTCGCGGCGGCCGCGGCGACCGCGGTCGGGCTCACGCGGCTGACGATCACGTCCGGCTTGTACCGCCAGTCGTACCGGACCATCCGCGCGCCCCGGAGCCCCCATTCCGAGAGCAGCCCGGTCTTCCGTTCGCCCATCGTCGACAGGACCGTGTGCGGGATCCCGTAGGCGTCGAGGAGGTCGGTCGTGATCTCCTTCCGGCGGGAGGTGACTACCACGCCGTGGCCCGCGTCGGCGAGGTCCCGGATCGCGTGCCGGAACAGGTGGACGTGTGCCGGGTGAGTGACGTCGAAGTGGATCCGGCTCATCCGTCCACCCGCGACGTCCGCGAGGCGACGGTTCCCGGTCGGTGACGCGGTGTTCGTCGGGAACGATCCATCGGCGACGTGTCGGTGGCGGAACGGGCGTCTCTTGCTACCATGTGTGGCTCGCTCGCGACGTGGCGAGCGGTGGACGGGCCTACCCCGAACGACGGCTTAGTTATGCGACGCTTTCGCCCCTCAGTCAAGCGGTCGCTTCCAGGTCGGGCGAACGCTTTCCGATCGCGACGGGGGGTTCGGTCGCCGTCGAGACCGTCGGTTTCGGTCGACGCTCCGGGGACCTTCACGCCCCGGACTCGACGTCGACCCAGATGTGGAGGTGTCGATACGCGTCCTCCTCGGTCGGCGTCTCCGGCGCGTCGCCCCGGTAGAGATAGTAGCCGATCCGAAGGTTCTCCCCGACGAGGACCGGCGTGACCTCGTGGGCGTACTGTTCCCCGTCGCCCGGCGCGACGGTCGTCGAGGTCCGATCCAGCTGTGTGACCTCGATACGGACGGTCTCGCCGTCCTGTTCGGTGACCCGTTCCTGCATCACGACGACGGTGTAGTCGGTCTCCGTGGCCTCGTGGCTCTCGATTCCCCACGTGAGATCGGTCGGATCGCCGCGGGTGAGGGTCTCCGGATACCCCGCGGAGACGAGCTCGTCGCCGTCCTCCGTCACCAGGTGGAAGTCGGTGTACGTTTCGCCGTTCATGGGGGTCGCGACGGCGAACGCGAGCACGCCGGCGGCGAGGACGACACTACACACGAGCGCGACCGTCAGCACCCGGTTCGCCGTCGACCCGGTCGTGACTCCCTCCTGCAGCTCCGTCACCCATCCGCTGAACGGAACGTACAGCCGTTGGTTCTCGGGCAGCTGAAGGCGTCGGAAGGCCGCGGCGGCCCCGACGACCACCACGTAGCCGGCGACGACACCGAACACGGCGGTCTCCGTGAACTCGGTGAAGACCTGTCCGGCCGCGAGCCCGAGGATCGGCAACACCGCCACGCTGAGTCCGACCGCGATCACGGCACGCTCCCGCAGGTCGATCCGGGTTCGGTCGCCGTGTCCGCGGCGCGGTCGCGTCTCCTCCCCGTGCCGCGGGAACAGGGCCGCCGCGGTGACGTATCCCGGCAGGAAACACGCGGTTACCGCCCCGAGGAAGACTCGAAACATTCCGCCGATGTCGAGCAGTAGCGCCCCGTACGTCCCCCCGACGACGGCCGCGACGAGCACGAGGTCGATCGGGAACCGTTGGCCGAACGTCGGCTTGTGAACGGTGTGTGTCTCCGGACTCATCTGCGACCCGGTTCCGGGACCGTCGGTCGGTGCTCGGTACGGCGTCGTGAACACATGTGTCGGGTACCGGCGGTATGCGGACATTGTAATGAAGCGATTACCCCGACCGATGTCGAGAACCTCAAACCTACCGAGCGCCATTTCGGTCACGATGCACCCGTTCCGGCCCCACCGCGTCGACGGGGCGTTGTATCGATCCGACCGGATCCGACGCCGCCTGCACGGTCCCGCGGCCTGCACCGGCCCCCGATCTGGAACCGATCACGGCAGGATCGCCCGCCGCGACAGCGGGACCGAGGGGATCCGCAGTGACTGATACGTGGGACCGGATCGGTTACGTCATCAGCTCCGGCTCCCGGACGACGGTGCTCGCACGGCTCGCGGACCGCCCGGCGACTCCGTCGCAGATCGCCGACGAGGCGGGCGTCGCGATCGGGACGGTCTCGACGGCCCTCTCGGGGCTGTCGGACCACGGGCTCGTCGAGCTGCTCGTCCCCGAGGACCGTCGAAAAGGCCGAGTGTACGGCATCACGTCGTTCGGGGAGACGGTCTGGACCGAGATCCACCGACAGGACCTTTTGAGCGGGACGGGCCGCGAGCGCGCGTGATGGGCCGACGGCTCCGGGGATGAGCGCGTGTGACGGGCCGGCGGCTCCGGCGATGAGCGCGAGTGATGGCCCGGCGGGTTGAGGGGTTTATAACACGTCGTAGCCGGTGATCCGCCACTCGCCCTCGGAGAGGATCGGATGCCACCGCTCCCGGTCGCGCAGGTAGTCCCACATGACGAGGTCGGTTCGGAGCGACGCCCACTCGGGACCGGGGCGCTCGTCGCGAAGCACCGTCACGACGTCCGCGCCCCGATCGCTGGCGTTCGCGCACGCGCGATCGAGCAACCGCTCGCCGACCGCGGCCGTCGGCCCGACGAGGTCGAACACCCGAGCCTCGGTCAGCCCGTCCTGGTAGATCAGGCCGGTACAGACGAACCCGACGACGGTGCCCTCCCGCGTCGCGACGAGCGCGGTCGCATGGTCGTAGTTCACCATGTGTTCGACGTGCTCGCGATCGCGCTCGAACGCCACCTCGGCCCGATCGACCTCCGCCGCGAGGCGGTCACGCACGCCGTCGACGTCGGAGGGACGATACGGGCGGATCGTGACGTCCTCATCGCTGCGGCTGCCCTCCCTCTCCTCTCCGTTCGCACGCGCGGCGCGGGAGGCGGACGCGATCGGCCGGCTCACCGTTCCGGAGGTGACGAGCTCGGTCCCCCGTCCGAACAGCCAGTCGGGGAGGACCGCGCCGGCGACCGTTCCGCCCACCGCCGCGAGCGCGTCGACGCCCGGGTACGACGGGAGGACGTCGCTCCCGTGGTCCATCACGAGCCGCTTCGGCGAGAGCGGGCGGATGTGTAACGGGAGCGTTCGGTACTCCCATCCCCGGCGGAGGTGTGCGTCCGTCGAGACCTTCCCGTGACGGTTGTACGTCATGACCACCGGGGAGCCGGACGCACGGCTGTACGCTTTGGACTCCTCGACGAGCCGGGTGAACAGCCCCTGTTCCCGGTGGTCCGGGTGGACGACGGCCCCGCCTTGGACGTGAACCGGGTGGGACTCGCCGCCCGGGGTTCGCAGGCGCTTCGCGAAGACGCGCCTGGCGGCGACGACGCGGTCGTCGGCCTCGACGACGAAGTCGTGTTCGTCCGGGTCGTATCCCGGGAACTCCTCGTACTTGAACCGGAAGTACGCCTCGTCGCCCCAACCCTCGAACGCGGTGTTCAAGAGGTCATACAGGGAGCCGCCCCCGTCCCCGTCCGTTCGCCCGCTCCCTCGTTTCGCCCCGGTCATGCGTCGCTCGCGGTGCCGCTGATCCGATACAACCGGAGGTTCCCGTTGTCCTGGACCCTGTTGACCCGGTGGTCCCGATCCAGCCGCTCGAAGCCGTCGGCGGTGTACCGGAGCTCGTCGTACAGCGTGATCTCACGGTCCTCGTCCCTATCCGCGATCACGAGGTAGCGATCGCCCTCGTAATGCGTCGTGAGGTTCGTGCTGAACACCTCCCCGGTGACGCCCTCCCCGTATCCGGGGAAGTCCATCTCACGCGTCGTCTCCCGGCCGAAGTGCGCGTCGAGGTACCGCCGCTGTCCGCTCCGAAGCCCGAGCAACTCCGTCTCGTCGTCGTGATATTCGATCGCGACCTCGTGACCGGTGAAGTCCGACGCGGTGACCTGCTTGTTCGGCTGGTACATGTACGGCGCTTGGTGGACGACCACGAGCTGGGCGGCGAGCATCAGCATGATCACGACCACGACCGCGCCCACCACCTGCGACCGCGAGACCGACACGTCGGTCCAGAGCTCGGGCGTGTCCAGGCGGTCCAGCAGGACGGTGAGCGACACCGCTCCGACGACCGTGACGAGCACCATGATCGTCCCCAGGAACCGGAAGTAGTGGTCGCCCTGGTTCGCGAGGAAGATGACGACGAACAGCATCGAGACGGGGACGAGTCCCGCGGTCAGATAGGTGATGGCCGCGTTTCGCCGGGACTTCCGCGCGTCGAGCTTGCCCGAGAAGTTCAACAGCATGAGCCCCCCGGCGAGGAGACAGAACACGAGCGAGACGGCGAACAGCTTCACGAACAGCTCCTCGAAGCTGCCACCCAGTGCGACGAGCGACGTCCCCCGCTCCGCCGTCTCCGTCCCGGTCGTCGCCCCGCTCGTGGTGAAGCCCTCGATCACGCCCTCGAACCGTCTGACGGCGCGGTCCTGGCCGAGGGTCCAGGCGAAGAACGCGGCCCCAACGACGAGCGTGTGGACGCCGACTCCCCGGTGTCTCGCGATCGGTCCGTCCCCCTCGGACCGTCGGATCACGAACTGAAGGACGACGAGCGCGACGAGGAACGTCAGGAACGTCATCGTCTCCTGTGGATGGATGAACACGAGCGCGACCGCCGCCAGGGTGAACGCTGCTCCCATCGGGGCCGTGAGCCCGAACCCGTCGCCGTCCGAGTAGAGGTACCGGAAGAGGAGGAACAGCACGAACGGGACGAAGAGGATCGCTTGGCTCGACGGATGGATGACGACGTGCAAGCTGATCTTGTTGATCGGGATCAGGAGGAGGGCGGTACAGAACCCGACCGTCGCACCCCATCGCGAGTTCGTGATGTACCCGACACAGAGCGGCATCGCGAGGAGGTACACGAGCGGGAACAACAGCGTCGCGACGATCTGCAACGTTCCCGCCAGGTCGAGGCCGGTGAGGCTCGACAGGGTGATAGCTATCAGGTGATCGCCCGGATACAGGACCTCCTGGGGCTGGATGACCCCGCCGCGGATCTCGCGTGCCCACCCGAGATGGCTGAGCGAATCGCCGGCTCCGTAGTACGCGTACGAGCGGAGGACGGGGATGGCCACCACCGCGAGCACGCAGAACGCTGCGAGCACCATCGCGGCGTCGATCAGCCGTCCCGATCCGGACACGAACAGGGCGGTCACGGCCGCCAGCAGGCCGATCCCGATCCCGATCCAGAACACGACCGGCGTCGCGCGGTAGATCGAGAGCTCGTACCCGGCCGCAGGCGTCGTGTACGCGGCGACGACGGCGACGGTGAACGCGAGGAACCCGACGGTCAGTACCCCTAATTCGGTAGGCGTCGTAGAGTCACCAGTCATATGTCGGTTTGCCACGAGGGGATGGAATAGGTGGGAGAGGTGCCGAATCCCACTTTGTTATGGCGTGGCTTCGGGTCGCGCGCGTGGGCCCGTCCTCCACCGTCCCGCCGCCGGGTTCCACCGTCCCGCCGCCGAGTTCCCCGCCGAGCGGATCACGTCCTGACGCCGCGAACCCCGCTGTCTTCGCACATGATTCGGCGTCCGACGGGCGCGTTCGTGACTCCGGCGGCGAACAGCCGGCCTATAACAATGGTCGTCGCCGGGGAGGTCCGTGACAACCGTCGGGTCCGGACCGGTCTCGACACTGCACACATGTATGAGGAGACAACGGTTGGCGTGGTCGTACCGGCATATAACGAGGAAGGGTTCGTCGGCGAGGTGATCGAGACGCTCCCGTCGTACGTCGATCGGGTGTACGTCATCGACGACTGCTCGACCGACGGGACGTGGGCGGAGATCCGCCGGACCGCCGAGCGCGTCAACGACCGTCATGACGCTTCCGGTGACGACGCCGGCGGATTCGACCGTCGGGTCGTCCCGATCCAGCACGACGAGAACCGCGGCGTCGGCGGCGGGATCAAGACGGGGTACCTGCGGGCGCGGCGCGACGACGTCGGCGTCACGGCCGTCATGGGTGGGGACGGACAGATGGACCCGGACCAGCTCGAGGCGGTGATAGCGCCGATCGTCGCCGGCGAGGCCGACTACGTCAAGGGGAACCGGCTGCTCAGCGCCGACGACCGCGAGGAGATGCCCGGCTTCCGCTACGTCGGCAACGTGATCCTCTCGTACCTGACGAAGATCGCCAGCGGCTACTGGCGGATCGGGGACCCACAGAACGGGTACACGGCGATCTCCCTGGCGGCGCTCGAGGGCGTGGGGATCGAGGAGATGTTCGAGTTCTACGGCTACTGTAACGACCTCCTGGTCCGGTTGAGCGCGAACGATTACCGCGTCGTCGACGTGCCGGTCTCCGCGCGGTACCGCGACGAGGAGAGTCACATCGACTACCGGACCTACGTCCCGCTCGTCTCGCTGATGCTCCTCCGCACGTTCCTGTGGCGGCTGTTCGTCCGCCGGACCACGAAGGCGGAGGCGGCGCGGTCGGGGCTGTACGTCGGCGGCGCGATCGGCGTCGGTATGGGGACGTTAACGGCGCTCCAGTCGCGGAAGCGACCGGGGGCGACGACCGACGATCCCGGCGGCGACGCCACCCCGGCGCTGGCCGACGGCGGACGCCTGCCGTCCCGCGTGCGGCGGGTCCCGATCCTCGCCGTCGGTATCGTGCTGCTGCTGTGCGCAATGGTCGCTGACGCGGCCATCAATCGGGCCCTGAACGGGACGGTCGAGTAGTCACCGACGCCGAGCCGACGGTGACCGTCACCGCGAACGACACCGCCGTCGAAGCACGGTGTTTCGACACGTCGCCGAGCCGATCGGTACGTCAGCGTCAGTGGATCAGTTCTCGACGTCAGATCGCGAGTCCGTTCGCGTCGATCGTCTCCCACACCGACTCGCCGCGCCGCGTCAGCGCGTACTCCCGGCGGGTCGGCCGGCCGTCAGCGGTCGCGGCCGTGACGAGGTTCCGTTCGCGTAGCTGTCCGAGCGCTCGGGAGACGTGCGTGGTCGAAACGCCCATCGTCGACGCGAGTTCCGTCGGCGTCGACGTCGCGGCAGCGAGCCGTCGAACGACCGACACGCGGTAGCCGGAACTGATGACGTATCCAACGGTGTCCCACAGCGATCCCATACGTCCCCGCACTGCCGATGAACGGATAAAGCCGTTCGTTCGGGCGGTCCTCGCCGCGCACCCCGTCGCGTCGGCCGGGGCTGGTTGACCCGTCACGGGACGACAGGTCGGCGCATCGACCGACGATCGCACGGTCGTCGTTCCGGCGGCGACGGACCGTTGGGACGACGTTTCCTTCCGAAACCAGTGGGTAACAAAGGGTCAATGGACGGGTATCGTCGTCCATGCAAGCGACGTATCTGTCCTCGGCGGCGGTGCTGATCGAAGACGATCGGACGTCGATCCTCTGTGACCCGTGGCTCCTCGACGGCGCGTACTACGGGTCGTGGGCGCACTACCCTCCGCTGGAGCCGGACCCGGAGGACTTCAACGACGTGGACTACATCTACATCTCCCACATCCACCCCGACCACTTCCATCCCGACACGCTTCGCCGGATGGACACGGACATCCCCGTGTTGATCCACGACTACCGCTGGGACTACCTCCGCGACGCCGTCGAGGAGCTGGGGTTCGAAGCGATCGAACTCCCGCACAACGAGCGCACCCACCTCGGCGGGGGACTGCACATCAACGTCCTCGCGGCGGACGGCTGTGACCCCGAGCTGTGCGGGAACTTCTTCGGCTGCAGCTGGTACGACACGAAGGCGGACGAGACGGGGTCGACGCAGGTGGACTCGATGGCCGTCATCGACAACGGCGAGCACACCGTCGTCAACACCAACGACTGTCCGTACCCGATCGCGGAGGCGAGCTGTCGACAGATCGTCGACCAGTACGGCGACGTCGACCTGCTGTGTCACCAGTACAGCGCCGCCCAGTTCTATCCGCAGGCGATGACGAACTACACTCACGAGGAACTGATCTCCGAACGCGACCGCGTGATCCGCGAGAAACACGAGCTGGCGCTCAACTTCCTGGAGACGTTCGAGCCGTCGTACTACATGCCGTTCGCGGGCGAGTACGTCCTCGCTGGCGACCTCGCGGACCGAAACGAGTACACGGCGAACCCGCCGCGCGAGCAGGCCCGCGAGTTCTTCGTCGAGCACGTGGATCCCGACGAGCACGAGTGCGTCTTCCTCAACTCCGGCGAACACATCGACCTCGCCGACGGGGAGCGGTCGTCGCCGTTCGAGCCGATCGACCAGGCGGCCAAGCAGGAGTACATCGACACCGTCCTCGCCGAACGCTCGTTCGATTACGAGGCCGACCCGACCCCCTCGCTTCACGAGCTGCAGGCGTACGTGCCCCACGCCTACGAGAAGCTGGAGGCGAAACGGGAACGGATCGGCTACGCGACCGACACTACGGTGTACCTCTCGCTCGTCGACGACGCCTACCTCGCGCTCTCCGTGAACGGGGAGGGGTTCGAGTATACCCGTGACCCGGACCTGTCGGTGGACTACGTCAAACTGGAGGTCGACCCTCGCCTGCTGCGGCGGCTGTTCGAGGGGCCACACGAGGCCTACTGGGCCGACGCGAAGATCGGCTCCCACCTCGGCGTGAGCAAGGAGCCGGACGTCTACGAACGCGGACTGTACAACAGCCTCAGCGCGTTCCACACGCACGGGGTCGACGTCGACCCGGACCCGGTCGGAGCGGTGTCCGACGACTAGTCACTCCCCCGTTCTCCGCTCCTTCAGTCGTCCCTCAACGAACGCCGCGAAGTCCGCCGTGAACGCTTCGACCTCCGCCCAGTCCGTGTACTCGTGGTCCCGAGACGTGTCGACGTCCCCGGTCGCGCCCGCGGCGATCCGTTTCATCACGATCCGCTTGAGGAACCCGTACTTCGAGTACCGGAGCGCGCCCCCGAACAGCCCGATCCGGTCCGGGTCCCAGCCGGTCGCCTCGAGTAAGTCGTCGACGTACTTCGCGGCCTCCGCCCGCCGACGTTCGTCGTCGACCGCCGACGACAGCGACAGCTGGAACAGCGCGGTCGGTCGCGTCGCCAGCGCGGTCCGTTCCCGCTCGATCAGGGCTCGGATCCCGGCGTGGTGTCTTCCGCCGTGGATCGACGACCCGATCAACGCCGCGTCGAACCCGTCCACGAGAGCGTCTGTGGCTGCCTCCTCGACGTCGACGGTCGTGACTTCGTGGCCGCGCTCCGCCAGCGTCTCGCCGATCCGAGCCGCCACGCTCGCCGTCTGTCCCTCTCCCGTCCCGTACACGACGAGGAACGATGCCATGGTGTGTCACTCGTCCTCGCGGCTTGTAAAACGGAGGGTCCGTATCCGACGCGATCCGACGCCCACCGGGCTGCTACACCGCCCAGATCAGGACCGCGGAGACGGCGACGAGCGCGACGTGGAACGCGGCGTGTGCGACCATCGCCGTCTCGAGCGACCGCCGCCAGAACAGCCAGCCGAGCGCGATCCCGACGATCGCGTTCAGGAGCACGGTTCGGACCGCCACCGCGGCGGTGACCTCGACGACCGCCGTCAACGCGGGCAGGTGGCCGATCCCGAAGACGACCGCGCTGACCACGATAGCGGTCCACATCACCGGTGCGGACGGCGTCTCGTCGTTCGATCCCCTCCCCCCGCCGCCGTCTCCGCCCCCACCGAGCTTCCGGCGACCCCACCAGAGGACGAACGCGACGGGGGCCATGACTCCCCAGCGTAACAGGACCTCCTCCGTGATCCCGCCGTAGAGGAGCCGCATCGGGATCGATGCGACCAGCTCACGCATCGCCTCGGCTCCGGTGGCGGCGTCGCCGGCGGGCAGCCCCGTCACCGGGGCGAACACGGCGTCGAGGACGGCCACGACGCCGAACAAGAGGGCTCCCGTGGCGGCCGCGAGCGGGATCGACGCCCGGAACGCCCTCCAGTCCACCTCCCTCTCCGATCCCCACGCGAAGACGTGCGACTGAAGGCCGATCCGGGGCGCGGTGACCGCGCCGATGACCACCGCGGGAACGAGGAACAAGGCCGGATTCACGGCCGCGATCAGCACGAGCGCGGGGTACGACAGCAGCGCCAGTTCCGGGACCTCGCGGAGGGCCGGAACCGAGTACACGGCGACGGCGACGACGCCGGCCACGCCGAGCGCGAACAGCGCGGCCGCACCGCGGAACGTGGACCGCCAGCCTCGCGTCGGGTTACGCGCCCGCATCGGCATCCTCCGGGGGACGCCTGTCCGGGATCAGATCGAACGACCCGTCGATGTCGCCCAACACGAGCAGCGCGTAGTAGCGGAGGTACGTCACGACCGGGACCTGCACGATCGCCCAGACGACGACCATCGCCGCCCCGAACAGGAGCGCGAGGCCGCCGACGGCGACGATCACGGCCGTCGACGGGACCGACAGGGTCACGAGCGCGAGCACGGCCACGACCGCAACGGGAACGAGGAGGACGACCACGACGAACCCGACCACGATGGAGGCGGCGAGCCCGATGGCGACCGTCAGCAGGAACCCGATCACGAGGTACGCCAGGTACTGTTTCCACTCCGATCTGATCGATCTCCAGAGCAGCTTCCACCCCGCGAGCACCCCCGAGTCGCGCTGGATCATCAGGGGTACGACGAAGACGGTCGTAAAGCCCGAAACCACCGCGTAGAGAGCTCCTACGAGGAACAACAACGGGACTCCCACGAGAAACGCCGTCACGGGCAGTAGCGGGTCCGCTCCGGTGAGGAGCGGCACGAACAGCACCGCGAGCCAGCCGGCGAACAGCGCCAGCATCGGGAGACCGATCGCGACTCGGAAGCCGAACAGGCGGACGCCCTGTCGCCACCGCCCGCGCCAGTAGCGACGGACGGTCACCTCGCCGCTGCGAAGCGACTCGACCAGGACGAACTCCATGATCGCGGCGACGAGCGCGAACAGCGCTCCGAGGACAACCCCGGCGATCGCGATCGCCGCGACGATGGTCACGAGATCGACGGGGAGTGCGAACGGGAGGTCGCTCACGGGGACTCCGTTGGACGGCCCGTCGGGACCGGACGCCCCCGAGCCGCCGGAGGTGTTGAACTGCGCCGACGGGAAGCTCAACCCGCCCCCGACGAAGAAGACGACGAGGGCGAGCTTCAGCCACCGACGGACGCTGATCGGCGTCAGGAACTCCCTGGTGACGACGAACGCGGTCTCGATGTTGCGAACGGCATGGAGGGGCATACGTGTCGCTTCGCTTACGTTCGTGTTAGGTGTTCTGGCGTCGCTGTGCTCCCGTCGCCGACGCCACGTCCGGAGTGGGAAGCAGGTGATGAACGCTAAGCGATCGGGGTGACACGCGGCGTTCGATTTACGGCCGGACCGCCCACCGGGCTCGATTAACACCCTTCAGGGTCGATCCTTCCGGCTGATCGGCGGTGAGGGTTTTTATATGTCGTCTCTGAACGACTCGCCATGACCGAACCTGTCGTTCAAACCGAATTCGAGTTCACGCTCCCGAAAGGGTACGTTGACGACGAAGGAAGCCTCCACCGAGAGGGTGTGATGCGGCTTGCGACGGCGATCGACGAGATCAAGCCGCTCCAGGACCCTCGCGTCAAGTCGGATCCCGCGTATCTGACCGTCCTCTTGTTGTCGCGAGTGGTCACCGACCTCGGCTCGTTGAACGCCGTGACACCACACGTGATAGAGAACCTCTTCGTTGCGGACGTGGATCACCTCCAGGACCTGTATCAGCGGGTCAATCAGGACGAGTGGCGGACGACGGACGCGACGTGTCCCGAGTGTGGTGAGCGGTTCGAGGCTCCGCTCGACTCGTCCCGGAGGTCGGACACGTCGTGACCCGAATGGACGGCATCCGGACCGCCGGTCGATCGATGACCAGCACGCGGGGATCCATGACCGTCCTGCGCGACATCCGCGTGGTTGATCCCGATCCGGGAGTCCTCGAACTCGATTCCGTCCGGACGGCAGACGCGGCGAGGGTCACCGTCGATGAGCCACGTTTCGACCGCCCCGGCTCGAACAGCGATCGGTCCGGCATCGTGACCGTGCGGTCGATGCTTTCCCCTACCGCGCGGCGGATGGTGAACCCGGCGGCGGCGGATCTCGAACGAGTTCACGGGGTCGGCGAGGTGATCGCTACCCGACTGCGAAACGACGGGTTCCGGTCCGTCGGCGACGTCGTCGCGGCCGATCGCGAGGAGCTGACCGACGTCACGGGGATCGGTGCGGTGCGCGCCGAGGGGATCCAGCGCTCCGCCGCTCGAGTTCTCGAGGAGACGGGAACGCGATGAGGTGTGGAGGGACGCGACGAGGTGTAGGGATGCGACGACGAGCAGGACACGCCCGACACGGGTCCGATCGTCCGCGTGAGCCCGTGTCTCGATGCTCCCGTACTCGTCGTTTCAACACAACGGTGGAACGGTCGCGAGCGGATCGGTATCGCGACGTGGTGGGAACGCCGTCCCGTTATCCGTGACGGGATCGACTCGGGCCCGCCGAGCGATCGTCGCCAGGCGCTCGGTCGCCTCCGGGGCCCGTAACGAACCGGTCCCAGAGGAACAGCGCCGGGGGGAGCGCGACGACCGCCGCGACGAACGAGTAGACGACGCTCATCGCCATCAGGAACCCGAAGTCGCCCAACACCGGCGTGATGGCGAGCGCGAGCGAACCGGTCCCGAGCGCCGTCGTGAGCATGCTCCCGGTGAGCGCGCCGCCGGTCCCGGTGAGCGTCGTCTGCAGCGACGTGAACGTGTCGCGGCCCGCGTTGTACTCGTCGATGAACCGGGCGGTGATGTGAACCGAATAGGCGATCCCGATCCCGATCGCGATCGAGAGGATCGTCCCCGTGAGGGCGTTGAGCGGCATGCCCAAGTACCGCATCGTCCCGATCAACGACGCGACGGCGATCCCGATCGGGAAGACGTTCACGACGCCGAGCCACGGTCTCCCCTCCAAAACGCCGTAGGAGACGATGAGGAAGACGGTCGTCAGGCCGAGCGCGAGGATCATCCCCTGGATCGCGGACTCGAAGATGATCCGAGTGATCGCGTCGAAAATAACGATCTCTCCCGTCGCGGTGGCGGCGTAGCGGAAGCTTTCGGCGTGTTCGGTGCCGTCGGCGGACACCTCACGCTGGGTCGCCCCCGACTCGACGCTGTATTCGACTTGGGCACCTCGGCGGTCGTCGGTCAGGTACTGTTCGGCCTGCGGGCCGGCGGGCGAGGCGAGCAGCTCGTCGTAGATCCGGTCGAGGTTCCGGTCGGGGATCCCGTTCCCGCTGCGGTCGTTCCGCGCGACGAGCGCCCCGAACTCCGGGTCGGCGTCGGCGTGTGACTGGATCACCGTGACGATACTCGTCGCCTCGGCCCGCCCGCCGGGACCGACGGCGAGGCTGCCCGGCGGGTCGTCGTTCGGGCTCTCCAACGCTTCGAGCGCGTGGTCCTCCTCGAAGGGCCCCTCGACGAACAGCGTTATCGATTGGTCCTGATCGGTCTCGAACCGATCGTCGAGGAGGGTGATCGTCCCCGTGATCGTGTACTCGCCCGGTGCGAACGGCTCCGGGATGTACTCGACGTACCATCCCGGCTCCTCGGGCGGCAGGAAGTCCTCCTGCTCGAACGTCGTGTCGACGCCCATCCCGTACGCGCCCATCCCACCGCCGACGAGCAACAGCAGGACGACGAAGAGCGCGGGCGCGCGCCGCCCGACGGACACCGACACCGAGAGCAGGCGGCCGAGCGCGGAGTCGTCGGACGCGATCGGCGACGAGTTGAACTCCGGCACGCCGTACGCCTCACGGAGCCGGTCGGTTTCGAGCTTCGCCGCGGGCAGGAAGAGCCCGAAGATCAGGAAGGTGAAGACGATGCCGACCGCGGAGACGATCCCGAGGTTCCGGATCGGGTCGAGGTCCGAGATCGCGTTCGCGCCGAACCCGAACACCGCCGTCACGGTCACGATGACGAACGCGATCGCGAGCTGGTTCGCGGCGATCCGCATCGCGGGGACCGGCTGTTTCCCCTTCACGGTCTCCTCCCGATACCGGTTGACGATGTGGATCCCGAAGTCGACGCCGACGGCCAACAGGAGGACGGGAACGGCGATCTGCTGTTGGTCGAACGGGATCCCCGAGAACCCGAGGAAACCGAACGTCCAGACGAGCGTCATCAACAGCGCGAACAGTCCGAGCGCGAGGTCGATCGGGTCACGATAGGCGATCGTGAGGAAGCCGAGCAGCATCACGACGACCACGGGCATGACGATCAGCAACGAGTCCCCGATGATGTCCTCGAACTCGGCGTTGAAGATCCCCTCCCCGAGCGGTCGGATGTCGGCGGGTGCGTCCGTCGCCAACGACCCGATCTCCGTCTGCATCGACTGGACGTCACCGGTGGAGAAACCCCGTGGGACGTCGTGGGAGACGACGGTTATCGAGGTCGACGCCGACGCCTGGTTGGCGTTGAAGTCGGTCGAGAGGGTCGCCGTGAATCGGGGATCGTCGGCGAGCTCCCGGACGACCTGTCTGATCTCGGTGTTCGTCGCTCCCTCGATGGCCCGCCGCTGTTCGGTCGGCGTTTCCGCGGCCGGGTCGATCCCCTGTGCGACGAGCGTCGCCGGGCCGTTCGCGGACTCCATCCGGAGGTCGTCACGGGCCTCGATCCGCTCCAGCAACCGAAGCATCTCGACGAGCGCCTCGCGGGTGAGGACGTCGGTACCGTCGTGGATCAGCTGTGTCGTCTCGCTATCCGCCGCGAACGGGTCGTCGAACTCCCGATCGATCGTGTCGAGCGCTTCCTGCTCGGGGAGGTCCTCGGTGAACCCCTCCGTCGGGTCCACCGCCGTATCGATGGCCGTCATGCCGCCGGCGAAGACGACCGTGAGGACGAGGAACGCGGCGACGACCGTCCTCGGGCGCGAGACGATCCGCTCGTTGACGCCGGCGGTTACCTCGTGGATCCGGTCGCCGGGTCCGCTCATCTATGCGTCCCGCCTGTACAGGTAGTAGCCGCCGCCGGCCGCGAGGACGACGACGAGCCCGATGACCACGGCCAGCCAGGGGAACCCGCCTTCACCTTCGACGACCGTGATCGGAACGCGGGTCGTGTCCGACAGCTGGCTGTTCCCGCGCTCGTCGTCGTATCGGAAGTCGAACGAGATCGGGTACGTCTTGCCGGTCCCGGACGACTCCGCCTCCAGCTCGAAGGTGAGCGTCGTCGTCTCGCCGGGGGCGAGCGACTCGGAGTAGGCCTCGTCGTCGTCGCTGTCGAGGGGACTGTCGGCGAACAGCCGCGCCTCGACGTCGGTGACGGTCTGATCGAGGTTGTTCGTGACGTCGACGTCGAACGCGACGGTGTCGCCGGCGCGGATCTCGCGGGTCTCCACGTCGAGGAGGAACTGGTCGCGTTTCGGCTCCACGTCGAACAGCAGCTCGACGTCCTCGTACAGTCGCGTCTCGAGGTCGGCGTTTCGGTACTGGATCGCGACGTCGGCGGTCCGGCTGATCGCCTCCGCCTCGCCGCCGATCTCGAGCGGGAGCCGGAAGGAGGCGTCCTCGCCGGGTTCGAGAGTTCCGACCGCGACGGAGCGCTCGATCGGGATCACGTTCGGTGACTCCTCGGTGTACCTGACGACGACGTTTCGGGCCTCGACAGGGCCGTCGTTCCTCACGGTTCCGTACACGTCGCCGTCCTCGCCGACCCGGAGATCGGACTCGACGTCGTCGATGCTGAACCCTTGTGCGTCCATCGGGAGAACGCCGACGGACGGGCGTTCGTCCACACGACGCAGGCCGTCGCTCGTCTTGAACGAGACGGTTCCGTCGAGGGTGTACTCCCGAACCGGGGCGTCGCTGTCGAAGGCGATATCGTAGCTCACCGTCGCCGTGTCCCCGGGATCCAACTCTGCGATCCGCGCCGAGTCCCGCGGCTGGTCGCCGAATCCGAGCCCCGTACTCGACGACTCCAGGGCGACGTCGACGTCGCGGGCGGTGTCGGCACCGACGTTCTCGACGTCCGCTTCGAGGGTGCCGCGGTCGCCGACGAGCGCGTCGGTGGTCGCGTTGGTGATCTCGAATCGGGCGTCGTCGTCGACCTCCACCTCGACGGTGTCGGTGATCGTGCGCGTGCGGTCCTGGGTGACGCCGCCGTCCTGCTGGCGCGTGTACGAGTACCGGACCTCGACGTCGAGGTCGTACGTCCCCGGTTCGACGCCGTCGGGAACGCTGATCGCGACGTCGGTCTCGCCGGGCTGGTTCTCGGTGACGGAGCCGATGGCGGTCTGTCCGGTCTCGACCGTCAGCGGGGAGTCCGCCTCGGCCTCGACGCGGACGTTCCTCGCCGTCGTCACGACCTCTCTGACCTCGGCGGTTCCGTAACTCAGGTCGCCATCGTTCGAGACCTGGACGGTCACCGTGTTCGTCTCGCCGGGGTTGACCTTCGGATCCGGGAGGTGGACGTTCAGGTCGGGCTCCCCACGGACGCCAGGCGGCGCCTGCTGTGCGACGACCGTGTCGTCCGTCAGGAAGGCGTTCGATCCGGCAGCCCCGCCTGATCCGGGGGCGGCAGACGCTCCGGAGGTCGATCCGGCACCGGCCGCGACGACCGCGACGCCGGTTAGGAGAAGGATAGCGGCGAGGAGCGTGACGGCGAGCGCTCTCCCGTTCATGTGGGGTCGCGGAGACCGAGTCGGTGGAGCCGCGGTGCGTTACGTTTCACGCTCGTATCTTCGTCCACGAACCAATAATAACTTCGTTTTTGGATTCGAAGGGGCCGTATGCGAACAGTCAAACGGGGCGATCGTCTCGTGACACGGAGAGAACAATGAGCCGCTTTTCCGAGGAGGACCAGGAACGCATCCGCTCCGAGCTCGTCGAGGAGGGGCGCGAGCTGTTCGCTCGTTTCGGATTCGAACGGACGCGGATCTCGGACGTGACCGACGCGGTCGGGATCGGGACGAGCACGTTTTATCAGTTCTTCGACTCCAAGGAGGCGCTGTACGTCGCAGTGTTGCGCGTCGAGCGGGACCGGTTGGAGGCGCTCATCGATGAGGCGGTCGCCGAGGCGGACACCCCCGAGGACGAGGTCCGCGCGCTGCTTCGGACCCTGTTCCGTGAGGTACGGGCCAGCCCGCTCATCTCGCGGCTGATCGTCGAGGGAGAGCTCCGGGAGCTCGAGGATCGGCTGTCGGACGCCGAGCGCGAATCGATCGCGAACGAACGGCCCGAAAGCGAGCTCACGCACGCGTCACGGTGGGTACAGGTGGACGGGTTCCGGTTCGACGACCCGGAGCTGGTCCGGAGCATGTTCCGGTCGCTGGTGTTCGTCACTCGGTCCCGCGACTCCATGATCGGGGCCACCGATCTCATCGCGTACGAGGAGGTGGAGGAGCAGCTGATCGAAACGATCGTTGACGGGTTGTTCAGCGACGGCGGGTCTTGACCCGCCGTCCGTAACCCCCCCACCCCTCGCTGAATTCCTCCTCGATGAATTCCTCCTCGATGAACTCCTCCTCGATGAACTCCTCCTCGATGAACTCTCGCCCCCCCGCCGAGGACCCTGGTGTCGAGCCCCCGTACCGTCGGGCATACTTTTGTTCAGGGCCCGGAAAGGGACCGCCATGGACGACCCCTCGCCGAGGATCGGGCGGGCCCTCCCGCTCCTGATCGCCTTCGTCTTCGTCCTCGCCGTCGCCGGCACGACGGCTCTCTCGGCGGGCGGCGGACCGGTGAGCGGCGGACCGGTGATCGGTGGACCGGCAATCGGTGGATCGGCGATCGGGGCAGCGAGCGACGACGGCTCGTGGCCGATGGAGGGGCACGACCCCGGACAGACCGCGTTCGATCCGGACGCCGCCGGTCCCGACGGCGACGTCGGTCCCGGGTGGATCTCGGTGACGGGGTACGGTCCCGGCGTGACGGTCGCGAACGGGCGCGCGTTCGTTGCCGGCGGGGAGCGTCGCGGGGTCGTGACCGCGTACGACGCCGCCGACGGGACACGGGAATGGCGAGCTCAGGTCGGTGACGCCGTCTCCTCGAAACCGATCGTCGACGGGGACACGGTGTACGTCCACGTCTCCGAGCAGCGGGGGCGTGACGTAGTCGAGGACCACCACGAGGTGGTGGCACTGGACGCGGGAACGGGTGACGTCGAGTGGCGGTTCGCCGCCGCCGACGACCGCTACGAGTACACGGTCTTCAGCTGGAAGACGCTCACCGCCGCGGACGGCCGCCTCTACATCGCCGGCGAGAACTACGACGACCGGTGGGGAGCCGACGAGGCGGGGTTCGTGATGTCGATCGACGAGGACGGCGCGGAGCGCTGGCGGACCGACATCGCCTCTCACGGGATCGCACGGCCGGCGGTCACGGACGGAACCGTCGTCACCACCGTGGAACGGTTCGGCGGGAGAGACCGTGTGAGGGCGCTCGACGCCGGCAACGGGAGCGACCGGTGGCACACGTCACACCCCGGCGGTCACGACCTCTCCGCGCCGGCCGTCCACGACGGAACGGCGTACGTGAACGCTCGGTCCCCGCTCGCGATCGACGCCGAAACGGGGGCCGTGACGACGATGTTCGACGCGCCGGGGACCTCGAGGCAGCCGCTCGCGGTGACGGACGACCGACTGCTCGTTCCCGGCGGGCCGAGCCGCGATCGCGGGCCGACGCAGTTACACGCCGTCGACAGGGAGGTCGGCGACGTCGAGTGGTCCGCCGGCTCGTCGACGGGGTTCTCCTCCCGGCCGATCGCGTCCGAGACCACGGTGTTCGTCGGTGCGTGGGACGGCGCGATGTACGCCTTCGACCGCGAAACGGGCGAGGAGCGCTGGACGTACGAGGTGAACGCCGACTACCCGATCACCAACGAGCCTGCCGTCGTCGGCGAGACGCTCTACGTCGGTCCGGTCGACGACCGGGTGTACGCGCTCGTCGACGGGGGGACCGCACGGGACCCGGCCGCCCTCGTGACCCTCAGCCGTTACCTGTCGGCGATCGGCGACCTCGCCGGGGTTTACGCCGTCATCTCGCTCGTCTACCTCGGCGTCGGCGTCCCGTTCGGCGTCCTCGGCGGGATCGCACTGTTCGGAGTCGTTACGGGGTTCCGTCTGTCGCGGACCCCGTTGCGGCTGCTCGCGGCCCGTCTCTTCGGGACGCCGCCATCGGAGGTAACCCGTCGACGGGAGTTCGCGGCCGCTCTGACCGCGAGCGTCGCGTGCGTGCTGATGATCGGTCTCGTCTGCACGGTCACGTTCGGTACGTTTCCGTTCAACGGGCTGCTCGCGGCGCTGGCCGTCGCTGCCGGCTCGTGGGCGGTTCTCACGCGCCGATGGCTCCCGGATCACGCGCTCGACCTCGACGCCGATGCGGACGTCATTGCGCGACAGTGGGGGGTTCTGTTGGCCCTCTACGGGCTGGTCGTCGGCCTGGTGTACCCGCTCGTGGTGTTCGTGATCGTGTTGGGGATCTACTTCACCTGACGCGTCGCCTCGGACGTGGCCCGGTGACGGCGAGAGGGATGGCGGAGAATGGCGGGGGATGACGGGGACGATGACGAAAGGGATGGCGAGGGGATGGTGAAAGGATGACGGGGACGATGGAGAGGGGAACCCATTTGCGCCACGGTGTCGTACCGGCGGTATGGCACAGGCACGATTGCTCGTCGATCTCCCCGAGGGGCCGTGGGTCGGCGAGGTTTCCCGTGAGTTTCCGGACGCGCGGATCGAAGTACTGACCGCGCTCCCCGGGGACGGTGCCGGGTTCGCGCTCGTCCAACTCACCGCGGACGACATCGACTCGCTGCTCGATGCGATCGCGGCCCACGAAACGATCGCGGAGGTGTCGGTGATGGCGATCGACGACGGGGTCGCAACGGTCCAGATAGAGGCACACGCGCCGCTGTTGATGATCGCCGCACAGCGCGCCGGCGTCCCGATCGAGATGCCGGTCGAGATCGAAAACGGGGTCGCACGGATCGACGTCACCGGCTCCCACGAGCGCGTCGCGGAGTTCGGGCGGATGCTCCGGGCCGTCGGCGCGGAGTTCGACGTCGTCTACGTCCAACAGCGGCTGAACCCCGGCGGGTCCCTCACCGACCGCCAGCGTGAGGTGCTGTTCGAGGCCGTCGAACGGGGCTACTACGACGTGCCGCGAACCTGTACGCTGACGGAAGTCGCCGAACACGTCGGGATCGCGAAATCGACGTGCAGCGAGGTGCTCCAACGCGTCGAGCGAACCATCGTCCGGGAGTTCGTCGACGACCTCCCGCGGCACCCGATCGAGTTCGACGAGGCCGACGCCGCGGAGTGATCGGGCGTCGTCACAGCCGGCGTCGATCGACGAGACGCACCGCGAGCACGACGGGAGCGACACACCAGGCGAGCAGCGCCGCGGCGAGGATCGCGGCGAACACGTTCGGCGTCGTTGAAGTCGCCGGGCGCTAGTGTGTCTCGCCGCTGCCTTCGAGTTCGGCGAGCGGACCGAAGCAACCGTCGACGAGTGGCCGAGACCCTTCGCCCTCGCATGGAGTCCGCGTCTCCGAACACGACCCGTCACGCCACCCGAACCTACTTGTGGGCGGGCTTCGGGGTAGCGGGATGGAGTACACGACGCTCGGCGACACGGGCGCGACGGTGAGTCGGATCTGCATCGGGACGAACACGTTCGGCGGCGACGCCCCGTGGCACCTCTCGGCCGACGAGGCACAGGCGGTCGTCGACACGGCGATCGACAACGGGATCAACTTCTTCGACACGGCGAACAACTACAACACGGGCGCGAGCGAGCGCGTGTTGGGCGACGCGCTGGACGGCTACGACGTCGATCGACAGGTGGTCGCGACGAAGGTGTACTTTCAGATGGACGAGTCCGATCCGAACTCGGGCGGGCTCTCCCGGAAGGCGATCGAGACGCAGCTGGAAGCGAGCCTCGACCGCCTCGGGATGGAGACGATCGACCTCTACCAGATCCACCGCTGGGACGACGCCACCCCGATCGCGGAGACGCTGTCCGCGCTGACCGACGCGGTCCGACGCGGACGGGTGCGGTACCTCGGTGCGTCCTCGATGTGGGCCCACCAGTTCGCCGAAGCGGTCCACGCCGCGGAGCTGGACGATTACGAGCCGTTCGTCACGATGCAGAACCACTACAACCTCGCGTACCGCGAGGAGGAGCGCGAGATGGTCCCGTTCTGTGAGACGCGAGGGATCGGCGTCATCCCGTGGAGCCCGCTCGCACGCGGGTTCCTGACGCGACCGTACGACGAGGTCGAAGCGACGGTCCGGGGCGAGACGGACGACAACCTCAAGCGGCGGTTGGCCACCTACGCGACCGAGGGCGGCCGGGAGATCAACGCACGCGTCGCGGAACTCGCCGACGAGAGAGGGATGAAGATGGCTCAGATCGCGCTCGCGTGGCTGCTCCATCAGGACGCCGTCGACGCCCCCATCGTCGGCGCACGGAAACCGGAGTACGTCGAGGACGCCGTGGAGGCGCTCGACGTCGACCTCTCCGACTCGGAGTTAGCGTGGTTGGCGGAGCCGTACGAGCCCGTCCCGGTCTCCGGCCACTCGTAGCCGACTGACTGAGGCGTTCGAGGCGTGATCGATCCGGGGCGGGTGACCGTCCATTCTCGTTTTTCCCACCGTGGGTTCTCCCCGACCTTCGGGGGTCAGGGTTCGAGGTCGCCGATGAGCTTCCCGTAGACGATCAGTTCGTACACGAGCGTCGCGGGGATCAGGAGGAGGCCGACGATGGTCAGCCCGATCAGCACCTGCAGGACGGCGAACGCGGTGGGGAGGACGACCCACACGAGGACGACGACGAGCAGGTACCGGAGGCTCAGGGCCGTCCCGGCGACCGCGCGGAGGTCGAAGGCGTCGCCGATCCGACGACGACGCGCGAAGTGGTACAACACCGACGTGGAGACGTAGAGGAGGCCGAAGTACGCCGGAACGAGGAGGAGAAAGCCCACGGTTCCGGCCGTTTCGCTGAGCGAGCCGAGGAGCGCGACGCCGAACATCGCCACGAGGAGGCCGAGGAAGTACGCGATCCCGATCCCCGTGAGCTTGAGACCGTCGACGATGAGTTCGCCGTAGGCCTCGAAGCGGGGCACCGGACGACCGTCGATCGCGTGGTTGACCGTCCGGACGAAATACCCGAGCAGGACGAACAGCGGTACCACGAGGACCGATCCGACGACGAGCAGGGACCCGATGAGGTGCGTTTTCAGTCGATCGTCGTCCGCCAGCGGGTAGCCGAACGCGTTGGAGAGCACGGACGGATCCCCTCACGGGCATGGAAAGGACGTTTCGGTTCACCCCCGGTTGTGCCGGCGGAACTGAGCGAGACGCTAGCACGATACGCTCCCCCGGCGGTCCTCGATCCGTCGTTCAATGGCTACGAACACGGTTGCGTACGTTTCGACCGGGCGTGTCGAGTTCGAGGTCAACGGTCGTCTCACCATTCGGTGGCTGCTGAAAGGGTCGTGTCCACGGGCGGCGGGCGTGATGACACAGGATCGGGGGAGACTGCCTACTCGTCGGACTCGTAGGGGTCTCCGACGGCGGACGGCATCCGTGTCTTGCCCCAGGCCGTGAGGACGACGACCACGGCGACGTACGGCAGCAGGTTGACGAGCCGCGCCGAGACGTCGATACCAACGGTCTGGAACTGGACGTTAAGCATGTCTAACGCCCCGAATAACAAGGCCGCTGCAGCGGCACCTACTGGGTTGTAGTTGCCGAACAGGTACGCAACGATCCCGATCCAGCCGCGGCCATCGACCATCGTGTCGCCGGTCCCCACGAAGTTCCCGGCGTGCGCGAGCAACACGGCCCCTCCGAGCCCGGCCATCGCGCCGGAGAAGACCACCGTCGCGTACCGGACACGGTTGACGTCAACGCCCGCCGTGTCGAGCGCTTCCGGGTTCTCACCCGCAGCCTGAACCCAGTAGCCGAACCGAGTCCGGTACAGCACGACCCACGCGATCGCGACAACGGCGAACGTGAGCAACACGAGCGGCGACTGGCCGAAGGCGACCGCGTCGATACTTGCGAGGCCGGGACTGGACCGACTTCCCCAGATCGTCGCCGCCGTGAACGGGGCGAACCCGAGCCCGATGAACCAGACTGCCAGTCCGGCGACGATCTGATCGGCCCGATACCGGATCAGGAGTACCGCGTACAGGACGGTCAAAGCGACCGAGACGGCGACCGCGACGAGGATCGCGAGCCAGACGTGCCCCTGTGTCGGCGACGTACCGCCGAGCGCGTACATCGCCGCTGCCGCGCTGAACGCGCCGAAGATCATGAACCCCTCCAGCCCGATGTTGAACACGCCGCTTTTCTCCGCGTAGAGCCCGCCGATCGCCGCGAGCGCGATCGGTGTCGCCATCTCCAGCGAGCGAGTGACGAAGCCGGCCGTGATCAGTCGCTCGATCCGCACGCCAAGCCAGACCGAGACGAGACCCCAGACGACCGCCAGCACGAGCAGGGCCACCGCGCCGAACCGGAGTCGACGAGCGGTGAGGACGTCACGCAGCGTCATTCGCCGTCACCTCCGAGGCCGGTTCGTTCGGCGATCATCCGGAACAACTCCGGCACCGCCACGAACAGAACGACGAGCCCGACGATCCCGTCTATCAGCTGAACGGGAACGTCGCTGTTGATCTGGACGTGAGAACCCGCGGATTCCAGCCCGCCGAACAGCAGCCCGGCCGGAACCACACCGAGCGGGTTGTTCGCGGCCAGCAGGCTCACTGCGATCGCGTCGAACCCGTAGTTGCCGATCCCCGTCGGGTCGGTGAAGTATCCCTGGATCATGATCACGAAAACCGCACCGGCGAGCCCGGCGACCATGCCGGAAACGGCCATCGTCGAGACGATCATCCGCTTGGCTTCGACGCCGGAGTACGTCGCGGCCGGCTCCTGATAGCCGCTCGTGACCATGTCGTAGCCGAAGCGCGTCTTCGCCATCAGCCACGCGACGAACACGACCACCGACAGCGTGACGGCGATGCCGACGATCGACAGGTTCGGGTCGCTGAACACGACCTGTGGAAGCGCCACGTCCTCGGGAAGCCGACGGGTCCGTGTCGCGGTCGCGTTCGGGTCGCTGAACGGGCCCGCGACGAGCCAGCCTACGAAGCCGATCGCGATGAAGTTCAACATGATCGTCGTGATGATCTCGTTGGCGTCGCCGTACGCCTTCAGCACGCCGGGGAACGCGCCGTAGAGGCCGCCGGCGACGATGCCTACTACCGTCCCGGTGAGCATCAGGAACACGCCCCAGACCGCCCCGCTCGGGACGAGGTCGCCGAGCCAAACGATCGAAGCCACCGTCGCGAATCCGCCGACGATGAACTGTCCTTGGACGCCGATGTTGAACACGCCGGCGCGGAACGCGACCGCGACTGCGACGCCGGCGAGCACGAACAGCGTCGAGTTCCGCAGCGTTCGCGCCACGGCGCGCTCGCTACCGATCGCGCCGACGACCAGCTGCACGGCGAACCGGATCGGGTTGTGTCCCGAAGCCGCGACGATGACCAGGCCGATGAGCAGCGCGAGCGTCGTCGCGCCGATGGCGATCCCGATCCGCTCGATGACCGACGCCGCCAAGATCCGGTCGGCGGCGGCGTCGAGCAGTGACCGGACGCGGCCGGGATCCGACTCACTCATCGTCGGACACCTCCGCTCGTTCCGCCGATCCTATCGGAGACTTGTCGAGGATTGCGGTTTCGACACCGCTCAGTTCCTCGAGGTCTCCACCCGCCATCAACAGGCCGAGGTCCTCATCGCTGACGGTCTCGGGGTCGACGACGGCGACGATCTCGCCCTCGTACATGACCGCGATGCGATCCGAGAGCTTCTGGATCTCGTCGAGCTTCGAGGAGATCACGAGGATCGCCATCCCCTCGTCGCGGAGCTCGACCAGGCGGTTATGGATGAACTCGATCGAACCGATGTCGACGCCGCGGGTCGGGTGCGCGGCGACGATGACGTCGGGGGCGTGGCCGATCTCCCTGCCGACGATGAACTTCTGCTGGTTCCCACCTGACAGCGACGCCGCCGTGGCCTCCGGGTTCGGTGGCTGGACGTCGAACTCCTCGACGATCTCGACGGCGTGGTTCTCGACTGCGTCCCAGTCGAGGATCCCGTTGTGTGCGTACGGTGAGAGCGTCTGGTTGCCGAGGAGGGCGTTCCGGACGAGCGAGTAGCCTTGGACGAGCCCCTCGACCTGTCGGTCCTCCGGGACGTACGCGATCCCCAACTCGATCCGCCGACGGCGGCTCGCGTCGGTGACGTCCGTGTCACGAAGCCGGACGCGTCCGGCTTCGATCGGCTGCAGGCCCGTGACCCCCTCGACGAGTTCGGTCTGTCCGTTCCCTTGTACGCCCGCGATCCCGAGGACTTCGCCCTCGCGAACGGTGAGATCGACCTTGCTGACCTGCTCGCGACCGCGGTCACCCCGGACGCGTAGCGCGTCGACCGAGAGAACGGGATCGCCGGGAGTTCCCTCCCGAGATATCCGGTCGAAAAGGACGTCCCGGCCGACCATCATGCGGGCGAGCTCCTGTTCGCTCGTCCCGGCCGCGGGCACCGTCCCGATCGATTCACCGTCGCGGAGAACGGTGATCTCGTCGGCGATCCCGAGCGCCTCGTCGAGTTTGTGTGTGATGAATATCAGCGATCGGCCGTCGTCACGGAGGTCGTTCATCACCGCCATCAGGCTCTCGACTTCCTGGGGCGTGAGGACGGCGGTCGGCTCGTCGAGAACGAGCACGTCCGCACCCCGGTAGAGGCTTTTAACGATCTCCACTCGCTGTTGTGCGCCGAGGTCGAGCCGCTCGACCGGCGTGTCGAGGTATTCGTCGACGTCGAAGCCGTATCGATCACAGATGTCGACGATCTCCTCGCGGGCGGCGGATTCGTCGACGAACCCGTTCTCGGTCGGCTCATGCCCCAAAACGACGTTCTGCAACACCGTCATCGGCCTCACGAGCTGGAAATGTTGATGGATCATGCCGATGCCGGCGTCCATCGCGTCGCGTGGCGAGTCGAACGTCCGCGGCTTCCCGTCGACGTGGATCATCCCCTCGTTTTGCTCGTAAAGCCCGTAGAGGACGCTCATCAACGTCGTCTTCCCCGACCCGTTTTCGCCGAGCAAGGCGTGGATCGTCCCGCGATCCAGCGCGAAGTCGACGGCGTCGTTCGCGACGACGTCACCGAATCGCTTCGTGATGCCGTCGAGGCGAACCGCCGGCGGCTCATCAGACGAGGACATTTCGCTCCCGACCGTGTTCGTTCGTTGAGAACGGGGCGGTTAGTGTGTTCATTGATGAATTCGAACCGCGGGGGCGTTAACAGCTGGTCGGCCCGCAGGTGAGGTCGATCTCACCGTCGATGAAGCCCTGTCGTGCAGCCTCGAGGTTCTCGTCGACGGCATCCGGTAACGCCCCCTCGAACGCCTGTCCGACGACGAAGTCGATGCTCCCCTGTGCGATACTCAAGTTCTGCTCGCCCACCATGTCGTCGAACGTTCCCTCGACGACCGAAGCGGCGACGTCGTAGGTCGCTTCATTCAGCGCCTTCACCGCGGATCCGAGGATTACGTCCTGATACTGGTCTTCCGTCACCGACTGGTCGACGTCGACGCCGAGCGCGAAGCGATCGTTGTCCTGTGCCGCGGAGAACACCCCACCACCGGCGGCGGACGCGGCGTGCCATACGACGTCGGCCCCGTCGTCCATCTGCGATTCTGCGACGTCGTTGGCCGCTCCCGTGTCGGAGAAGCTTCCGCCGTACCCCGTCAGGACGTCGACGTCGTCGTTCACCCACTCGACCCCTTCGATGTACGACTGTTCGAAGGCGTTGATCAGGGGGATGTCCTCGCCGCCCACGAAGCCGACGGTCGACGCCGACGGGTCGGTTTCGCTTCCGTCGTGCTCGAAGCTCTCCTCGGTCATGACGCCGGCGACGACGCCGGCGAGGAACGACATCTCGTTGTTCATCTCGATCCAGCCGGAGACGTTGTCGGCGTCCGCGATGACGTTGTTGATGAGCATCCAGTTCTGGTCCGGATACTCGAAGGCGTTCGTCTCCAAGGGGTCGGTGTGGTTGTCACCGACGCAGACGATCAGGTCGTAGCCGCTCTCGGCGACGTCGGCCTGTGTCGATTCGTACTGTGCCTCCTCCGTCTCCTCGACCGTGGTCACCGACAGGTCGAAGTCGTCTGCGGCCGCCTCGAGGCCGTCGACGGCGTTGTCGTTGAACGCGTTGTCGTCGAACCCGGCCGGGCTCGAGATGATCGCGACTTCCGTTCCGGCCGCGTCCCCATCGTCGTCGAGACACCCTGCGAGTCCCGCACCGGCGATGAGAGCCCCGCTCGACGCGAGGACCGTCCGTCTGTCGACACGCCCGGATCGAGTATCGTCAGTGGAGGGATCAGTCTGGTTTGAGGTCATATCTCAGGTATGGGTTTTGACAGACCATTTTATAAATGTATTCATCTTTGAAATACAATTTCGATCCAAGTAAATATTATAAAACATATAACGTAATAAAGTATTTAAGGTCAACTACATACACTTTTCAGCATTATAAATAAATTATTCAAACTTTTATAGAGACCATCTAAATAATGGTGTCTGAAAGAAAATACCATATAAATATTATTTGTGCCAAGACACTACTCCTGTAGTCAAAGAATTCGTCTGATCCCTACTGACGCACCTTCTCGGCGAGCGGACCGGCCTCGCGCGGTCCTGGCGTACCGCTGGTGCACGGGAGACGCGCCCCACCGTTTTAAGCACAGATCCGTCGATCGGCCGTCGGTCGGAACCGTCGTAGGAATGACCTCGCTCGACCGATTTCCGGCCGTTCCTCGCCCGAGTCGCCCGAGACGGCGAGGAACGGCCGCCGACAACGCCTTACGACCGCCCGTCAACGTAGGGCTATGCCATCGGGAACCGAGCCGATCACCAGCGTCGGGGTCGACGTCGGAACGACGACCACGCAGGTCGTCGTGAGTCGGCTTCGGGTGACGTCGCCGACCCACGACGGTGCCGGGACGCCCGAGATCCGCGACCGAACGGTCGTCCATCGCGGTGCGGTCCACGCGACGCCGCTCGTCGACGCGGAGACCGTCGACATCGACGCGGTCGCCGCCATCGTGACAGACGCCTTCGAAGCGGCGGGGATCGAGCCGGCCACGGTCGATACCGGCGCGGTGATCGTGACCGGGGAGACGGCGAAACGACGGAACGCGGAGCCGCTCGTCCGCCGGATCGCGGGGGACGCCGGCGATTTCGTCGCCGCCGCCGCCGGGGGGTCGTTGGAAGCCGTCCTCGCGGGCCGCGGCTCCGGGGCGGCCGCCCACGCCGCCGAGACCGGGCGCGTCGTCGCGAACGTCGATATCGGCGGAGGAACCACCAACGTGGCCGTGTTCGCGGGCGAAACGCTCCTCGACACCCGGGTCCTCGACGTCGGCGCACGGATCGTCCGCGTGAGCGGGCGGGACGACGGGTACGTCACCGAGCTCTCCCCCGCCGCCGAACGGCTGATCGAAGCGGACGACCTCGACGTGGCGGTCGGCGACCCCGCGACCGAAACGATCCTTCGGCCGTTGGCCGACGCGGCCGCGAGCGCGATCGTCGACTGCGTCGACGGGCCCCCGTTCGATCACCGTGTCGAGTCGCTCGCGATGGGAGCGTTACCGGACGAGCCGGTCGGGATCGACGACCTCGTCGTCACGGGTGGGGTCGGTCATCTCGTGAACGACCTGGCGGGCGACGGCGACGCTGATCGCGGCGATGATCGCGGTGAGGATCGCGGCGGTTCGATCGGGGCCGACGGTACCGCGGAGCCGGTGGGAGCGGCCGTGGACCCGTTCCGGTTCGGCGACCTCGGACCGCTCCTTGCGACGTCGCTCCGGGAGTCGATCCGCGACCGGTCGGGGCTGCCCGATCGGCCGACGGAACTCGCCGAGGACCTGCGTGCGACCGTCGTCGGCGTCGGCACTGAGTCCACGACGTTCTCCGGCCGGACGATCTGGCTGCCGGTCGATCGGCTGCCGCTCCGGGACGTCCCCGTCGTTGCGGTCGATCCGCCAAACGAGGGGTCGGGCACGGCACCGGATCGCTTCGAGCGTGCGGTCCGTACCGCCCGCGACCTCTACGACTTCGACGACGTCGACGGGCTCGCCCTGTACGTCGCGGAGATCGGTACGCTCGCGTACGACGACCTCGCGACGACCGCGGCGGCGTTCGCGTCCGCGGTGCAGTCGATCACCGACGACCTCGCCGTCGTCATCGTCACTCGCGAGAACTGTGCGAACGTGCTCGGTCAGCTTCTCGCGGGGAAGTTGGCCGATCCCGTCCCCGTCCTCGACGAGCTCCGGTTGGAGGCGGGGGTGCGGCTCGATATCGGCGAACCGTTCGGAGATCGGAACGCCGTTCCGGTCGTCGTCAAGACCCTCGTGTTCGGGGGATGACTGCGGTGAGAAGCGATCGCGGCTGGAGGTGACTGCGACGGCCCGTTCACTTCTGGAAGTCGCGGTCGCCCTCGCGGAGGTCGAGCCCGCTCGCTTCCCGCTCGCACATCTCCGCGATCAGGTCGGCGATCGCGGCTCCCGCCTCGGAGGCGGGGAGCCCGCCGTCGTGGATGTTCGAGATCACCGATTTGCGCGCGGTCGGCGTCCCGCGCTCGGGCCCGTACACCAGGTAGGCGCTGAGGCTCTCCGCGGTACGAAGGCCCGGGCGCTCGCCGATGAGTATCACACAGCAGTCGGCGTCCAGCTCCTCGCCGATCGCGTCCATCACGTCGACGCGACCGTGCTCGACGAACACCGGGGTGCCGACGTCGAGGTCGCGTGCCGCCAGCCCGTCGAGCAGCGCCGGCAGGAGGTCCGGGAGGTTCGCCTCGATCGCCGTCGAACTGAGCCCGTCGCTGGCGATCACTTGCACCTCCGGTGCCATCCGACAGTGCTCGCGCAGGTAGTCGGCGGTCTCCGCGGATATCTCGCGACCGAGGTCCGGGCGTGCGAGGAACTGTTCGTGATTCTCGACGAGCGTCGCGATCGTGAGGAGGTCAAGCGACGCGAGGACCGCCTCGTCGACGCGGCTCGTGACGGCGTCGCGGGCGATCCCGTGGTCCTCGCGGAATCGTAACAGCGTCTTCGTCGTCGGCCGCGGTCCGGCACGCCCCACGCCGAGCCGCGAGGGGCTCCGGGAGACGATCCGATCGAGGAGGTTCGGGTCCGTGGGGTCGTCGACGCCGACGTCCGGTCGCGTCCCACGTGCGGGCTCGTCCGACGGCGATCTCGCCGTCGACGTGTCGTCGTTCGGGGGCATTATCGGACGAACCTCGTCGGGTCACCCGCGCGGTCGGTAAGACGGCCGTCCTCCCAGATCCCCACGTCGGCGAGCCAGTCGCGAAACTCCGGTGCGGGGCCGAGGTCGAACACCTCCCACAGCGCGGCGGCGTCGTGGTAGCTGTTCGACTGGTAGTTCAACATGACGTCGTCGCCCATCGGAACCGTGATGAAGAAGTTCGCGCCGGCGGCCGCCAACAGCACCGCCAGGTTCTCGATGTCGTTCTGGTCGGCCTGGATGTGGTTCGTGTAGCAGGCGTCGATCCCCATCGGGATCCCGTGGAGTTGGCCCATGAACACGTCCTCGAGTCCGGCACGGATCACTTGGCGGCCGTCGTAGAGGTACTCCGGACCGATGAAGCCGACGACCGTGTTGACCAGGAACGGGTCGTACCGCTTCGCGAGCCCGTAACACCGGGATTCGAGGGTGAGCTGGTCGACGCCCTCGTGGGCGTCGCCGGAGAGCTCGGAGCCCTGGCCGGTCTCGAAGTAGGTCACGTTCGGCCCGGACGCGGTGGAGCGCCGCCGTGCGAGGTCGTGCGCCTCGTCGAGCACGTCGACGTCGACGCCGAACTCGTCGTTGCCCGCCTCCGTCCCGGCGAGGCTCTGGAACAACAGGTCGGCCGGCGCACCCTCCCGTATCGCCTCCATCTGCGTGGTGACGTGCGCGAGACAACAGTTCTGTGTCGGGATCGACCACTCCTCGATGAACTCGTGGGTCGCCTCGAGGACGTCAGTGACCGTCCCGACGCCGTCTTCGACCGGGTTGATGCCGATCACCGCGTCGCCGACGCCGTACGAAAGCCCCTCGCGGGTGGCGTCGAGGATCCGATCGACGTCGTCGGACGGGTGGTTGGGCTGGAGCCGAAAGGAGAGCGACCCGTCGGTGCCGACGGTGTTGTTACAGCGCGCGGTCACCGTCATCTTCGAGGTGGCCAAGACGAGGTCCATGTTCGTCATGAGCTTCGTGACCGCCGCGATCATCTCGCTGGTGAGCCCCGGGCGGATCGCGCCGATCTCTCGGTCCGTGGTCGCGCTATCGACGAGGAACTCTCGGAGATCGGAGACGGTCCAGTCACGGATCCGGTCGTACACCGGCTCCCGGACCGCGTCTTGGATGACGCGGGTCACCTCGTCGTCGTCGTACGGAACGACGGGGTTTCGGCGAAGCGTCTCCAGGCGAGTGGCAGCGAGGGTCCGTTTCGCCGCGACCCGTTCGGCCTCGGAGTCGGCGGCGACCCCCGCGAGCTGGTCGCCGGTCTTCTCCTCGTTCGCCTTGGCTAACACCTCCGGTATCGAATCGAACCCGTTGCCGGGCACGTGGTCCGCGGTATCAAGCGACATCGTTCCAGTCTGATCGATCGCTCGGGGGCGAGGGAATTGAACCTTTGCCAACAATTACCAAACCCTGATTGAGATACTGAAAAACCAGTTGTGTGGGCAGGGGTCGGGGGTTCGATAGAACCGGAGATGGCGTCCGCCCGTGATATCGTGTGGAAGGCTCTGCACCAATCGTCTGTATTAAATATCCATAACAACCACCTGTATTAATTATCTGTAATAGCTATCTGTATAAACTATCTGTACTAATAGTCTGTAACAACTATCTGCGAGAGATCTGTGTGTGAATTGTCTGTAACGGATCGGCGGAGCCGTCATCTGTGGCGACTACCGTCGGCCGGATACGCGCGGGCCCGTCAGTCGTCACACGCGTCGGCCTGCGCGACGATCCGCCGTATGCGGCGATCCGCCGGCTCCACCGCTGCGAGACGATGGCGCTCGAACCGACGGAACGATACAGACATGTCACGGATTTATTCCGTTTCGGATCGTCCGTTCAGCTATGTCCCGAGAGGCCCTCGACTCAGTGGGGTGGTCGCTCGTATGACCGACGGGGCGACCGACCGCGTCCGCGTGTGGCTCGTCGAGCGGACGTACTCCGACGACGAACAGAACGTGATCATTCTCACGTACGCCACCACTGACGGGAAGCGATACTTCCGCAAGGAGCGAGCCCTCACATCGTTCGAGGACGTCCGCGACACCACGGCCGCCATAGACAGCGCACCCGAGGACCTCGGCGACGTTTCAGAGCCCGAACGGCGAGTACAGTACGCGACGGAAGCCCGGCGGATGGCGTCGGAGCACGACCCCGACGACGCCATCTGAGTCGAAGGAGCGGAACCAACGGCGGGAGCGAACGAGAACGGACGGGAGCCCCGACGTGAACAAGGGCTATCACCTCGGGAGCGCCTACGAGAGGTATGCGAGAGCTGGCTTTCACGCTCCGGTACGAACCCGGCACCAACGCGGTGGCAGACGCCCTCGCCGACCACCCCGAGGTCCGGATCCGGTCGCTGTCGTTACACGCCACCCCCGAGAGCCTGTGGAGAGTCGACCACGCGGCGGGTCCCGCCGACGCCCTCGACGACGTCGAGCAGGCCTTTCGCGTCGGCGATTACTACGCCGATTGCCTCGCCACGGCGGAGTGCGGGGCGGCACGGACCACACAGGTGCTCGAACACGCCGCCGACACGCTCGTGCTCTACTCCTACTGGGAGCGTACCCCCGTCTGTACGTCGGTCCCGCATATCGCGCTCGACCATCTCGGCGACGGCGCGCTCTTCGAGACGCGACACGCCGAGCGCGAGTACGACTGGCGGGTCATCCACTCGGGCGGCGGCGACGTCCGAGCGTTCCTCGACGCGGTCGAGGAGGCGGTCGGGGACCGCGCCACGCTGGCGGTCACGCGCCTGACGGACGTGGGGCCGGCCGCTCGAGGCGAGACCGACGGCCTTCCCGCCGAGCAGGACGCGGCGCTCCGGGCCGCCGTCGAACACGGCTACTACGAGACGCCGCGCCGGAACGACGTGAGCGACCTCGCCGACCGGCTCGGCGTCCCGAGATCCACCCTCACGTACCGGCTGCGGCGCGCCGAGGCGCATTTGGCGGAACGGTACGTCGCGGGCGATCGCATCCCCGGGGACGTGTCGACCGTCCCCTGATCTGCCCGAACCCCGGTCGTCGTCTTTCGGTTGGAATACTCCAAGAAAGGCGTATCCGGGTCGGTCTCGTACATCGAATCGATGAGAGAGGACGCGGCGGGCACCGATCCGGGCGGGACGGACGAGCGGGGGCGTCGGCGCGAGCGGACGGCCGCGCTGTCGGTCCCGGAGATGGACTGTCCCTCCTGCGCGGGGAAGATCGAGAAGGGTCTCGGGCGGGTTGGTGGGGTCGTCGAGACCGATCTCCGTCCGACGACGGGAACCGCCACGGTGACGTACGACCCCGGGAGAACCACCGAGACGGACGTCATCGACGCCGTCGAAGGAACCGGATACGAGGTGACGAACCGGGGCATCGCCTCGACGACGACGGTGTGGGCGAGCGAGCGCGCGATCCGAACGGGGATCGGTGCCGTCTTCCTGATCGCGGGGCTGCTCCTCGAGTTCGTCGTCACGGGGTGGAACCCGACGGTCCTCGCCACCCCACTGTTCGGTCTCACCGGGGCCGACGCGGCGTTCGTCGCCGCCGCCCTGCTGAGCGGGGCCCCGATCGTCCGGAGCGGCTACTACTCGGCTCGCAACCGTAGTCTCGACATCGACTTGCTGATGGGCACCGCGATCGTCGCCGCGACGGCGATCGGTCTCTACGTCGAGGCCGCGACCCTCGCCGTCCTGTTTAGCACCGCCGAACTGCTTGAGCGATACGCGATGGACCGGACGCGCGACTCGCTGCGCGAGCTGATGGAGCTGGCACCGAACGAGGCGACCGTCATCAGGGCACCCACGAACGCGGGCGAGAAGCGGGACGCCAGCGGCGACGGAAGCGACCGGGACGACGACCGCGTGGAGGTGACGGTCCCCGTCGACGAGGTCGTGGTCGGCGACATCGTCGCGGTTCGTCCGGGAGAGAAGATCCCGGTCGACGGAACGGTTCGTGAGGGTCACAGCGCCGTCGACCAGTCGCCGATCACCGGCGAGAGCGTCCCCGTCGACAAGTCGAGCGGCGACGCGGTGTACGCCGGGACGCTCAACGAGGCGGGGTATCTCGAACTCGAAGCGACGAGCGACGCGGCCGACTCGACGCTGTCGCGGATCATCGATCTCGTCCGCGAGGCACAGACGAAACGCACGGACAAGGAGCAGTTCGTCGACCGGTTCGCCGGAGTCTACACGCCGGCCGTCGTCCTGCTGGCGGTGCTGACTGCCGCGCTCCCGCCGTTGCTGATCGACGGGACCGCCACGATCGAGGTCGCGGGGTACGCACACGCGTTCACGGGCGAGTGGCGGACGTGGTTCGTCCGCGGGCTGACCCTGCTTGTCATCGCCTGCCCGTGCGCGTTCGTCATCTCGACGCCCGTAAGCGTCACCTCCGGGATCACCTCCGCCGCGCGCAACGGCGTCCTCGTCAAGGGAGGCACCCACCTCGAAACGATGGGACGGGTGAACGCCGTCGCGTTCGACAAGACGGGGACGCTCACCAAGGGGGCCCTGACGGTGACCGACGTCGTGCCGTTCGACGACGCGTCGGCCGCGGACGTCCTCCGGTACGGCGGCGCGCTCGAGCGCCGGAGCGAACACCCGATCGCGGACGCCCTCCTCCGTCGAGTCGGCGAGGTCGGCCTCGAGGCTCCCGATCCGGACGTTTTCGAGAGCATCACCGGGAAGGGCGTTCGCGCGGAGATCGACGATGAAACGTACTACGCGGGCAAGCCGGGGCTGTTCGAGGAGGTCGGGATCGACCTCGAAGATCCGGTCGCGTTTCCCGACGGCGGCATCCCCGCGTCGATGCCGGCCGACGAACGCGCCACGGGGGCACGATCCAAACACCACGAGACGCGAACCGGGCATCACAGCTACGGGGACGCGATCGCCGCGCTGCAGGGCGAGGGGAAGACCGTGATCCTCGTCGGCACTGCCGATCGGTTGCTTGGGCTCGTCGCGATCGCCGACGAGGTCCGACCGGCCGCGAAGCGGACCGTGGCGAACCTGCGTGACTTCGGGGTCGAGCCGGTGATGCTCACCGGCGACAACGAGGGGACCGCGCGGGCGGTGGCGTCCCAGCTCGGAATCGAGGAGTTCCGTGCCGAGCTCCTGCCCGACGGAAAGGTCGATGCGCTCGAGGCGCTGAAAGCCGAGTACGGCGACGTCGCGATGATCGGCGACGGCGTCAACGACGCGCCCGCGCTCGCGACTGCCTCCGTCGGCGTGGCGATGGGGGCCGCGGGCACCGACACGGCGATCGAGACGGCGGACATCGCCCTGATGGGCGACGACATCGGGAAGGTGCCGTACCTCTACGCGCTGTCGAACAGGGCCAACCGCGTGATCCGACAGAACGTTTGGAGCAGTCTCGGCGTGAAGCTCCTGCTCGCGGTCGGCGTCCCCTTCGGCTACGTGAGCGTCGCGATGGCCGTCCTCGTCGGCGATATGGGGATGAGCTTCGGGGTCACCGGCAACGCCATGCGGCTATCACGGGTGACGCCCGAGCAGTTCCTCGAGCGGTGACGTGGCGGGCGGTAACTGGACGCACCTTCACTCGGTGGCCGGTCTCTCGGGCACGCTGAGGTACCGCGCGAAGTCGGCCCCCTCACGGTTTGGAACGGTCTAGTGCGAGATGCTGTCGATCTCCTCGAGAGCCTCGGTAGCGACATCACCCAATTCCCCTGCCTCAATATGCGAATACCGTTCACGAACCATCTCTTCAGAGTTATCGAGATACCGGGCTGCAACCGTGTATCCAAACGCTCGGACGAGGACCTCGCCCATTCCACGCCGACCGCCGTGGGGGGCGAGATAATCGTGTTTCGGATGGTCGATGCCGACCTCCGCTGCACCTGAGAGCCGCTGAAGAACCGATCGTGCGCCATCCGTCGTGATCGACGGCGGTCGGATGTCCTCATCAAGCGCCAGCAGCAGGTCACGAGCGTACTCGCTGCGTTTCTCGTCGACTGCATCCACGCGTTTCCCTCGATCAGCCAGCTCGTCCCGTACAAGCCCCGCCAGAGTCCGATGGTCGAACGTGGGGAACACCGGCCACCGCTCCGTTGGCGGGTCCATCAGTCGACGGTAGTTCCGCAGCGGGGGGACCACGGGATCGGGGAGACTCGCGGCGTCCCACTGCTGTTTCTTCCGGTAGACGTCCATACTCCCGTCGTCGAGCGAGATCTCCTCCCACCGGACGCCGCGTCGACGCGGGTCGTTCGGGTCCCGAAGGAGCTCACCGACGCGGACGGCGGTGTACGCAAGGACGAACACGAGGGCGCGGTCACGGCCCGCCTTCAGCGCCTCGTAGCGCGCTCGTTGCTTGTCGAGGGGATCAGTATCCTCTGGGAGGGTCGTATACGTCTCGATAGCGTCGCGGGCTCGCTCGTCGACGTACCGGGTGAGGTCGTGTCGCTGCTCGGACGTCCAGGCCTGCTGGTCGCCCGGCTTGCGGCCGTCGTCCTCGGGGAGCGGTGCCATCGCGCTCGCCCGCTGCGCGTAGTGCGCCTCGAGGTACCCCTCGTTGACGCACCACCCGCACCATGCAGAGATATAGCGGTAATAGGTTTGTACAGTGTTCTGTTTGAGCCTGCGATCCCCGGCGAGATGTCGGGCGTATTCGCGGAACACGCGTTCGTCGAGGTCCTCGAAGGTGGGGTCGCGGTCGACGTCGTCGGGAACGATTCCGGTCCAGTCGTCGCTGCCACGGTCGCCGGCGGCCCACTCTGTGAACCGCTCGAGTTCGCGCGAAGCGTTGCGTCGATAGTTCCCGCCGTCGCCACCGCGGCCTTTCCCCTTGTCCTGGAGGTAGCGGTCGAACGACTCGAAAAGTGAGGTCCCCGGGGCCCATTCCGTCGGTGTATTCCGGTCCATGCTCTCTTGAAATGTTGAAACGTAGTCAGTCACACAGACAGACGCCGCCTTCCCGAATTTGGCTTACTGCAAACTGATGGACAGCGCTGGCGAGATCAGTCATTGCT
>LFFM01000028.1_pt1 | contig 74947 bp, 63 predicted proteins | sample 643131 | NCBI WGS metagenome assembly LFFM01 (sample SAMN03777445, study PRJNA286221) | soda lake metagenome | biome: soda lake; feature: Kulunda steppe; material: water; isolation source: sample Tc-Br brine of Tanatar trona crystallizer | place: Russia: Kulunda steppe | collected 2011-07 | reverse complement strand
TCGTCGTCATCCATCTCGTCATCGTCGTCCGGTTCTTCGTCGTCATCCATCTCGTCATCGTCGTCCGGTTCTTCGTCGTCATCCATCTCGTCATCGTCGTCCGGTTCTTCGTCGTCATCCATCTCGTCATCGTCGTCCGGTTCGTCATCGTCGACCGGATCGTCGTCGTCGTCCGGTTCGTCATCGTCGACCGGATCGTCGTCGTCCATCGGATCGTCGTCGTCGACCGGATCGTCGTCGTCCATCGGATCGTCGTCGACCGGATCGTCGTCGTCCATCGGCTCTTCATCGGGATCTCCACAGCCGGCGACGGCCACGGCCCCGGTAACGCCGAGCAGTGAGATGAACTTTCGTCGGTCGAGTCGTCGCGACGGATCGCTATCGCTCATTGGTTCATGACACCTCCGTCAACAGCACATGCGCCGTGTGTTTCCGCAAACGGTACGTTCGATCGGCCCGCAGTTGTGGGACTCACAATTACCCACCCGACGCACTTCCAGATTGTTATGCGGCGGTTGGATTCCGCTTGGCCCAACCTATCCGATAGTAAGTGTAGGCAGCGTACAACGTGGCTCAACCTTGTCGATAGTAAATGTAAGCACCGGACGACGTGGCTTGACCACCGGTGATAAGTGCAGACAGACACAGCGTGGCTCAACTCAGCCGGTAGTAAGCGAACCCAACCGCCTCGAAGTCGAGCGATTCGAGACATCGAAACAGTCCCATCATGACCGACGTTTTGGTTTCCATCCGACCCCGTGGCCCGTCAGTGGGCGTCACCGCCGCGCTCGACGCCGGCGTCGACCGGCGTTCGGCTCGTTCGCCCGCCGGATCAGCCGTCGGATCCGTTCGTCCATCGGCGGATGTGTCGCGAGCAACCGGGTCAACAGCCCTTCTTGATCGCCGTAGACGTACAGCGGCGCGAGAGAACCCCAGCCCGGCGTCGAGGCTCGCTGGATCTTCACGAGCGCTCTGGCCAGCGCTATCGGGTTGCCGGTCGCTTCGACGGCCCGGTCGTCAGCGGCGTACTCCCGACGGCGCGAGTGGGCGCGCGAAAGCAACGTGACGGCGAACAGCGCGACGATGACGACCTGGGCGACCCGCCACTGGACGACGGCCAGATGTTCGAGAAACGGTCGTGGGGATCTCCCGCGGAGCAACGAGACCGCCCGGAACAGGCCGCCGACGAGGACGCCGATCGGCAACAAGACGAGATAACAGACGCCGCCGGCGGTCCGGACCGCGGTGTATCCGAGCGTCTGTATCAGCCCGTCACGGCCCTCCAAGTGAGAGAGTTCGTGGGCGATGATCGTCTCGAGCTCCGAGGGGGTCAACAGCCGGAACAGGCTGACCTCGAGGACGACGGCGCCACCGCGGGCGGTCCCGATCGCGAGCGCGTTCGGCGCCTCCATCCGGGCGGCGTACAGCGTCACGCCCTCGACGTCGAAGGCCGGGGCGATCCGATCGAGGCGGGCGTACAGCCCCGGCGCTCCTTCGGGCGTGAGTTCGACGGCATCGAGATCGCGCAACAGTCCCACGGTTCCGAGCCGATAGCTGAGATAGCCGACGGTGAGCGTCACCAGCGAGAAGTACACTGCGAGCCGGATCGGATCGGGCCGATCGGGAAACACCGACACGAGAAAACCATAGCTGGCGATCGCGACGAGACCGTACAGCCCGAGAAGCGAGAGCCCACTCGCCGCCATCAGGAGGCGCAACAAAAGCCGTCCCATACCGGAACCTTATCCGACCGAGTATACGAGCGTTTCGTCCGACTTGCCGATCTCGGTCGCCGTGGCGTCACTCGATGCCGGTGATATCCGTGACCGTGCCGACACCCTTCGATCGACCTTCCCGGAAGACGAACCGCTGGCCCTCCTCGACTGCGTAGGGCCGGAACTTGAACCGGATCCGGGCGGTTCCGGTGTCACCTGGCAGGAGTTGGCCGTCGTCGGGATGGATCGAGGCGGTCTCACTCACCGTTTCGAGGTGGACCACCGGTTCGTAGCCGTCGTCGATCTTGGTCGGGTGGTTCAACACCATCACCTCCGCCTCGAACTCCCGGACTGCCGTCGGATCGGCGTCGCGGGGAAGCAACACCATCCCGCGCTCCAGATCGGTCTCGGGGATCCCCTTCAGCGCGATCCCGACGATCCGGCCCGCCGGGGCGGTCTCGACTCGGTGGTAATGCATCTCGATCGAGCGGGCCTCGACCGGCCGGAACGATCCGTCAGCCAGCGGTCCGACGAGCAGTTCGTCGCCGGCCTCGACTCGACCCGAGCGGATCGTTCCCGAGGCGACCGCGCCGACGCCGGTGACGTTGTACGTCCGGTCGATATACATCGAGAACTCGCCGGCTTCGGTCCCCGTCTTCGGGAGCTGTTCGAAGATCTCATCGAGAGTCGAAAGCCCCTCCATCGTCACCGCGCTCGTACGCATGATCGGGACGACCTGTTCGCTGATCTCCTCGATCGCGGCTCCGGCGCCGTGTCGGTCGACCGAAAGCGGCGTTCTGTCGGCGTCTCGGAGGAGACGCTCGACTTCCCGTTCGACCTCGCGGAGCCGTTCGTCGGTCACCGCGTCGGTCTTCGTGATCGCGACGACCGTCGGCAGTTCGGTCGCGAGCAAGATTCCGAGGTGTTCTCTGGTCGTCCTCGTCGGTCCGTCGTCGGCCGCCACGACGAGCAGCCCGTAATCCAGCTTCTGGCCGACGAGTCCGCGGATCGTGGTCCGCAGCCACGGCTCGTGGCCGACGGTATCGACGAACGAGACCAGTCGGTCGGCCTCCTCGACGACCCGCGCCCGGTCGGATTTCCGGTGGGGGTTGTCCATCCGGACCGCGCCCTCGTCGTCGAACCCGTAGACGCCGTAGGAGAGGTCGGCGGAGAGCCCCCGTTCCATTTCGTGCGGGCGGACGTCCAGAAAGCCACGGGTTCCGCCCTGCCCGTCGTCCGGCGAGCCGGTCACGAGCGAGCCGACGAGCGTCGATTTACCGTGATCGACGTGCCCCGCCGTCCCGACGACGATGTGGTCGTCGTCGGCCTCGATCATCGAACCTTCCTTCAGCGTAGCGACACCGACGAGTCCACGTTCGGAACCCTCTTCTCCGACGCCCCACGTCTCCACGTCGTCGATATGTGCTCCGGCTTCGTCGGCCAAAAGAGAGAGGACGTCCATCGATTCCGAAAACGCCGCCGGATCGATCCCGGCGATCCCGCCGTCGTCGGTGACGCCGACGACGTAGGTCGCCTCGCCGTCCCCCGAGAGGATCCGATGTCGGAGCTGTGCGACGAGCGACTCCAGTCGGCCGTCGTTGAGGTGGGTGTTCCGGGTCAGCCGTTCTTTGAATTCGATGCTCCCCCCTTCGCGTTCGCCACGTTCGAGGGCCCGCCGGAGCGGGGCCCGGTCGGCGCTCATACGGGTAAGGATAACAACCACACGGAGAAAAGCTTTCCCTGCAAAGGGGTCCGAGAGTTTCCCGGATCCCCTTCGAGACGTCGGCACGGAACGGTCGACGCGGAGCCGAACGCTGAAAGCCTTCGCCACAGTAAGGGGCGTATGCACGTAAGCGTCGTTGGGACCGGATACGTCGGGACGACCCTCTCGGCCTGTCTCGCCGATCTCGGACACGAGGTGACGGCCATCGATATCGACGAGGAGACCGTCGGACGGCTCAACGACGGTGAAGCGAGGATCCACGAACCCGGACTCGACGGACTGCTCTCAACACATGTCGGTCGGCGGCTGTCGGCGACCACGGATCACGGCGCCGCGACCGAAACAGAACTAACGTTTCTCGCCGTGGGAACGCCGGCCACCGAGGACGGCTCGATCGACGCGTCGGCGCTTCTGGCGGCCGCCGAGGACGTCGGCCGGGCGATCGCCGGGAAAGATAGCTACCATCTCGTCGTCGTCAAGTCGACGGTGCTGCCGGACGTGATCGAAACGGAACTCGTCCCGGCGCTCGAGGCCGCCGCCGGAAAGACCGAAGGTGAGGGATTCGGCGTCGCCGTCAACCCCGAGTTTCTCCGGGAGGGCAGCGCCGTCGAGGACTTCATGAGCCCCGACAAGATCGTCCTCGGAACCGACGGCGACGAGCGGGCGCTGGATCTGTTGGCCGAACTCTACGATCCGCTCGTCAGCGACTGGGAGGTGCCGGTCGTCGAGACCGGCCGCCGAGAGGCCGCGATGATCAAATACGCGAACAACACCTTTCTGGCGGCGAAGATCAGCCTCATCAACGATATCGGGAACGTCTGCAAGGAGTTCGGCGTCGACGCCTATGAGGTCGCCGACGCCATCGGTCTCGACTCCCGGATCGGCGGCGAGTTCCTCCGATCGGGGGTCGGTTGGGGGGGTTCGTGCCTCACGGGCGATCAACGCGTTCTGGCGAAGGATGACGGGGGAACGAAACTGTTGAAGCTCGCCGACTTTTTCGACCGATACGTCGACGGTGGTTCGATCGAGGACGTCTCAGTACTCAGCTACGACGACGGGACGGCCGAATTCAAACCGGTTCTGGCTGCGACTCGTCGGCCGTACGACGGAACGCTGTACACAGTCGAGACGAGGATGAACAAAGAGGTGACGGTCACGGCGGATCATCCGATGGTGACAGTCGCCGAGGACGAACAGCTCGTCACCAGGGCCGACGAACTCGAAATCGGCGCCGAAATTCCGGTGCTGTCCGGCATCCCCGAAGCCCCTGTCGAGGCGTTCGATCTCATCGACATTATCGACGGATCACGGGCGTTCGACAACGGAACCGTCTATCTCAAACCCTCCTTCGAACTGGCGGATGTCGAAGCGGAACTCCGGGAGGCGCTCGAAACGTACAACCGACGGTTCAGTTACGACAAGATCCACGATTTCGTCCGAAGTAACTACCTCGTCCTCGATGCGTTCCTCGAGTTCGAAAACGAACTGCCGATCGATCGTTCGGACTGTAGCCTGTACACGACCCGAGGTGGTGGCCAGACGTACGTTCCGGCGACCGTTCCAGCCGACGAGTCGTTCTGGCGATTTATCGGGTACTACCTCAGCGAAGGCTGTATCAGCGACGACGAATCGGGCCACGGAAGGACGACTCGGCGGCGTATCCTCCTGAGCTTTCACCCATCCGAAGAAACCGATTACGTCCGAGACGTCGAATCGTATCTCGATTCGCTCGGCGTTCGCTACCGGACGCACACGAAGGAGACATCGACGCAGATCGAAGTATCGAGCCGGGTTCTGGCGGCGTTACTTGAGGAACTCGGCTGTGGGACCGGCTCGTACTCGGCGGCGATTCCGGATCTCGCGTATCAGGGGTCCGAAACCGACCGGAAAGCGCTCCTTTCCGGACTGTTCCGTGGCGATGGATACGTCGAGTATACGAGCCACTCGAACGCCGTCGTATACGATTACGGATCGGTGAGCGAGGCGTTGATTCAGGGAATGCAGTTCCTGTTGCACAGTCTCGACATCGTACCGAGCTACAAAACTTCACAGTCGGGTAAATCCACGCGACCTGCTCATTTCCTCCGTGTGAGTTCGAAAGCACAGATTGCCGCCCTGAAAGAGCTGTTTCTCCCTCCGGAACGCGATCGAATCGATAGACGGCTCGAGGGATACGAGGTCGATATCGAGCCGATCGGCTACACCGATGGCGGGAAATACACGACAGTTCCGGTAAACCAAATCGACGTGAGCGAGTCCGAAGCGGACGTCTACTCGCTCGAGGTCGCCGATACGCATACGTTCGTAACGACCGACGGTCTCGTCGTCCACAACTGTTTTCCGAAAGACACCGCCGCACTCAGGGCAGCCGCCGAATCGGCGGATTACGACCCACTCATGGTCGATGCGACGATCGAACTGAACGACTACCAGCCCGAGCGGTTGCTCGAACTCCTCGAGACGCACGTCGATCCCGACGGCGCCCGAATCGCGGTGCTGGGACTCGCGTTCAAACCGGGGACGGACGATATCCGTGGCTCACGGGCGAAACCGGTCATCGAGGGGTTGCTCGATCGGGGAGCCGACGTCGTCGCCTACGACCCGCGTGCGGCCGAGGCGATGGCGGATACGTTCCCGGAGATCGAGTACGCCGACTCGGCTCGGGGGGCGCTGGACGGTGCCGAGGGCGCCGCCGTCGTCACCGACTGGCCGGAGTTCGCCGAACTCGACTCGGAGTTCGACGCGATGGCCGATCCGGTCGTCGTCGACGGCCGACGGATAATCTCGCGCCGTGAGGGGATCACCTACGAGGGGTTGACCTGGTAGATGCGACAGTTCGTAGTCCTCGCCCACGAGCTGTCGGCCGACGCCGAGATCAGCCTCGATGACCTCCCCGGAACCGGACGGCTCGATCTCCTCAGTCGGTGTGTCACGAGCGCGTTGCTTCTCTCCCACGATATCCGGGCGGACGTTCGGGTGTCTCTCGTCGTCGACGGCTACGTGATTCGATTCGAGGGGTCGACGCTTCGACGGCTCAACCCCGACGAGCGCTCGACCGCGGCGTTGATCCGCAACGCCCTCGAGACGCGGACGGAGGTGATCGGCGAGATGGCGGCCACGGCCTCCCCCGGCGTCTCGATACGACGAGGCGGTCTCGAGTCAGTCCTCGAGGGGTCAGAAGATGGGACGATCGTGCAATTACACGGCGACGGCGACCCGGTAGTCGATCTCGATCCGCCCGAGTCGTCGATTTTCGTGCTCTCGGACCACCGCGAGTTCACCGACGCGGAGACGGAACTGCTCGCGGACCGCGCCGACGAGCGCGTCTCGCTCGGCCCCAATCCGCTGCACGCCGATCAGGCGATCACGGTCGCACACAACTATCTCGATACGGATCGATTTACCGCGTACTGAGATCGGCAGTTCGGGACGACGGGTCCTCCTGTGCGGAGCGGCGAACGGCTCGTCCCCACAGATCCGTCCCGCCGGTGAGTTGATGTACGCAGCATGGTAATGAAGTATTAACTGATGAAACGGCGTGAGCTGCTCTGTGCGTGTGCGGGCTGTACGCCCCTGCTTGCCGGCTGTGCGACCGGACGCGGACCGGCCGAGACCGAACCTCGACACCCCTTCGCCGACGAAACGGTGTCCGTCCGGATCGACAACCGGAGCGAAACGGACCACGACGTCGAGCGGAACGCTCGAGAGGCATTAGAGTACTGGGAAGAACACGCCGAACAGTACGTCGACTTCGGGATCGAGTTCGAAGTCGTCGAGGACGATCCCCGGATGACGATCGCCTACACCGACACCCCCGAGCCGTGTCGCAACGTCGAGGGGTACAGCGAGCGCGTGTTGGGATGCGCGCCGCTCATCACACCGGGTCGTCGGGTCCCGGACGGATTGACCGCGCACGTGGTCGCCGCGAACCGGCCGTTCGGGAAGATCCGGATCACGACCAAACACGAGATCGGCCACGTCCTCGGGCTGTATCACGACGCCGAACCCAGAGAGATCATGTCGAACCGCCCGGAGGATCGGATCCCGCTGTACGAAACTCGGATCGGGATCTGGGAGCGCGTCCTCGTCGCACAGGAACGTTCGAACGACGGGACGCGGCTGTTCGATCTGGGTGTCGAAAGCTGGAACGGGGGACGGTACGAGGCGGCCGAATCGACGTTCGGCGCCGCCAACGACGAGTTCGCCGGAGCTCGTGAACTCGTCCGGACGGCGATCGAAGAGACGGCGGCGTTCGTCGATCATCCCCGCGTGGAGACCGTCGCACTCGAGAACCTCCGGGCGGGTCTGGACCGGCTCGACGATCGGACGGCCGCCGCCGAGCGCTTTACCGCGGCGATGGTCGACGCCTCCAGCGCGGCCGACGTCGGCGACGGGGATCGGGCCAACGAGCGGCTCTCGGTCGCCAACGAGGACCTCCGGACGTTCAACGATATTGGCGCCGTCGAACTCCGCACGATCGCCGTCGCGCTCGGATTGGTCCGCGGCTTCGATCGAGAGGAGCCGGTGGTCGACGTCGACGAGGGGGCACTCGAGGCGTAACTCGAAGCCGGCTCGGAAAAGGCGGACGTCGGCCGGCTCTCAATCGTCGTCGGGCCTGTTCCAGAGGACGCCGATACAGCCGGGCGAGCCCCTATACTGGATCGACCCGCCGTGGACTTCGAGATCGATCCGTTCCCCGTCGACGCGCACGCCGGTGAACTCGTGTTGGAACGTTTCCGTCGTTTCCTCCTCCATCTCGAGACATTCCCCGAACGTTCGATCGGCCGCCACGTCGTCGGCGATCGAGTCCGGAGAGACACCGACGAGTTCGCTCTGTGTGTAACCGAAGATGTCGGCGAACCGCTCGTTGACGTAGACGAACTCGCCGTTTTGGACTATGAAAACGCCGGCCAGATCCTGTTCGACCAGACGCTGATACCACGATAGCGCCTGCCAGAACTGCTGTCTGGTCCGGTACCGTTCGACGACGTTCCGGACGCGGTTGGCGAGCAGTTCGTACTGGTCCGTTCCCGTCCCTTTCTGCATGTAATCGGTGACGCCGGCGGCGATGGCCTCGCTGGCCACTTCCTCGCTTCCCTTGCCTGTGAAGAGGATAAAGGGGAGATCGGAGTGTTTTTCGCGAACGATCTCGAGGAACTCGATACCGTCCGTGTTCGGCATATCGTAATCGCTTATGATACAATCGACGGACTCGTCTTCGAGGTACGTAAGCGCCTCGACGACGTTCGTGACTGGATGAACCGAGAACTCATCGTCGACACGTTCCAGACATGCCTTCGTGAGATCGATCACCCCGGGCTCGTCGTCGACGTGCAGCACGTGGACCTCCTCGGAGTCCACGCTCGCTGTCACCGGGACGGGTACTTCGACGAGATCGTCGTTTATTCGGTCCGATATCTTCCCCCGTACCAGCGGAGAGACACGGTTTCGAACCTCGAAGCCGTCTCGTAGAACCGAACGGGGGATCCTGACTCGCTCCTTCGATTTCCGTTCGCTCACGTTCATATCTGACGGGAAGTATGACACCGCACAGTCGCTTCGGTGACGGATACGTCGAGCATATACGAAAGAGGGGTTTCGATATCAGTCATCCGATTTACTCGTGTGTGGATTTTATCCGATATATGATAAGGCTTTGTGCCGTTTCGTGTTTCGTCCGCCCGGCATGGACGTTCTCGGGGCACCCGCCGTCGGAAAAGAATCATAATTTTTCTCGTTAATTTAACTAATTTTATGTAATAAAGTATCAGAAAAATTTAATATTAACTCGCCCGACTGGTATCATGTATCATGTCAGACTCAACCGTTGCGGCGTACCTGCGCGAGCACCCTCGAATGATGGGCGTACTGTTCACGACGATGGTCCTGCTTTCACAGATGGGATCGGCCGCGGCCGGCATCGGCAGCACGATCAGCTAATCCGCGTTCCGGGCACGTTGCAGCTATTTTGTGGTAGCCACGTACAGACTACAGCCTGAGCTCGGCCTACTGCTCAGCGTCCGACGCTAGTTCTCCGGACACCAAAGAGCGGCTCCAGCGGAGTTCCCCGCCGTAGTGGACCGGCACGTTTTCGAGTTTCAGCAATCGAACCAGTTCATCCCGGTTGGCTTGGAACGTCCCGATCGCCCCCGAGCTGAGGAAGTGTTGATCGTTACCGCTAATGTGGGGTTTGAAAACGCTTCCGAGCCCCGCGTCGTCCGTCGCGTACGTCGTAATCTCCACTTCGAATCCGTCTTCGGCCGGAGTCACATCGAGACAGGTCGGCGTCCGGCTCGCGGCCTGTGTGACCGTCATTCCGCCGTCGCCGACGACGATGTACTGACCGCCGAGTACGCTCTGATCGCGGGCGATCCCCAGCGCCGCCCGCAACGGGAAACCGGCGTTCAAAAGTCGGGCGATCGATCCGCCGATACGGATCGCGCCGTGGTTTACGATCTCGTTCAGCGTGACGATCCCACCGATCGCCCCCGCTTCGATGAGATCGAGCCCCTGTCGATAGGAGTTACAGGCATTCAAAAGGAACGAATCGATGCCGGTCTCTTCCAGCGTCGCCGCGTCGAGCTTTCCGTCGGCACATCTGAACCCGTCGGACTCGGTGTGACCGATGTAATGGAGGAAGCTCCGATCGGAGACGAGCTCCTCTCGGAGCGCCTCGACCGTCAGGTCCCTCCGGATCCGGACGTCGAACGGGAGGTTCTCCCGGTCGCCGTAGGCTCGATCGACGAGCTTTCGCTCCTCGCTCATACGGTCGTCGTTCAGAACGATCGTGATCCCGATCTCCCCCTCGCTCGCGTCCCGGTCGAGCCGGTTTTCGAACGCCGACATCGTTAGCTTGCTCGCGCCGATCGGGATCCGATCGCCGATCCACGCCTGTTCGAGCGACCCCGACGACTGCGGCTGGACGTAGGACGCCTCCCCGATCTCCGTCGTCTCGCCGGCCGACCGCGTCAAAACACCGTTTCGCGTCGATACGCCGACCGTTTCGCGGGGCGCTTGCGTCGATCCGCCACCGTCGGCCATCCGGACGACGGCCAAGTCGTCGACCACGAACGGGAGCTGTTCTACGGTTCCGGCGACCGGCTCGACGTGGACGGACAGCCGCCACTCGGGGATGGAGTCCTCCAAAAGCGTGTACGGGACGTCCAGATAGGCGGGTACGCGCTCGGAGAGCGGTAACCCGTACAGTCGTCCCCAGTCGACGTCGGCGTACCGTTCGACCTCGCGTCTGGCACGGAGATCGATATCGTATAGCCCCTCCGTCCGGGTGATACAGTCGAGTACGAAAAGCCGCTTGAGCGTCCGTTCGACGTTCGTCTCGAACCCCTTCGGGGCCGAAAGCGAGTGTTCGAATCCGGCGTCGGTCACGATCCGGGGATCGGTTCCCGGGACGAGTTCGGCCCCAAGATAGTACGCCAGCGGTGCGGCCGTGTACACCGCTTCGTGGGTGGGCGGCAGCTCCAGACGGACGCCGGTTTCGGGGACGTCGATCGGGTCCGGTATCTCCAGGGAATCACCGAGCCGTACCGCGGGCGGATGTCCCCGGAGCGAAGGGAACGATCGCTCCGGACTCGTGGTTTTCAACGCCGATCCGAACGTGGTCACTGCGGCCATCATGTCCCGGGGATCTTCGGTCGTCGTCACCGTCGCCGCCGGCCGATCGTGCCACGAGAGAACGCCGATCCGGGCCTCCCGTGGGCTTCCGAACTCGATGCGGGTCTCGAAAAGCGTCGCGGCGATCTCGAGCGGCCCCTCGATCTCGATGTAGGTCTTGATCTGTGCCCCCAACTCGAGGACGTAGTTCCCGCTGGGGATCGACTCCTCGTCGAGATGGCCGATTTCACTGACCATCTCGCCCGTGCTGTCCCGGACACACACCGTTACGACCTTCGGCAACACGAGTTCGCTCGCCGTCACCGCCACCGCCCGCTCGACCGGAAAATAGAACGGATCCGTGGAAACCGGCGTCGGCGAGACGGCCCGGCCGGTGTGGAGCCGATAGCGCAACCGCTCGAGCCGATCGACGATCTCGACTCCCGGCGGATCGTCGAGAGGTTCGAAGGCGAAGGAGATGTCGTCTTCCATCATCGGTGGGCCGTTCGTGCGCTCTTTGTTTCGATCTGACAGACAAAAACCTATCGGGAATAAAAGCGTTTACGTCCCCGTGACCTGTGGACGAAACGAGCCAGATGATTCGCGCCCGCGTCGGAAAATATCTCGAGCGTATCCGCGAGGAGCTACGGAAGACGTTCGCCGAAGAGCACACCTCGGGGGAACTCGCGGGCAGCTTCGCGCTCGGCACGTTTATAACGATGTTGCCGACGCTCGGCGTCGGACTGTTGGTTTTCGTCGTGATCGCGTTCGTTTTCGATCGGGTCAGCAAGATCGCGCTTTTCGCCTCCGTCGTCGTCTTCAACCCGGTCGTGAAATGGGGTGTCTACGCCGCGAGCTTCACGCTCGGCGTGCTGTTGCTCGGCCCCGTCGAGGGGGTCGGACTCGGCGACGTCTCGCTCAGCGCCGGCCCCGAGATCGTCATCCGATTGTGGGTCGGTAATCTCATTCTGGCGGTCGTCGCGACCGTGATCAGTTACGTCGCCGTCTACCGACTCGCCGTGGCGTACGAACGGACTCAGGCCGGGAGGGTCATCGACGAGGCGGTCGAGGAAGTCGTCGAGGAAGTCCTCGAGCAATGATCACCGACAACTCGCCTCCGGGATTCGGTCGCCGTCGGCCGGCTCTGTTCCTGTGAGCCGTGTACGTTCTTTCGTTCTCACTCCTCCCGGAGGCCGCTCCACTCGGCGTCCGAGAGCGTTCGCTGAACGATCTCGGTGTCGACCGCCTCGGCGAGCGTCCGGAAGCCGGCCTCCTCGGCGCGGTCGTCGGCGTTGGCGACCAGCCGCGAGACGATGAACTCCGGTGTCGAGCGGCCAACCGAACCGAACCGCGGCTGGTAATCGACCTCGAGTTCCAGATCGCTCGTCAATCCTTCCGCGAAGATCCCGTCGGTTCGGGCCGTTTCGGGCAGCGGCTCGAGATCGTCGGCCAGATGCGTCACGAAGGTTCCGAGCGCCCCCTCGGAGAGGGTCAACCGGACGAGGCCGCCGAGCAGATCGGCCGCCCGTCCCGGCTCGGTGATCGCCTCGAATTCGTCGACGAGCATGAGCGTCCGCTCGCCCGAGACGAGCGGTGGAACGACGGACTGCAGCGTCGACTCGAGGACGCCCGCGTTGAAACTCGCGTGTCGACGATGGAAGACCAGTCGATCGAGGACGGAGATCTCGGCCTCCGAGGCGGGGACCGGGAGTCCCATGTGCGCGAGAATTACGATCGCACACAGCGTCTCCAGAAGCGTCGTTTTCCCGCCGCTGTTGGCCCCGGTGAGGACGGTCACCCGTTCGTCGCCGGGCGGGGCGATCGTGTGCTCGCCGACGGCGTACGTAACGGGTTGGACCTCGCCTTCCCTCGACAGCGAGAGGTTCCTCGCCTCGACGACGGCGATCGTCTCCCTGTCGACGTATTCCGGTCGCTGGAGATCGTACTCGGCAGCGAACCGACCCAAAGAGAGATCGCGGGCGACCGTCGCGACCGCGGTCCGGGCGCGATCGACGTCCTCGCCGGCCGCATCGATGTCGGACTCCAGCTCGGCCCGGACCGTCGTGGCCCGTTCCTCGACCGCGCCGTCGAGGTCGGCCCGGAGGGTCCGTAACGTCTCCGTGATGAATCCGGTGGCGTCGACGGCCTCCTCTGCCATCGCGGCACGGATCCGCCCCGGATCGACGCTCGTCTCGGTCGCCAGGTGATCGAGCAGTCCGGCCCGAAAGCCCGCCGTGTCGTTGACGCCGCCGGAGCGGAGTTCCTCGAGAACGCCGTCGGGGTTCGCCGAGAGCCGGTCGACAGTCTCGCGGGCCGCCCGAAGCCGATCGAGCTCGTCGTCCGCCCCGGGAGCGACCCGATCGTCGCCGAGCGCGCGGAGGGCGACGGCGGCGTCCGAGAGTGTCCCGGTATCGAGTTCGGCGATCGGGTCGAAGACGGCCCCCGAAACGCCCGTTTCGGCGAGTTCGACGGCCGCCTCGACGGCTGCGAGGCGGTCACCGCCGGCGGCGTCGTGGGTCTCGAACGCCGACAGCACCTCGCTTCGGGTCGCTTCGTCCATCTCCGTCCACCCTTCGCGCCCCCGTTCGACCGAGTCGAGACGTCGCTCCATCTCGGTCCGATCCGAAAGCGGTGTCAGCGTCCGGATCCGATCGGCGGCGACCTCGCTTACGGCGTGTTCGGCGGCCGCGTCGAGGATGTCTTTATAAATGGACCGGGCATCCCGTGTCGCGAGGAGCTTCATCCCGTCGGCGCTTTGGGCGTGTCGGAGGATCCGCGTCGCACGGCTTCGGTCGACGCCGGCCTCGACGAGCGTCCGCACGTCGCCCTCCTCGATCGCTTCGATCGCCGCCTCGGTGCCGATCGAGTCCTCCAGCGTCGACCGCGTCTTCGGACCGACGCCCCAGTACGACTCCAGTTCCATAGCCGACCCGTGGGCCAGGTCCGCCATTAGGCTACCGGAGCCACGGTCTCGGAGGCGCTGACCGATGGGGGTATCGAAGCCGATCGGACGGTTCACCCTCGGGGCCGCCTCTCAACTCGCTGTGATAAACAAGACCGCCCGGTCGATCGATCGGACGTTTAAAAAGGCGCTTCGAGGCCGTCGTCGGCGTCGCTGACGTCGTCGGGGTCGACACCGAGCTCGTCGGCGAGTTCGCCGCGCTGGTGTAGCTCCTCGAGGATGTCGCTGCCGCCGATGAACTCGCCCTCGACGAACGTCTGGGGGATCGTCTCCCAGCCGCTGTGTTCGTTGAGAGCCGCCCGATAGGCGTCGAGCGCCGGGAGGACGTCCTCGGCGACGATATCCTCGCTGTCGTGGTATCGGCCGAGGATATCCAGCGCCTTCTGTGAGTAGCCACACTGTGGCATCAGTTTGTTCCCCTTCATGAAGAGGACGAGTTCGTTCTCTGCGAGGAGCGTGTCGACGCGTTCTTCGACTTCCGCCGGCGTTAGGTCGGCGTTCGGATCGAACGTCATGGGAACGTGTTCGGGCCTGACCGGCAAAACAGTTGTGCAGGCGGGGTCGGTCAAAGAGATCCGGTTACGGTCCGATCACTCGCCGGTCTCGATCGCCCCGCCCTCACGCTCCCACTCGGTGAGACTTCCCTCGTAAAAACCGACCGTCGGATAGTCGAGTGCCCTGAGAACGGTGTAGGTGTGGCTGATCCGGCGGGCGGTGTTACAGTAGAGGACGATGCGCTTTTCGGGGGCGATCCCGCGATCCCCGAGGAGGGCGGCGAGATCCGGTTCGGGCCGGATCGTTCTGGCGTCCGTATCGACGAGTTCCCGCCAGTCGAACCGGACCGAACCCGGGATGTGTCCCTCCTCGAACTCCCACTCTTCGCGGGTGTCGACGACGACCGCGTCCCGGTCTTCGAGTGCGGACTTCATCGACGCTCGATCGATGAGTGGCCCCTCCTCGAGGAAGGCGGCGGGATACGTCGTCGGTTCCGGGTTCGGAACGTCGGTCGTCGTCGAGTACTCCCGGTTCCACACGGAGAAATCCCCGTCGAGGAGGTGAAGTTTCGAGGGGCGGTGGCCGTACAGTTCGGCGGTAACGAGAAACCGGGCGGCGAAGACACCGTGGGTGTCGTCGTAGGCGACGATGTGGTCCTCGGACTCGATTCCGGCTGTCCCGGCGAGATCGGCGAAGACGTCGGCTCCCGGAAGCATCCCTGCCTCCGCCGACCCGTGTTCGTCGGCCCGAAAGCTCTCGAAGGGGACGTTGACCGCGCCGGGGACGTGGCCGATCCCCTCGTACTCCCAGCCGTCCCGCACGTCGATGACGGCGGTTCCCGGCTCCCCGAGGTGGTCGGCGAGCCACTCGGCACTGACGATCCGATCGTTCATACGCCCCCGTTCGGAGCCTCCGTTTAACAGTTACCGGTAAGGCGGCAGAGCTCCCCGTGTTCTCCGACGGACGAGGTCTCGGCCCGAAGGTTCGTTAAACACAAAATAATCACCGGTCGGGAAACGCTACAATCGGTGTATAACTAATTACCCTTAGTCGAAAATCCCGATATGCGATCAGGAACCGCCGTGATCCTTATCGGTCTAGTTATCGTCTGTATCTTCGGGACGGCAGCAGTGACTGCCGACGAGGACGTGGCGCTGACAGTCTCGGTCGTGGATCAAAACGGCGAACCGGTCGGGGGTGCGACGGTCGAGGCGACGTGGGACGACGGTGAAACGACCGGAACGACCGCGAGCAACGGGAAGGTGTTCATCGACGTTCCCTCCGGGGCCGACGTCGAACTCGACGTCGATGACGAAAGATACGTGCGCAACCAGCCCCTCACCGAACGAAACGCCACCGAGAGAGAGATCGAACTCGGTGTGTTCCAGCGGGGAGAGGCGACCGTAACCGTGGTTGACACCGACGGAACACCGCTTTCGGGTGCGACCGTCCGACTCTCGCAGGACGGGCAAACGGTGTCCTCGGGTGAAACCGACGACGATGGGATCTTCCGAACCGGCGTCATCGAGCGGGGTGAGTACCGCGTAGCGGCCGTCAAACCCGGGTTTTTCAGTAACGAATCGACCCTGACTGTCGGGGACGAGACCGAAACCGAAACGACGCTCGAGGCGGGTCGCGTTACGCTCGATATCGACGTCGTCGACGATCACTTCGAGGAACCACGAACGCTCACCGACGCACGCGTTCTGATCGAGAGCGACCCGTTCGACGCGAACGTCAGCGCGAGCGACGGTTCCGCATCGCTGAACGTCCCGGTCAACACCCGCTATCGAATCGTTGCGACGAGAGCCGGATACGAAGGGACGGCTCGCCTGTCGACCGTTCGTGAACAGCCCCGTTCAATAACGATTACCGCACAGCGGATCCCCGAACTGACCGTGGCGGTATCGAACAGACGGGTCGTCATCGGCGAGACGACACGTGTGGGTGTGACGAACGCCTACGACGAGCCCGTTTCGGGCGTGACCGTTCGACTCGACGGCGATCGGTTCGGCGAAACCGACGATCGGGGTGAGCTTTCGGTCGACATCGATACCGTCGGGGAACGCAGTGTCACCGCCAGCGACGGGCAGATCGACTCCGACCCCGTTACCGTAACAGGAATCGATCCGGAAGCCGAAGCTGAACCCGAACCGGAGCCGGAACCCGAACCGGAACCCGAAGCTGAACCCGAACCGGAAGATACGCCCGGATTCGGCGTCACGGTGGCAGTTGTGGCTCTGCTTGCTGTCCTCCTGGGACGTCTAATCACGAAAAGCTAGAGAGTGCTCGGCGTTCAGCACCACACACGCTATCGGCATAATTTGCTTCTACTCAGTGTTACGGTGTCGGGCGCTAAAAGTCAAAAAGATGGGCCAGAATGCCGCATCTGTCGACGGTTACTCTTCGGCTCCCATCACATCGTGTCACCGGTGAAAACTGGCGGTTGCCGCGACCGGTGAGGAGCGGCCGAGTGTGCCGTCAGGGTCGCAGGTATATGTGGGGCCGTCGTAGGACCGATCGCAATGAGCGAATCTGGATACGCCAAGGACGTTCTGGTATCGGCCGACTGGGTCGAACAGCGACTCGAAGAGTTCGAAAGCGACGATCCGGGCCACCGGCTGGTGGAGGTCGACGTGGACACCGAAGCCTACGACGACTCACACGCCCCGGGCGCGATCGGTTTCAACTGGGAGAGCGATCTGCAGGATCAGACTACCCGGGATATCCTGACAAAGGAAGACTTCGAGGCGCTGCTCGGCGAACACGGTATCACCGAGGAATCGACGGTCGTGCTGTACGGCGACAACGCCAACTGGTTTGCGGCCTACACCTACTGGCAGTTCAAATACTACGGCCACGACGACGTGAAGCTGCTCGACGGCGGCCGCGAGTACTGGCTGGAGAACGACTACCCGACGACCGACGAAGTGCCCGAGTTCTCCGCGGTGGAGTACAACGCTTCGGGCCCCCGCGAATCGATCCGGGCCTATCGGGAAGACGTCGAAAACGCGATCGAGCGCGGCCTGCCGCTCGTCGACGTTCGTTCGCCCGAGGAGTTCAGCGGCGAAGTGCTCGCCCCGCCGGGACTCAACGAGACGGCCCAGCGCGGCGGTCACATCCCCGGCGCACAGAACATCTCGTGGGCGGCGGTCACGAACGACGACGGGACGTTCAAAGACGCCGACGAACTGAAAGAACTCTACGCCGAGCGCGGTATCGACGGCGACGAAACGACGGTCGCGTACTGCCGTATCGGCGAGCGCTCGTCGGTGGCGTGGTTCGCCCTCCACGAGCTGCTCGGCTACGAGGACACGGTCAACTACGACGGCTCCTGGACGGAGTGGGGGAATTTGGTCGGTGCGCCGATCGAGAAGGGCGAGGCTGAGTGAACGGAGTGAACGAAGCCTCGAGGCGGAGCGGCGACGGAGGAGCCGCGGAGCGAAGGCGAGGCTGAGTGACACGAGAGGCGAGCAACGCGAGGCTCTCGGAACGAGCGAACGGGGAGCGAAGCGACCCGTGAGCACCGAAGCACACGAAGCCTCGTAGCGGAACGGCGACGGAGGAGCCGTGGAGCGAGGGAGGGGTCAAATGCCCGGGAAAGAGGTCTCGAGGCGAATGGTGAGTGAAGAACTCCCTCGAGCCATGTCGGCCCGATCGACCGACCGCTGTTTATAAACGAACACCGAGCAAAAACGACCGTATGGACGCCGAACGATTCATCGAAACGGTGCGAAGCGAAAACGAGACGGCCCTCTCGAGGCTCGGCTCCTCGAAGTCGCTGTACGCGGATACCGCGGGCGAAATGGAGGCGACGGAGGTGCTTCGAGCCGCCGCGACGGCGGAGTATCACGCCGCCGAGACCTACGAGTCGTGGGCCGAGACCGAGTCCGACGACGTCGGTTCGGCCTTCGCCGGGACCGCACGCGAAGAGCGAAACCACTACGAGACTGTCGTCGGCGAACTCGACGAACACGATCCCGGCGAGGTCCCGGCGATCCAGTCGTATCTCCGCGGACTCGACGGGACGATCGAACGGCTCGGCGGGTTCGTCGGCCGGACGGTCGCCGCGGAGAAATCGAAGACCCAGGTCACCGGTTTCTTCGTCGGGAACGCCGATCCACAGACGGCGGAGCTGTTCCGGTCGATGGACGGCGACCTCGAGGCCCAGTTACAGCGAGCGGGCGAGCTACTGGAGGCCGTCTGCCGCGACGAATCGGACTTCGAACGGGCGCTCGAAGCCGCAACCGGTGCGATCCAGGCGGCGTACGACGAGTACACGGATCGGCTCGAATCGATGGGTGTGAACCCGAAACCGGTCTGTTGAGCCTTCAGAAGCCACGGGACCGGTCCGTAGTTTCCCACAATTACATATACTGGAGGGGATTGTACGTCGCATATGGATATCGGCCTGCAATCCGTCATCGAGTTCGAGACCGAGCGGGACCTGCGCGGTATCGGCGACGAACTGATCGCGCAGACGCGGCTGGCCGACGAGGCCGGATTCGATCTCATCAGCGTCAGCGAACACCATTTCACCGAGGAGCAGCAGTATCTGCTCAACGAGGCGATCCTCTCGCATCTCGCAGAACACATCGGCGATATGCGTCTCGTCTCGACGCTAATTTTGCTTCCCTATCACAACCCCGCCCGGATCGCCGAGCTGGGGGCAACGCTGGATCTTCTCACGGACGGGGAGTTCAGTATGGGTGTCGGTCTCGGCTATCGGCAACAGGAGTACGACGTCTTCGGCGTCGACCGGGAGGACGCAGTCGGCCGGTTCGTCGAGGGGGTCGAGATCATCGAACGGCTCTGGACGGAGGATTCGGTGACCTACGACGGCGAGCACTTTCAACTCGAAGACGTCTCGATTCGACCACAACCCATCCAAGAGCCTCGACCGCCGATCTGGACCGGAGCGAGCAACGAATCGAGCGTTCGCCGCGCCGCCCGTATGGCGGATACGTTCGTGGGCGCACACGTCCCCTTCGACCTCGCGAAACGACAGACCGATGATTACCGGGACGAACGTCAAAAGCAGGGCCTCGACGAGGGGGAGGTCGGGTTTATAAGGGAAGCGTACGTCGCCGAGACGACGGAAGCGGCCGAAGAGATCGTCAAAGAGCCGCTGATGGGGAAATACGAGAGCTACAGCGACTGGGGACAGGACGACGTCATCGGCGGCGACGACTTCGCCTCGCCGTGGGAGAAACTGCGCCACGAGCGGTTCCTCGTCGGCACGCCCGCCGAGGTCTGTGAGGGGATCGAACGGTACAAGGAGGCGATGGACGTCGATTACATCTTCGTTCGGACCCAGTTTCCCGGCATCGACTTCGAGGACGTCCACGACTCGATCGAGCTGTTCGGCGACGAAGTTATCCCCCACGTCTGACCGAGTGATCGTTCCGCCGCCCGTCGGGGCGGAAAAAGCGACCACGTTTATTAACTCCCGCTGAGTCGGGCGGGGTATGCGAGCAGTCCGTCTCTCAGAACACGGTGGTCCCGACGCGCTCGAGGTCGAAGAGATCGATCGCCCCGAACCGAGCGAGGCCGAACTCCTCGTCGAGATCGAGGCGGCGGGCGTCAACCCCGTCGACACGTACTTCCGCGACGGATCGTACGAGCCCGTCGGTCTCCCCTTCACGCCGGGCGTCGATTTCGCCGGCACCGTCGCCGAGGTCGGCGGGGGAGTCGAGGGGTTCGACCCCGGCGACCGCGTCTACGGGACCGGGATCGGAAACGGCGAGTTCCAGGGTGCCTACGCCGAGTACGCCGCCGTTCCGGTCGACCGCGTCGTCGAACTTCCGGCGGGTGCCTCTCTCCTCGAGGCCGGCGGAGCGGGCGTCGCCGCCTGTACCGCGTGGCAGTCGTTGATCCATCACGCGAACCTCGATCCCGCGGAACACTGTCTGGTCCACGGCGGTTCCGGCGGCGTCGGTCACGCCGCCGTCCAGATCGCGGCGGCCGTCAGCGCCCGGACGATCGCAACCGCCGCCCCGTCCTATCACGACACGCTCTCCTCGCTCGGCGCCGAGACGGTCCTCGATTACGGTCGCGAGGATCTCGCCGACGCGGTCCGAGAGGCCTCGAACGGCGGCGTCGACGTCGTGCTCGATCACCGACTCGACGACTATCTGCAGTTCGACGCCGACGTCGCCGCGACCGGCGCGACCGTCGTCGGAATCGGGGAAAACGACCCTGAACCCGCCTTCTCGAACGTCGCCGGGGCCAGAGCGAATGACGTCGAGTATCGGTTCATGATCATGTTCAACGCGCCGGATCTCCGCGTTCCGCTGCGGGGTGTCGCTCACCTCATGGATCTCGACAGACTCTCGATCGAGGTCGCCCGAAGCTACGACTTGGAGGAGGCCCCGCAGGCACAACGCGACGTGATGAACGAGAGCTTCCTCGGGAAACTCGTCATCGAACCGTAGGCGATCGGTCCGTTTTCGACGCTCAGCCACGCCCCTTTTGAGGAGTAATACGAACGGGCACGCATATACGAACGGACTCTCTATGTGACGCTATGACCGAAGGATGTTCCCCGGATTCGGGCTGGTTTACCGGCGTTTCCCCCGACAGCCCGGAGGACGCCATCGCGGCGATCCGGGACGGGTCGGCGGAGACGGTTCGGGCGTGGCCGGAGCTGGCGGTTGAGTCGGGGTTCGCCGATTCGGAGGCAGACTACTACGACGCGTTACACGAGGCGACGATGGCGGCGACGCGGGCCGCCGTCCGGGAGGCCGAGACGGCCGATGACAGACAGCTGATTCACATCGTCAGGGCCATGGACGACTGCGAGCGCGTTGCGAACGAACTCGCCGAACGCGTCGCCGAGTGGGCCGGGAGCAAGCGAGACGACGCCGAAACGGGAGTCAGCTACGCCAAATCGTTGGCCGAAGAGGACGCCGACGGCGCCGACGCCGCGCTCGTCTCGCTCGCTCGCCGGGTCCGGGATCTCGACGACGAGACGGAAGCGCTCCGGGCGCACGTAGAGCGGACCGCTCCCGAGGTCGCGCCGAACCTCTCTTCGCTTGCGGGGCCGGTCCTGGCCGCCCGTCTCATCGCGCTCGCCGGCGGGCTGAAGGAACTCGCCCGGAAGCCGGCCGGAACGGTGCAGGTTCTGGGCGCCGAGGAGGCGCTTTTCGCACATCTCCGCGGCCACGCCCCCTCGCCGAAACACGGCGTCATCTTCGTCCACGAGGCGATTCAGGGGACCGCCCCCGAACACCGCGGATCGGCGGCGCGGGCGCTGTCCGGAAAGCTGGCGATCGCCGCCCGGGTCGATCACTACTCGGGGGAGAGAAAGCCCGAACTGAAGGCGGAACTCGACGGGCGGATCGGGCGGATCCGGGGGCGCGATACAGAATGAGGCTCCCCGAGGGTGTCGAACGTCGGTCCTTCGGCGGCGAGGAGCGGTTGGCTACCCGTGGCGAACCGGTGTACGGCGAGCCGACTGTGGAGGGGTGGCGACGGTGGGATCCCCACCGATCGAAGCTCGGAGCCATGCTGGAACACGGGATGGAGACGGGGCTTTCGGGCGGGGAGACGGTGCTCTATCTCGGCGCGGCGGCCGGAACGACGGTGAGCCACGTCGCCGATTTCGCCGGCCCGACGTACGCCGTCGAGTTCGCCGCCCGCCCGACGCGGGATCTGTTGGATGCCGCCGAGCCGCGGTCGAACCTCTTCGCACTCTTAAAGGACGCCAGAAAGCCCGAGACGTACGCGCACGTCGTCGAGCCCGTCGAGACGGTGATACAGGACGTCGCGACGCGGGGACAGGCGAAGGTCGCACTCGCGAACCGGCGGTTCCTCGAGGCGGACGGTCGGCTCGTCTTGGCCATAAAGGCCAGAAGCGAAGACGTCACCTCCGAGCCGGATGCGGTCTTCGAGACCGTCCTCGGAACGCTCGGGGACGGTTACGAGATCCTCGAGACCCGTTCGCTCGAACCGTTTCACGAGGATCACCTCGGGGTCGTGGCGCGGCCGAGGTGACCGGCGACGATCTGAGTGCGGGTTCGGGGCGGCGATCGCGTCACGGAAGACCGCGGACGTATGGTATTTAATGGTCCCCGATCAAGCACACATCGATGGATTTGGGTTCGCGCGAAGCGTTTGACCGGATGGGAACGCTCGGTATCGAAGAGGAGTTCTTTATCGTGGACGACGCCGGACGACCCACTTCCGGTACCGACGAACTCGTTTACGAGAGCGAGCCGCCCGAGATCCTCGAGGGACGGCTCGATCACGAGCTTTTCAAGTTCGTCATCGAGACGCAGACGCCGACAGTCGAATCGCTCGGGGCGGCCCGAACGGCGCTCGAAGACGTCAGGTCCGCGCTCGTCGAACACGCCAACCGACACGGTTTCGAGATCGCGGCGGCCGGGCTGCACCCGGCGGCGAAGTGGCGCGAACTCGAACACGCCGAAAAGCCGCGCTACCGCGAACAGCTCGATCGGATCCAGTATCCCCAGCACCGCAACACGACCGCCGGCCTCCACGTTCACGTCGGCGTCGACGACGCCGACAAGGCGGTCTGGATCGCCAACGAACTGCGGTGGTATCTGCCGATCATGCTCGCGCTCTCTTCGAACTCGCCGTACTGGAACGGCTTCGACACCGGCCTCGAATCCGCCCGGGCGAAGATCTTCGAGGCGCTCCCGAACACCGGGATGCCGACGGCCTTCGAGGACTTCGAGACGTTCCGGTCGTTCGAGCGGACGATGGTCGAGACCGGATCGATAAACGACCGCGGGGAACTGTGGTACGACGTCCGACCGCATTCGACCCACGGTACCGTCGAGGTCCGGACGCCCGACGGTCAGGCGGATCCGGAGTACGTCCTCGCGTTCGTCGAGTACACCGAAGCGCTCGTCGAGGATCTGGCGGCCAGATACGAGGACGGCGAGGGGGGGACGGACCACCGCCGGGAGCTCCTCGACGAGAACAAGTGGCGAGCGCTCCGATACGGCCACGACGCCGAGTTGCTCTCCGGAGACTGGACGGAGCCGATCCCGCTCGGAGAACTGATCGAGCGCGAGCGCGACCGACTCGGTGTCTCCGGGATCGTCGACGTCTTCGACGCCGAGAGCGGTGCGGACAGACAGCGTCGACTGCGAGCGGAGGGCGGCCTCGATGCGGTCTGTTCGGACCTCCTCCTCGACTAGGTGTAAACTCCCGTGACGTTTGAATGGAAGCGAAAGGTTATCAACGGTTCGAATAAATGTTCAATCAACCGATGGTAGAACGCGAACGGCTCCCGACTGGTCCACGGGACAGCTATGCTCCCTCCGATCGATCCGGACCCGCGACGGTGGTTTGACCGATGCGTCGCCTCCGAACGGTCGCGCTCGTTATCGCCCTGCTGTTCGTCGTCTCCGTGGTCGGTACGACGATCGCGATGGGACAATCGAACGGCGCGGGCGATCCGCTGTTCGTCAAGGGCGAACCGAAACTCGAAGTCGACCTTCCCGACGGAACCGTCGCTCCCGGACAAAAGGCCGAACTCGGTTTGCAGGTATCCAACGACGGGCGCGTCAGTCTCGGTTCGCCGAGACAACGGGAGATCGTAACCGCAGCGCGAAACGTCCGTGTCGAGGTCGAGGGCGACGGGCCCTTCGAGGTCGAAACCAACAGACAGTCGATCGGGACGGTAACGGAAAACGAGCCACGTCCGCTGAATATCGGTCTCACCGTTCCGGAAGACGCCGAACCGGGAGAGTACGAACTGGAGATAGAGCTGCGCTACCGGCACACCTCGACGTTCAGCGAACGATCGGGAGTGACCAACGAACGAACGCGACGGGTGACTCGGACGGTTGACGTCGAAATCGCCGACGAACCGCGGTTCGAAATAACGGGCGTCTCGACGGACGCACAGATCGGAGACCGGGGCGTGATGGAAGCGACCGTCGAAAACGTCGGCACACAAAACGCCAGCGACGTCCGACTCGGGTTGGAAACCGCCAGTCCGAAGTTCCGGTTCGGCGCCGGGGAGAGCGAATCCGCCCTCGCCGGTGACCTCGGACCGGGCGACGAGGCCACGGTCAGTTACGATATCGTCGTCGACGGCGACGCCTCGGTCCGGGAGTTCGCTCTGGACGGAACGGTCCAGTTCACCGATCCGGACGGTGTCGACGGCGTCGACGACGGCCTCTCCGGCGGCGTCGAACCGGTCGCGAAACAGCGGTTCGGTCTCGACGACATCGAATCGACGCTCCGCGTCGGCGAGGACGGCCACCTCCGGGGAACGGTCACCAACGACGGGCCGACCGACGTCGGAAGCGTCGTCGTCCGGTTCGCCGACGAGTCGCCGAACGTCGTTTCGATAGAGAGTTCGGTCTCCGTCGGCGGCCTCGAGGCGGGCGAGTCCGCGGCGTTCGAACTGCCGATCGAGTTGACGCGGGAGGCCGAGGCGGTGCCGAGGAACTTCGATATGGCCGTCTCGTATCGGAACGCCGAGAACGAACGACGACTCTTCGAGGATCTCGACGCGGAGGTCGAGATCGGCGAGCGGCGAGACGAGTTCCTTCTCGATATCGACGATCGACAACTCGCCGCCGGCTCCTCGACGCTCGTCGACGTTCGGGTGACGAACAACCTCGACGAGCCCGTCGACAACGTCGAGGCGAAGCTGTTCACCGACGGACCGCTCAGCAGCGACGACGACGAGGGCTACGTAGAGCGACTCGATCCCGGCGAGACGACGACAGTGACGTTCCGGCTGAGCGCCGACGCCGATGCGACCCCGCGGACCTACCCGCTACAGATGGACTTCCGGTACGACGACGAGCGCGGAACCAGCAAGCTCTCGGACACCTATCGGACCGCAGTCGAGGTGACCGAGTCCGAAGAGGAGGGACCGCCGTGGCTTCTCGCCGGTGCGGCGATCGCGATCATCGCTCTCATCGGAGCCGCCCTCTACTGGCGTCGCACGCGGGGGTAAGCGTCGATGGATTCCGGCTCGTCGTTCGATAGGGTCGTCGAGCGGGTAAACGCGGTCGCGCTCGGACGGCCGCTGGCAGTCGTGGCCGTCTTCGCTTTGCTCACGGCGGTGATGCTCGGCGGCCTCCCGCTCATCGTCGTCGACGAGGAGGCGACCGACGCGTTCACGGAGGGACTCCCCGAACAGGAGGCGCTCGACTCGATCAACGACGAGTTCGGCGACCGCTTCGAGGAGGATCAGGGATCGACACAGCTCATCCACGTCGGCGATAACGTCCTCTCGAAACCGGAACTGGTTCGGAGTCTCGAGGTCTTAGAGCGCGCCGATAGACGCGCTTCGATCAGATACGAGAACGCCAACGGGCCGGCGGTCAGGGTTGCACAGTCGATCGATCCGACGGCGACGACGCCGTCGGAGATGCGGCGAACTGTCGAGCGGGCCTCCGAACGTGAGATCCGAGGTACGATCCGGGAGTTAGCGGACGACCCCGGGTTCAACACGCTTTTGGCCGAGGATTTCAACCCGACCTCGGCTTCCGCCTCCGCATCGCTCACACTCGTCTTTCACGACGTCGAGGCCGGACAGACGCAGGATCCGGAGGGAGGCGGGGATCTGCTTCAGGAGGTACAGCTGTCGATGGCGTCGATCGCCGACGACGCGGGCGGCGACATCCGCGTGTTCGGTTCGGGGATCATAAGCGACGAGTTCGGCAACATCATCGGCGACTCGTTGATCATCGTACTTCCGGTCGTGTTGCTCTTGATCCTCGCCTTTCTCGCGATCGCCTATCGGGATCCGATCGACCTGGTCCTCGGGCTGATCGCGTTGATCATGACGCTCGTGTGGACGTTCGGCACCGTCGGCTACGTCGGGATCCCGTTCGATCAGAACATGATCGCCGTCCCGGTCCTGTTGCTCGCGGTCGGGATCGACTTCGGGATCCACATCATCAACCGCTACCGCGAGGAACGGATCGAGGGGATCGATGCCCTCCCGGCGATGACGGAGGCCAACCGACAGCTGATCGTCGCCTTCTTCATCGTCGCGGTGACGACCGTGTTCGGCTTCGGCGCCAACGTCATCAGCGATCTGGGGCCCATCAGCAACTTCGGGTTGGTCGCGGCGATCGGGATCACGTACACGTTCTTCGTTTTCGGGCTCTTCTTGCCGGCGCTGAAGATCGCGACGGACCGGGGCCGTGCTCGCCTTTCGATTCCGGCGTTCGGGACGAGTCCGATCTCCTCGGAGGACTCCGCGTTCGGCCGGGCGCTATCCGTCAGCGCGACGGTGACGAGGGTCGCACCGGCCTTTTTCGTCGTGCTCGCGCTGGTGATCGGCGGCGGCGCGGCGGTCTACGGACAGGACGTCGATCGGTCGTTCGACACCGACGATTTCCTTCCGCCGGAGGAGCTACCGGCCTACATCACCGAACTCCCGGAGCCGTTCGCCCCCGGCGAGTACACCGTCACCGCGAACCTCAACCTGCTCGAGGATCGGTTCGCAGTCAGTCAAGACGACACCGCGATCATGTACGTCGTCGGGCCCTTCGAGGAGGATCACGCCCTGGAGTCTATCCATCGGACGAACGAAGATCCACCGGACTCCTTCTCGGAAACCGATCGGCGGGCCGAGTCACAGAGCATACTCACGGTGATACAGGCCCACGCCGAGCGGGATCCCGAGTTCGCCGCCCTCGTCGAGCGGAACGATCGATCCGGCAACGGCGTTCCGGACCGGAACCTCGATCGGATCTACGACGAGCTGTTCGCTTCCGCTTCCGGCGCCCGAGCCGGCGAATTCCTCACGGACGACCGTCGGGCAGCGAAGATCGAGTACTCCGTCGAGAGCGACGCCGGGCAGGCGGAGATCTCCGCCGACGCCCGATCGTTCAGCGATGAGTTCCGCTACAGCGCCACCGCGACCGGCGGCGTGATCGTCTTCAACGCGATCTCCGACCAGATATTCTCCTCGGCCATCCAGAGTCTGATCACGGCGATCGCGCTCACGAGCGTCTTTCTCGTCATCGTCTACGGCGTCCTGGAGCGGCGCCCGATGCTCGGTCTCGTCAATCTGTTTCCGATCCTCGTGACGGTCGCGCTGTTGCTCGCGACGATGCGGGCGATCGGTCTCCCGTTGAACGCTCTGACCGCGACGCTGCTTTCGATCACGATCGGCGTCGGGGTCGCCTACTCCGTCCACGTCACACACCGGTTCATAGACGAGTACAACATGACCGGCGATACCTATCTCTCGTTGCGGACGACGCTCAGCGGCACCGGGGGCGCGCTGACGGGCAGTATGCTCACCACGTCGATCGGGACCGGCGCACTCGTGTTGGCGATCACGCCGGTGCTCGGCAACTTCGGACTGTTGATGGCCGTGAGCGTTCTGTATTCGTATCTCACCGCCATTCTCGTGTTACCGCCGACGCTCTTCGTCTGGAGCCGATACGCCTGAACGGGACGTTTCGATCCGATCGCTCACCGCCGTCGGGAACGTCATAGGATTTATATCTGGTAACACCCTGTGTCCGGCTGAATATAACCCATGTCTACCGATGATCCCTCCGACGACGGACACGAGACGGCCGTCGATGGCGACGGCGAGTGTGTGCGCGATCGGCTGGAACAGGAGGCTGAACGGGCGGCTGAGGGGTTCGACGAGGGGGTTGTCGATCTGCTTTCGTGGGTGCTCGACACCGAGACGCGGGCCCGTATCTACGTCTATCTCAGACAGAACCCCGGCAGTACCAGCGAGGAGGTCGCCGAGGGGACCGGACTCTACCCGAGCACCGTCCGGGAGGCGCTCGCGGAGCTTCACGACGAGGGGAAAGTCAAACGGGGCAAACGCGAGTCCGGAAGCGCCGGCAACAACCCCTACGAGTACACCGCGATGGCGCCGAGCGAACTGGTCGGAAGCGTCGTCGGGGAGATCCAAGACGAACTCAACACGGTGTTCAATCTCGATTCGCATCTCGGTCTCGAATCGACTGACGAGGCCGAACCGGTCGATATCACCGTCAGGGACGACGACGAAGACCGGTAGCCGCCGTCCGTCGAGTCGTCTCGGCACCGAAGCCACTAAACCGTGGCCGCACATTTCCGCGCTCATGGAAGTCGTGCTGGGCGGAACGTTCGATCCGGTCCACGACGGGCACCGAGCGCTTTTCGACCGAGCGTTCGAACTCGGTAACGTGACCGTCGGGCTGACGAGCGACGATCTCGCGCCGAAAACCCGAAGCGTCGACCGATACGTCCGCCCGTTCGACGAACGGAAAGCCGGTCTCGAGGCGGAACTCGACTGCTTCGCCGACGAGTACGGCCGAACCTTCGAGATCCGCGAACTGACGAAACCGACCGGGATCGCGACCGAGCCGGGCTTCGACGTGCTCATCGTCTCACCGGAGACCGAATCCGGCGGTCGAAAGGTCAACCGAGAGCGGAGCGAGAAGGGTCTGAATCCGCTCGAGATCGAGGTCGTCGATCATCGCTATGCGGAGGACGGGGACGTCATCTCCTCGACCCGCATCGTGGAGGGTGAGATAGACGAACACGGCAACCTGACGCCGGGTGCGGACGGGAGGGCGCCGACGAGGAAGTGACGACGAAACGACCGCGGTAACGGAACGAACCCGCTGTTTTTTTGCCGTCCCGCGTGCGAGACGTTCCTGATGGTCGATCACGCGGAGGTTTGTGTTCTCTTGCCCACGCTCAACGAGGCCGAGACGATCGGCGACGTCATCGACGGCTTCCACGAGGCGGGATTCGAGAACGTTCTCGTCGTCGACGGTGACTCGAGCGATGAAACCCGCTCGGTCGCCGAATCACACGGCGCCCGCGTGATGATCCAATCCGGGAGCGGAAAGGGCCAGGCGGTCCGAGAGGCGGTCGAGACCATCGAGGCGCCGTACGTGTTGATGGCCGACGGGGACGGGACCTATCGGCCGTCCGACGCCAGAGCGATGCTCGAACCGCTCTTCGACGGGCGGGCCGAACACGTGATCGGAAACCGCTTTGCCGACATGGAGCCTGGGGCGATGACCCGGCTCAACGCCTTCGGGAACCGCCTCATAAACCGACTGTTCTCCGTGATACACGGACGGTACCTGAGCGACATCCTCTCGGGGTATCGGGCGTTCACGCGGGAATCCTTCGAACGGTTCCGGCTCGACGCCGACGGGTTCGGGATCGAGACCGAACTCGCCGTCGAATGTGTCCGACAGGGGATCAAGACCGAGGTCGTGCCGATCCGTTATGAGGCTCGCCCCGGACACTCCGAGACGAACCTCAACCCGTTCCGCGACGGCGGCCGGATCGTTCTGACTTTATATACGCTCGCGAAGACGAACAACCCGCTGTTTTATTTCGGCAGCGTCGCCTCTCTCGGGACGGCCGCGGGTGTCGGTGTCGGTCTCTTCGTCGGCTATCGGTACTTCGCCCACGGCGTTTCTCACGAGGTGCTCGCGTTGCTCTCGGCGTTTTTGATACTGCTGTCGGTACAGCTTCTGATGTTCGGCGTGCTGTCCGATATCCTCGTTTCGGTGACCAGAGAGCAGACGCGGCGGCTCGAGGAGATCTCCGAGCGACTCCGCGAGATAGAAAAGTAAGCCGCTGGCGATCGGAACGAGATACCTGAAATGGATAGGGGTCAGATCGGTTTGAGACGGATAGGGGTCAGAACGGTAGCAACGAACGGAGCTGTCCGAGGACGCTGTTGTTCGCGCGCTCGCGTTTGGCCTCGAAGACGGGGTGAACCGTGTTCAGGAACTCCTGTCGGGTCTCGAACCGCGCGATAGCGAGCTCATCGATCGCTTCCGAGAGCCGTATCTCGTTTCCCTTCGCGTCGTAGGGGACGGACGGATCGCCGAGGGCTTCGAGCAGCTCCTCGTCGGTTAGCGGAAAGGCGACGTCGCTCCGTTCGAGATGGTCGTCGAGCGCGGCGATCCCGAACGCGACCGTCTCGGGCCCGTCGTCGTCGTCCTGCTGTGGCGGCCGTACTCCCATGTACGTACAGTATCCCCGAGCGTCCACTAAAGCGTCCCGACTCGATAGCGGTGGACAGACCTATCTCCGTCGGCTTCCACGTCACCGTATGACCGAGTACACGACGGTCTCGATCCCGAAGGAGCTCTCCGAGCGCGTCGAGGAGACAATCGAAGGAACGAGCTTTTCCTCGACGAGCGATCTCGTCCGGTTCCTGCTCCGGAGCATCGTCATCCAGCATCAAAAGCGGGGCGAGCTCACGGAGGCGGAGTTCGACGAGATCACGGACCAGCTTCGCGACCTGGGTTATCTGGAGTGATCGATCGGATCACTCGGGGACCTCCTCGAAGGTCTCCACCGGCGGCTCGACGTCGACGATCTCGAGGGGACGTCCCTCACCCGAGCGGGTAAACGCGGCGACGTTCTCCGTCCCGTACGGCGGGACGGCGACGAAGACGATCTCGTGGAGGTCGTCCGCCTTCGTCAGCGCCAACGTTCCGTCCGGATGCGAAATGAACCGGCCGGCGGCGCTCGGCGTCGAGATGTCCATCCCGAAGACGGCGGTCAAAGAGCCCCCGGTGTCCGGCAGATACATGTCGGTGAACACTGCCCGATCGGGCGGTAGGTCGGCGTCCAGCTCCGACGCGGGGGTCACCGTCAGCGAGACGGTGACCGAACTCGGGTCCCGATCCGCCGCGAGTTCGAGCAACGCGGTCAAGAGCCCCTCGGTGATGTAGACCACACGCGTGGTTTGGAGAGTGACGTATAAAAACGAACGGACCGTTCCGCGCCTTCCGGACCGTTATAGTTCGCCCGCATCCGCCATCGACCGTATCTCTGCCGCCCGCTTGCGTATCGCCTCCCGCTCGTCGTCGCTTTTGTTCGCCAAGTGCGAGTAGACCAGCCCCATCCGGTGGTTCGAGCCGAGTTCGTCCTCGTTTCGGTCCAGGAAATCCCAGTAGAGGGCGTTGAACGGGCAGGCGCCCTCGCCCGTCGTTTTCGTCTTGTAGTACGGACAACCGGAACAGTAATCGCTCATCTTGTCGACGTAGTTCGCCGAGGAGACGTACGGCTTCGTCGAAACCGAATCGGTACCGAACGTCCCCATCCCGACGACGTTCGGCGTCGTGACCCAGTGGTACGCGTCGACGTATCCGGCGTGAAACCACTCGTTGAGCCCTTTCGGTTCGACCCCGTAGATCGTCGCGAAGTTGCCGAGGACCATCAGCCGCTGGATGTGATGGGAATACCCGCGCTCGCGAACGCCGTCGACGGTCTCGGAGAGACAGACCATATCCGTCTCGCCGGTCCAAAACAGCTCCGGGAGCGGCTCCGTCGCCCCGAGGTTGTTCGCCGACGCCATTCCCGGCTCACGGCGGTAGGCGTGTCGGAGGAACTCCCGCCAGCCGAGGATCTGTCGGACGAAACCCTCGACGCTTTCGATGGGGGCCTCGTCGGCGTCGTGGGCCTCTATCGCGGCCTCGATCACTTCCGCCGGACGGAGCAGTCCGACGTTGAGACTCGAGGACAAAAGCGCGTGGTTCATCGCCCACTCACCCTCCAACATCGCGTCCTGATACGGACCGAAGACGGGTAGACGACCCTCGATGAACCGATCGAGCGCGGTGAGTGCCTGCGCCCTCGTCACCGGCCAGAAGAACGGTTCGGGATCGGCCCAGTCGGTGCCGTACGGCGGTCCGTCGTAGCCGTCCCCGCCGAACTCCGAGTCGACCCATTCGGCCGTCGCCTCGGTCAGCTCGTCGGGCTCGAACCGCGGCGGATCGGGGGGTCGATACTCCGGGCCCGGGAACTCGCGGTTCTCGTCGTCGAAGTTCCACTCACCGCCGACCGGTTCGCCGTCGGCCATCAGATAGCCGGTTTCGCGGCGCATGTGTCGATAGAACGTCTCGTGGCGATACGGCGGTCCGCCGTCGGCCCACGTATCGAACGTCTCCGGTGAACAGAGAAACCGCGGGTCGGGACGGAACTCGACGCTTCCGCCGTGTGAGTCGATCAACTCCCGGAGTCGGTCGGTCGCTCCGTGACTCGGGTGTCGCGTCGTGACGACGTGATCCCCCGGATGTGCATCGAAATGCTCGCCGAGTCCCCGCTCGAACGTTTCGGCCTGTCGGTACTCGACCGTGTGGCCGTCACCCCGGAGTTCGTCCCTGAAATGCCGCATCGCGCCGAAAACGAGCGTCAGTTTGTGCGGGTGGTACGGCTTCCGGCGAGCGAACTCGCGCGCCTCGATCAGCAGTACGCGCTCGTCGTCGGTCCCTTCCAACGGTCCGGCTCGAGTGAGACAGTCGCCCAAGACGAGTACGGTCATGAGACGCGTTCGGATCGGATCGATCCGATATCCACACCGTGGGGCTCCAACTCATAAAGACCCACGAACGGTTCGGCGACCGTCTTAAACGGTTAATGATGAGTGACAAATCGTGAGCCGTTGACATGGCTCAACGGGAGTTTATGTATCGTGAGCACGTATTTTGGCGTGTATATGAAAGATCTCAGCCGACGTCGATTCGTACTCGCAACAGGTGCCGTGGCAGCGAGCGGCGCGCTCGCCGGATGTGGCGGCAACGGAAACGGAAACGGGAACGGGAACGGCAACGGAAACGGTAACGGTAACGGCGACTCTCCCGAGGACCGGGCGGACGCCTTCCTCAACGAAAACGACGCGGTCGGGTACGACGGGATGCAGGATCACACGGGTGAAGACGAGGTCGTCGTCGCCTGCGGTGCCGGCGACAACGGGTTGGCCTTCGAGCCGGCCGGAATCGTCGTCGACGCCGGCACGACGGTCGTCTGGGAGTGGACAGGCCAAGGCGGTGGCCACAACGTCGTCAACGAGCCCGACAGCGACTTCGAGTTCGAGAGCGAGCGGACCGACGAGGAAGGCTTCGAGTTCGAATTCACCTTCGACGAGGCGGGCTACGCACCGTACGTCTGTGTCCCTCACCGCGCACAGGGCATGTACGGCGCTGTCGTCGTCGAGTAACGATCCACATTCGCGCCGTTTTTATCACCTACCCGCCTACCGATCGGTGTGAAACGCGTCACGGAACAGGTATCGAACCCCTTCGGCATGCGGGCGCCGGGCGAACCGGCGGTGTACGGCTACGGCGACGCCAACGCCGATTTCCACGTCATCGGAGCCGACGCCGAAACCCACGGCGGCGCCGAGACGGGCGTTCCGTTCACCGCCTCCGTCGCCGGCGAACGGATCCAGTCCGTCCTCCACGCGGTCGGCTTCGCCGCCGAACCGTACAGCGACGAACCCGAACTCGAGAACTGTTATCTCTCGTATCTCCGGCTATCGCCGGGCGATCCCGGGGACCTCGAACGGTATATCGACGCCGAACTCCGGGCGTTGAACGCGCACATCCTGCTTCCCGTCGGCGACGAGGCGTTCTCGTACGTCCTCTCGGAGTTCACGACACAGGCGCGGTCCCTCCCGGCGGATTCGACCCGGTTGCACGCCGCCGAAGTGCGGGGTCGAGGGTTCCTCGTCGTCCCGGTACGTGACCCGGACGAGTGGGAACCCGGTGACGAGCGGGCGCTGATCGATCGCCTCGAGGCGCTTTTGAACAGCGATTACCGCCAGACGAAGGGCGTCGCGACGAGGGTCGGATGAGATCGTCGGCGCTCGGTCCCCGCCCTCGGTTCGGACGAAGCGATAATCATCGGGCTGTCAGCCACCGGTCAAACGAAACGTTTTGAGGGTCCGGGGAGCATTCATCAGCATGACGGATCCGAAACTCGGCTTCGAACTCGGGGCGATTTCGCTCGGCGGTTCGTCCTTCGAGGGCGAAAACAGCATCTACATTCTCGGCACCGAACCCGACGCGGCGACGACACTCGTCGATACGGGCGTCGGGACCGAAGACACCAGACGCGAACTCGAGGCCGGCCTCGAGCGATACGGGACGTCCATCGGGGAGATCGACCGACTTCTCTTGACGCATTACCACGCCGACCATTCGGGGCTGGCCGGCGAGATACAGGAAGAGAGCGGCTGTCAGGTGTTCATCCACGAGGCCGACGCGCCGCTCGTCGGAAACGATCCGTCCGCCCGGACGGCACACTCGGACCGATTGCGCCGAACGGTCGACGCCTGGGGGATGCCCGAGGACAAACGGGACGAGCTCTTCGCGTTCCTGGAGTCGAGCGACGGGATCGCGGGATCGCGGCCCGACCTGACGACGTTCGACGGCGAGGCGACGTTCGACGTCGGTCCGATCGAACTCGAGACGGTGCATCTGCCGGGCCATACCCTCGGACTCACCGGATACGCGTTCGAGGGGCCGGACGGCGAGGAGGTGTTCAGCGGCGACGCGCTGTTGCCGTATTACACGCCGAACGTCGGCGGTGCCGACGTCCGCGTCGAGGGTGCACTCGGAGCGTATCTGGAGACGCTCCTCGACGTGATCGAACGCGGATACGCACGGGCATGGCCGGGTCACCGGGGGCCGATCGTCGACCCCGCCGGCCGAGCCGCGGATATACTCGTCCACCACCGCGAGCGGACCGAACGGGTACTCTCGGTGTTGGAATCCGGGCCGGCGACGCCCTGGGAGGTCAGCGCCGAACTGTTCGGCTCGCTGTCGTCGATCCACATCCTCCACGGTCCGGGGGAGGCCTTCGCCCATCTCGAACATCTCGAGTCGGCCGGCGTCGTCTCGAGTGACGGAGGCGTCTTCGAACGTGCGACGGACGATCCGGATCTGGATTCGCTCTTCCCCGACGTCTCGGCCGCGCTCTGAGTCCGCACCGAAGCTGAAAAGGATTTTACGCCTTCGGAAACCACATCCGGAACCGAGTCCCGGTCGGCGAGCGATCCTTGATGGCGACCCGGCCGTCGTAGGACTCGACGAGCTTTCTGACGAGATACAGTCCGAGCCCGTCGCCGTCGCTCGTCTCCGATCGGATTCCCGGCTCGAAGATCGACTCGCGGATCTCCGTCGGAATTCCCTCGCCGTCGTCGACGACCTCGACCACGACACCGTCCGCTCGCTCCGATGTGGCGACCCCGACAGTGAGCTCTCCCGTGGGGTTGTGTGTGACGGCGTTGTCGAGGAGGTTGTAGAACACCTCGCCGATGAACTGGTTCGATTCGATGTACAGCTCGTCGTCGATCGCCGTGTCGATATCGACTTCGGGTGTGTCCGTTCTGAGTACGTCGACCTGTTCGCGGAGAACACGGGAGAGCTCGACCCGCTCGAACTCCTGGTCGTCCGTTTCGGATTCCAGCACCGCATTCGCCGTCTCGAGGAGTCGTTCGATATCGTCGGTCCGATCGTGGATCCCGGAGATCGGATCGACCCTCGAGTCGATCACCGCGGGATCGATCGAGTCGGCGTACCCCGAGATCACCGTCAGGTGGTTTTGGATGTCGTGATCGAGCAGCTGAAAGAGGAAGACGAGCGTCTCCTCGCGGTCGGCCTTCTCGGCGACGAGTCTGCGGTTGCGCATCGCCCGACCCCGGTTGAGCCCGACGAGGATCCCGGCTGCGGCCCCCATCGAGCTCACCACGACCAGCTCGTTTACGAACCGAAGCGTGACGACACCCGAAGCGAGCTCCGAGATGGACGCCCAGACGGCCAAAAGTCCCATCAACGCGGCGCCGGCGAAACACCGCTTCGTCGCGGCCAGACACTCGGCTTCGGAGAGATCACTGTGATATATCACGAGACCGGACATGAGAACGATGTAGCCGAACAGGACGTGGACGACGATCCCGAGCACCGCCTGATTGACCGCCGTCGTCCGTGGGCGGTATATCGCGAACCAGAAGGCGAGCCCGGCCGCCGCGAAGGCGAGACCCAGCGTTGTGAGGAAAACGCCGAGCTGTGTCCGACGGCGCTTTTCAGACATCGACGCCCGGTCGGATGAGGTCTCCCGAGAGGCCGTTCGGTCGACGGTGAGTCCCCCGGCCGGATCCGCTCGAAGGTCGTCGATTCGACACCGGGTTCGACATGTTCGGCGGTATCGGGGCGGGAAACAACACCTTTCGGGTAGATTCACGGACCGTTTCGGCGCCCGAAACGGCCGCAAGTTCCCAGCTTCGGACGGCACTGTGAGTCGAAACCGAAGACCGATCACGCTGCAGTCCGACGGAAGGCGTATGCAGCCGGATCCGACCGACCCGGATCGATCCGACCAGCGGATCACCGACGACGAGATCGAAGCCGTCATCGACCATTACGACGATCCGTCGCATCCGGACGCGTTGACCGTCGAAACGGCACGCGGACACCTCGAAACGATTCAGCGGTGGTTTCTAGACGAATGGGAAACGCGCCTCCTCGACGTTCGGGAGCGACGGCTCGAGATCGCATCGGACGTGGGCGATTCGATCGTCTTCCACGATCCAAAGCGCCGGATCTGGAACCGGCTGCTCGACGATTTGAATCTGTACGACTCCGTCGACCGGACGGTGCTTCGAGTGATTCACCATCGGGCGGGCGAGCGGATCGCCGGGGCGTCTTTCGACGGGACCGATCCGATCGTCGTCGCGAAACCCCGGCGGACCGATGCGGGCCAGCGGTTCCTCGAAGCCGTCGTCGGTGCGCTGACCGATGCGGGGCTCGCTCACGCCGAGGCGTGGGCGTACTACGGGATCGAGATCCGGGGGTACGAGGCGAAAGAGTGGAAGGACAGCGGGTTCACGGACGACCGGATCGGGCTCGCCGACGCCGTCGAGCGGGCTCGCGAGAAACTCGACGCGGGCGAATAAGGATCGCCAGTCCGATACCCGGCTCTCGATGATCCGTGGGGGTGCGATAGCGTTTTATGTTCTCTCGGTGTCCGTTGGCACATGTCACTGCCGGACGAAACCGTCGAGATCGATGTGACGTTCGATGCAGGGCTGCTCGCCCGGATCGATCGTCTGTGCGGCCGGCCGGAGTACGAGACCCGATCCGACGTCGTCACGGCGGCGATCGAAGCGGCCGGGGAGTAGTCGCCGTCCGAACAACCCGTCAGGCATTTCTTCGGGCCGGGTAAGCTACTGGTATGGATCGAAAGCGGGCGATGACGAGCGTCGACCTCGCCGCGTTGGTCGGCGAGTTGCGCGGGTACACCGGCGCTATCGTCGACAAGGCGTATCTCTACGGCGACGGTTTCGTCCGTCTGAAGATGCGCGATTACGATCGCGGCCGGATAGAACTCGTGATCGAGGTCGGCGACCCCAAACGCGCCCACGTCGCCGTTCCCGAACACGTCCCCGACGCACCCGGACGGCCGCCGAACTTCGCGATGATGCTCAGAAACCGGATCGCGGGCGCGACCTTCGAGGGCGTCGAACAGTACGGTTTCGACCGTATCCTCACGTTCCGGTTCGAGCGCGAGGACGCGACGACGCTCGTCGTCGCGGAGCTTTTCGGCGACGGCAACGTCGCCGTCATGAACGAAGACCGGGAGGTCATCGACTGTCTGGACACCGTCCGGCTGACGTCCCGGACGGTCGCTCCCGGCTCACAGTACGGCTATCCCGACGAGCGGTTCAGCCCGCTGGACTGTACGTACGAGGCTTTCGCCGCCCGGATGGACGACTCCGATACCGACCTCGTCAGGACGCTCGCCACCCAGCTCAACTTCGGCGGGCTCTACGCCGAAGAGCTGTGTACCCGTGCCGGCGTCGAGAAGACGACCGAGATCGACCGGGCGACCGACGAACAGTACGAGGCGCTTTTCGGCGCGCTCGAGCGGCTTCGAGAGCCGATCCTCGGCGGGAAGACGGATCCCAGACTCTACGAACAGGACGGGAGCGTCGTCGACGCGACGCCCCTGCCGCTCGAGGAGCACGAAGCGGAAGGCTACGACGCGGTGGGCTTCGAGAGCTTCAACGGCGCGATCGACGAGTACTTCCACCGGCTCGAAACCGAGACCGAGGAGGAGACAGAGACGGGAAGCGACCGTCCCGACTTCGAGGCGGAGATCGAGAAGTATCGGCGGATCATCGATCAACAGGAGGGAGCGATCGAGAAGTACGAAAAGCAGGCACAGCGCGAGCAGGAGAAAGCCGAATCGCTTTACGGCAACTACGATCTGGTCGACGAGATCTGCTCGACGATACGCGATGCCCGCGAGGACGGCGTCCCCTGGGCGGAGATCGAAGAGACCTTCGAGGCCGGACGGGAGCGCGGCATCGAGGCGGCCGAAGCCGTCGTCGGCGTCGACGAAGCCGCCGGGACCGTGACGATCGATCTCGGCGACGGCGAGATCGAACTCGACCCCACGGTCGGCGTCGAGAAGAACGCCAACCGGCTCTACACCGAGGCAAAACGCGTCCGGGGCAAAAAGGAGGGAGCACAGGCGGCGATCGAGGACACACGCGAGGACTTAGAGGGCGTAAAACGGCGGCGCGAGGAGTGGCAGGCCGACGACGATGACGAACCGGACGAAAAGCGAACCGAGCGCGATTACCTGTCGATGGCCTCCGTCCCGGTCCGGTACGACGAGAAGTGGTTCGAGCGGTTCCGCTGGTTCCGGACGACGGACGGCTTCCTCGTGTTGGGCGGGCGAAACGCCGACCAAAACGAGGAACTGGTCACGAAGTACATGGACCCCTCGGATCGGTTCTTCCACGCACAGACCCACGGCGCGCCGGTGACGGTGCTGAAAGGGACCGAACCCGGCGAACCCGCTCGTGACGTCGACATCCCCGAGGCGAGCAAACGGGAGGCCGCCCAGTTCGCGGTCTCGTACTCGTCGGTCTGGAAGGACGAACGGTTCGAGGGCGACGTCTACGAGGTCGGCCCCGATCAGGTGTCGAAAACCCCCGAAAGCGGCGAGTACATCGAGAAGGGCAGTTTCGTCATCCGCGGCGAGCGCGAGTACTACCGCAACGTCGCGGTCGGCGTCGCCGTCGGCATCAAATGCGAACCCGACACGCGCGTGATCGGCGGCCCGCCGTCCGCCATCGAACCGATCGCCGAGACGAGCGTTCGGCTGGAGCCGGGACAGTACGCACAGAACGACATCGCAAAGCGGCTCTATCGGACGTTTCGCGAACGATTCAACGACACGAGCTTCGTCCGAAAGATCGCGAGCGCGGACCGGATCCAGGAGTTCTGTCCGCCGGGCGGGAGCCGCATGCTCGATTGACGGTCGACGGGAACTGACCCCGCGGGTTATAAGCGCCCGCCGAACGTCGGGACGTGTATGTTCCGGGACGCGTTGGGCTATCCGACCCGCTCACCCGAGGGCGGTCGTTCCATAATTCTCGGTGGGCTCGCAGTACTCTCCGTCACCCTCTGTTTCGGCATCGCGGCGCTCGAGGAACCCTACGCGTATTTCGCCGTCATCGGCGTCGTGCCGTGGATTCTCCTTCGGGGGTACTACGTCCGAGTCATCGGAGCCACGATCGGACGGGATCGGCCGACGCCACCGCGGTTCAACGACGTCCGTCGGCTCTTTTCGGACGGGGCGATCGCCGTCTCGATCTCGGTGGTCTATCTGCTCCCGGGCGTTCTCGTGTTGGCGCCGCTCGTCGCCGCGCAGGCGTTCGAGGTCGATCTCTCCGAGTTCCTCGTCTCGATCGGGATCCCCGACTCCGCCACGACGGTGCTGATCCCGACGATCGGGCTGTTCGCCGTCGTCGCCGCCATGGCGCTTCTCGGCGCGCTCTACGTCCTCCCGGTCGCTGTCGGTCGGTTCGCACACTCCGGACGGTGGCGCGACGCCTTCGGGATTCGAACCGTCGTCAACGGGGCGATGACGGAGGATTACGTCATCGCCTGGGGCGTTTCGCTCCTCCTGCAGGTGGTGTTGTTACCGTTCGTCTACTCGCTCCGGATACTCCTCGTCGGGTTCTTCCTGCATTTCGTCGTCATGGTCGGCGTCAGATACTGCTACGGGCAGGGTATCGGCGCGGCGCTGGATCTGGAGCCGATCGGCCGCCAAGACGATTCGGACGACCGCGACGCGGTCGGGCGCCCGGATCCGACGCCCGCTTTCGTCCGGGTCGGAACGGACCGGTGGGGGGTCTCGCCCGGGAGGGATCCGGATCCGATGTCGAAGGTCGACCCCTCCAACGACCGGACCGAACCGAACTCCGACGGCGGCGAGCGCGGGGGGGATCCCGATCCTGACTCCGATGAACCGACGCTTCGGCCCGCGGTCCGACGGATCCCCGAGGACGATCGGTGACCGAATCCGAGGGCACTTATCGCACCCGGACGGAGACCCGAGTATGCGAATCGCCGACCGCGAGCGCGTCGACGGCGGCCGAGAGCGGATCACGGTCGTTCCCGAGAGCCTCGACGATCTGTGGCACCTCACGTATATCCTCGAGCCGGGTGACGCCGTCTCGGGCGATACGACGAGGCGGATCCAGCGCGACGACGACAAGATGCGGGACACCGGCGGGCAGCGCGAGCCGATGTGGTTGCAACTGGAGGTGACGGACGTCGAGTTCGCCAAGTTCGCCAACCGCCTCCGCGTCGGCGGCGAGATCGTCGACTGCTCGCGGGAGGATCAACTCGGCTTCCATCACACGCTCAACGTCGAGGACCACGACGAGGTGACGATCGAGAAGGTCTGGCAACTCGACCAACTGGAACGCCTAGAGGAGGCCGTCGAGGCGGCCGAACAGCCCGACGTCGCGATCGCCACTGTCGAAGAGGGACAGGCCCACGTCCACACCGTCGCTCAGTACGGCGTCGAGGAGCGGGCCACGATAACCGGGACGACCGGCAAAGGCGAGTACGCTCGCGGCCGCGAGGAACTCTTCGAGGAACTGGCGGCGATCTTAAAACGGCTCGACGTCGAGGCGATCGTCCTCGCCGGCCCGGGATTCACCAAGCAGGACGCACTGGAGTACATCGAAAACGACGCCCCCGAGGCGGCCGGAAAAGTTCAGGTCGTCGACACCGCGAGCGTCGGCGACCGGGGCGTCCACGAGGTCCTCAAGCGGGGTGCAGTCGATCGGATCCAGACGGAGACGCGGATCTCGAAGGAGGCCGAGTTCATCGACACGTTGATGGAGCGGATCGCCGAGGGCGCGAAGGTCGCCTACGGGATCGAGGAGGTCGCCGAAGCCGCCGAGTACGGCGCGATCGAGCGGTTACTCGTTCTCGATGAACGCCTCCGCGAGGAGCGGGCCGGCGAGGGCGAGTGGGAACTCGATATCAACGACGTCATCGAGAACGTCGAACGGCAGGGCGGGGAGGTAACCGTCTTCTCTCACGAGTTCGACCCTGGACAGCAGCTCTCGAATCTGGGCGGGATCGCGGCGCTTCTGCGGTATCGGCTGAACTGACCGGTCGACGGACTACTCACCGTTCCGCCGCCGAAGATCCACGGTCAACCCGTCGCGTGCGATCCGAACGTCGCCGTCGAAACGCTCCTCTACGGATTCGATCATCTCCTCGTGGTGGCCGTCGGTATGCGGATACAGATGCGTCAGATAGACGCGGCCGATCTCGTGACCCGAAAGGGCGTCACCGAGTTGGCTCGGCGTGGGGTGGTTCTCGACGTCGATTCCGTCGGGGAACGAACAGTCGTGTGCGAGGACGGCCGACCCCTCCGCGAGCTCTGCGACTGATTCGGTGGCCTCGGTGTCGGCTGAAAAGGTGAAGATCGCGTCGGCGGTCTCGAACCGATAGGCGAGACAGTAGATCGAGTGAACCGTTTCGACGGCCTCGACGTCGTACCCGGCCACCGAGAACGCCCCCGGTTCGACCTCCCGAAACGAGAGATCGAACCGACCCTGCATGTAGTCGTGGACCGAAAGCAGGTGCTCGACGAGTTCCTCGGTCCCTTCGGGGCCGACGATCTCCAGTTCGGTCTCGCCCGCCAGCCATCGGGCCTTCAGAAGCGCCATGAGATCCGAGACGTGATCGAGGTGGTGATGTGTCAAAAGGACGCTTTCGATCCCCTCGTAGCCGACGTCCGTCGAGGCCAATCCGTGGAGGACACCGCTACCGCAGTCGACCAGAAGTGGCTCCGCATCGCCATCGGGGTCCTCCAGCAACAGTCCGGTCTGGAACCGTTCGCCCGTCGGCATCGCCGCGCCGGTACCGAGAAAAGTCACGCGCATGTCGCGGTATGCGACGGCGGAGGTGAAAAGACGTCGGGTCGAACGTCCGTCGCGGCTTCGGCACAACGGTCCGGCGCGCACGACGATCGAAGGGCCGTCGCAGGCCAAACCCACTTGCCTCGGCGGCCCCTACGGCCGCACAGATGGGAGACGCCGAGACGGGCGACACCGAGGCCGTCGCCAGGGAACTGCTCTCCGAAGCGGGGTTCGACTACGACCACGACTCGGTGACGATCGACGACGCCGACGCCTTCTCGCGGCTCTCGAAGCCGGTTCGGGAGTGGTGGGTCGAGAACTTCGGCGAGTTCGTCCCGCAGAACGGCGGCTTCTTCACGCCGCCTCAGAAGGGGGCCATCCCGCTCATCGACGAGGGCGAGAACTGTCTGGTGGCGGCGCCGACCGGATCCGGCAAGACGCAAGCCAGCTTCTGTGCGATCATCGACGATCTATTCGGCCGCGCCACAGACGATGACGGACTCGAAAACAGCGTCTACTGTCTGTACGTCTCGCCGCTGAAGTCGCTGGCCAACGACATCCACCGCAACCTCACCGAGCCGCTTTCGGGCATCACCGAGAAACTCGAAGCGAGCGGCGAGCCCGTCGAGATACGACACGCCATCAGACACGGCGACACGAGCGACAGCGACAGGCGGGCGATGCTCGAGGAGACGCCACACATCCTCAACACGACGCCGGAGACGCTCGCCATCCTGCTCAACAGCCCGAAGTTCAAAAAGAAACTCGAGACCGTCGAGTACGTCATCGTCGACGAGATCCACTCGCTTGCGGACAACAAGCGCGGCACACATCTGTCGGTCTCGCTCGAACGGCTCGAACGGATGTGCGAGACCTCGCCGACCCGGATCGGCTGTTCGGCGACCGTCGAACCGCTCTCGACGATCGGCGAGTTCCTGGTCGGCGGGACGTCGACCGACGACGGCTGGCAGCCCCGCGAGTTCGAGATCGTCGACGCCCGGTTCGTCCGACAGTTCGACATCGAACTGCACTGCCCGACGGACGATCTGATAAACACACCGCGAAACGTCGTCACGGATCGGTTTTACACGCAGTTGGACGAACTCGTCGCCGAGCACACGAACACGCTCGTCTTCACGAACACCCGGTCGGGCGCCGAACGCGTCCTGCACAACCTCAGAGAGCGCGGCGAGTACGACGAGTCGAACTCCGGCTGTCATCACGGCTCGCTCTCGAAGGAGCGTCGAACCGAGATCGAACAGGGGTTAAAGAGCGGCGAGCTCGACGTCGTGACGACGTCGACCTCCCTGGAGTTGGGGATCGACATGCCGTACATCGATCTCGTCGTGCAGGTCGGCTCGCCGAAGAGCGTCGCGGCGCTGCTGCAGCGCGTCGGGCGAGCGGGCCACCGACTCGGCCGGACGGTCAAGGGACGAGTCATCGCACTGGATCGGGACGAACTCATCGAGTGTGCGGTCATGCTCAAAAAGGCCGAGGAGGGGTTCGTCGACCGCGTGTTCGTCCCCGCGAACGCTCAGGACGTCGCCGCCCAGCAGGTCTACGGCATGGCGATCAACGGTCCCCGACCCGAGGCCGAGATCCGCGCGGTCCTCGAGAGCGCCTACCCGTACCGGAACTACGGCGACGACGAATACGAGTCGCTGTTCCGGTATCTGACGGCCGACTACGAGGGGATGGAGGAAAAGAACGTCTACGCGAAGGTCTGGCGGGACGAGAACGACGCACCTGGTGGAGAGCATCACTACGACGATTTCGACCCCGGGACGCCGCTCGTCGGCAAGCGGGGTCGGCTGGCCCGCGTCATCTACATGACGAACATCGGGACGATTCCGGACTCGTTCAGCTGTGAGGTCTTCACCCGATCGGGCGAGGAGTGGGTCGGGCAACTCGACGAGTCGTATCTCGACACGCTCGAGTCGGGCGACGTCTTCGTGCTCGGCGGGCAGCGCTACGAGTACCGCTACCGTCGCGGCTCGAAGGTGTACGTCGATCCGACGAGCGCCCGGCCGAACGTCCCCTCGTGGTTCTCCGAGCGGCTCCCGCTGTCGTACGATCTCGGCCGCGAAATCCTCCGGTTCCGGCGCGAACTGCTCGAGTTGCTCGAAGCCGACGGGCCGCCGGCCGTCCGCCGCTGGCTCAGGGAGCTTCCGCTCGACGAGAACACCGTCCGCGGGCTCACGCGGACCTTCGAAACACAGCTCGAATACGCCGGTCCCGACAGCGTCTCGACGGATCGCAGGCTCAGCGTCGAGATCGAACTCGACCGTGAGGCCTACCGGCGAAACTACTACGTCCACGCCAACTACGGTCGGCAGTTCAACGACGGGCTCTCTCGACTGTTGGCGTACCGCTTCGCGCAGGCGGCCAACGCCAACGTCAAGATCGCGGTCGCGGACCACGGCTTTACCCTCTCGATGCCGCTGAACCGGAAGGTCGACATCGAGTCGGTCATCGAAGGGATCCACCCGACCGACGTCAGAAGCGACCTCAGGGCGGCGCTTTCGGGGACCGATCTGCTCAAGCGTTACTTCCGGATCAACGCGACCCGGTCGCTGATGATCCTCAAACGGTACAAGGGGTACGAGAAATCCGCGAGCCAACAGCAGGTCTCCAGCGAGATGCTGCTCGGCTTCGCCGAGGAAAAACCCGACTTCGCCGTACTCGAGGAAACCTACCGGGAGATCCTCGAGGACAAACTCGACGTCGAGGCGGTCGAAACGTTCATCGCGAGCGTCACAGCCGGGAGTATCGACCTCACGATCGACCGCGTCGACTCGCCGACGCCGCTGGCGTTCGGCCTCGCGACGCTCATGGCGAGTGACGTCGTCCTCGCCGAAGACGAGTCCGCCGTCCTCCGAGAGTTTCACGAGCGCGTGATGGCGGAGATCGGCGACGGAACGGGCGACTCGACCGTTACGATCGACGCCGGAGACGGATCGGACTAACCGCTGCCGGCGGCCGTCTCGTTGCCCTGTGCCCGTTCGTCTTCGGGTCCGACGATCGTGGTCTCTTGGCCCCGTTCGACGGGGATCCGTTCGATCACCTCGCCGTCATCGTCGACGATGAGGACGTAGTAGATCGCGTCCGGATCGTCCCGCTCCCCGTCCTCGATCGGTCCGAGATCGTCCTCGGTCACCGTTCCGGCGATGAACGACCGGATGGCGGCGTCCTCGCGTATCTCGACGGTCCGACCCGTATCGGCGTTGACGAATACGTTCCGCGTCACGTCGGTGAAATCGGTCGGCGAGACCTTGATGTGCCACCACAGATCGCCGTCGATCGTGACCGGGACGGGTTCCGTGACGACGAAGTTCTGTCCCCAGTTGGTCCGTGAATCGGCCGAACGGGCGATCCCCATGGCGCGTTCCGGTCCGGTCAGTGTTTCGTCGCCGGTCCCGAAGAACGTGTACTCGCCCGTCTCGGCGTCGGCGAACCACACCTCGTCGAGGCCGCGGGTGTCCTGTCCGTACGGTTCCATGGCGGTCACGTAGGACATCCGCTCGCCCTCCAGATCGATGACGAACGGCTGGGAGTTGTCGGCCCCGGAGGGAAGCCTGGCGACCTCGATTTGCCCCTCGTGTGCGCCCACGACGGGCAGTTGATTGATGATTCCGTTCCGGTAGCCGAGCGACCCCATCTCGTCGCGTGTGAGTGTCATCGGGTAGAGCCGCTGGCCCTCGAGGATCGCGCTCTCCCGCGCCTCTTCGGGACTGAGATGGTCGATCCGGCCGTCGGGATGAACCAAGGCGCCGCCGTCCCACGTCGGCGTCGTGTGCGGGAACGGAAGCAGGTGCCACTCGTGGCCGGTCTTCGGGTAGTACATGTACGGTCGGCCGTCTTGGCTGAACTCGACGGCGTCGTCGTCGTATTTCGTGAAGTAATCGGTCGTCTTCAGGTTCCAGTCCGCCGAACGGTGGAGCAACATCCCCTCACCGTAGGTGAAGTCCTCCTCGTAGACGTCGATCTGCCTGTCGTCCATCCGCGTCATATCGGTGACGAGCACCCCGCGCTGGTTCTCGATGAGCCTGTTCCGGAACCCGTCCGGTTGGATCGCGTACGACCACGCCAACGCTCCGTCCTCTGTGCGGGCGATATCGCTCGTTCCGAGCCTATGTTGGCGGTACGAGACCGATCCACGCGTCGTGACGTCGGCCACCTGTCGGGGAACGACGCGCGGGTTTTCGGGGTTGGCCTGCGGGAATTCATCGACCTCCGTCGCCTCACCCATCGTCTGTTGAGCCAGCGTTCGCTGTTCGAGCATGCCGGCCGGCACGCTCACGAGGATCGAGAGAACGCCGAGCACGAGGACGACACTCACGAATAGCCTGAGTTTCCGTCCCGAGGAACCCTGGAGGCTCAACAGCACGTCGATCGGGCTCTCGGACTCTCTCAGCACGCGCCCGAAGGACTGCTTCGAGGCCCCTTCGACGTCGAACGGCGGGAGAAGCCACAGAACGAGCGCAGCCAGGGCGGCACCGCCCCCGAAGACCGCCATCCCGGGGGAGTAAAAGATCCCGTAGACGATCCCGTGCCAGATCGGTCGGGTGAGATACCCGACGAGCGAGACGAGACCGACACCGAGGAGTCGCGTGGCGACGTGAATCGCGAGTGATCCGTCGCTCGCTCCGCCGCCGTTGGAGGGACTGTCGTCTGCCATCACGGAGTGTAATGCGTACTCACTGATAAGGGTCCGTAATACGTCAGGCGATCAGCCCTTGATATTGCAGACCGGCTCGACGCGAACCACCTTGTCGCCGATCCCGAGATCGTCGGACACCTGGACGACGTCGTCGACGTTTTTGTACACGCCGGGCGCTTCCTCGGCGATCGTCGCGCCGGTCTGTGCCTTGACGTACACCCCCCGTCCGCGTAGCTCGTCCCGAACGTCGCCGCCCCAGAACTCGTTTTTCGCCCGCGTCCGACTCATCAGGCGGCCGGCGCCGTGGGCCGTCGAGCCGAAGGAGATGTTCAGGGATTCGCTCCCGCCACAGAGAACGTACGAGCCGGCGCCCATGCTGCCGGGGATGATGACCGGCTGGCCGACGTCCCGATACGCTTCCGGAACCTCGGGACGGCCGGCCGGGAACGCCCGGGTCGCGCCCTTGCGGTGAACGTACAGCTCCTTCTGTCCGCCGCCGACGGCGTGTGTCTCCTTCTTTGCGATGTTGTGCGCGACGTCGTAGAGCAGATCCATCCCGAGTTCCTGCCAGGATTCCCCGAAAACGTCCTCGAAGACTGTCCGGGCCCGGTGGGTGATGAGTTGTCGGTTGACCCACGCGAAGTTGGTCGCCGCACACATCGCCCCGTAGTACGCTGTCGCGAGCTGTGAGCCGGCCGGCGCGGCGGCCAGTTCCTTGTCTGGGAGCTGCTCGCAAAAACCGCTGTGAGCCTTCTCGATCTTCCGGAGGTAATCCGTACAGACCTGATGGCCGAGTCCCCGCGAACCGCAGTGGATCAACACGACCACCTGATCGGCTTCGAGGCCGTAAGCCTCGGCGATCCCCTCGTCGAAGACGTCGGTGACTCGCTGGACCTCGAGGAAGTGGTTTCCGGAGCCGAGCGATCCCATCTGGTTCTGCCCGCGGTCCTTGGCTCGCTGTGGAACCGCCTCCGGGTCGGCGTCGCGTCTCACGCCGTTGTCCTCGCAGTGTTCCAGATCGGATTCGGTCCCGTAGCCGGCCTCGACACACCACTCGACGCCGCGTTCGAGCGCGGCTTCCAGCGCGCCGTGGTCGCCCTCGACCACGCCGCCGCCGCCGAGCCCCGAGGGGATCGCCTCGAAGAGCGCATCGACCAGTTCCTCCTCCCGGCCTCTGAGGTCGTCGTACTGGAGGTTCGTTTTCAGCATTCTGACGCCGCAGTTCGATACAACGATCCCGTTTGCCAGGAAGTTATGGGCGCTGTGTTCGACGCCGATATCGTAGACCGTCTGCGCCCCGGTCCGATCGATCGATTCGATTTCGACAGGAACTGTAAGGTTCCCGCGGACGTGAGTCGTTTCGCAGAATTCCTCGAACGTCGGAAAATCGGCGGGCGGCCGTGGCCGTCCCGACCGACCGCTCCAGGCACTCCGTTCGATAAAGCGGCCGTTAATCTCCAATCGCTCTTTGAGCGCCGAGACTGGAGTCCCTCCATCAGCTAACGCTTCAACTTTCGAGGCTATATCGGCTCGACGATCGACGACACTCTCTTTTTTCCGGAGATACTGGACAGCTAGGGCGGCTTTTCGTTGCTTTTCGTAGTTATATCGATATCCGACTCGAGAAAAGAACCTGATGAGGTTTTCGGAATCGTTTTTAATGCCGAGTCGAAGCCGTTCGGTGTCTTCGGTTTCGGCGTCGAACCGTTCGAGTTGGTTGGTTTCAATACCGAGTCCCCGGAGCGCTTCAGCGATATCCGACATGAACGCTTCACCCGCATCTGCGACGGCACTCCGCCGGTTCTGTGAAATCTTGGGGCAGCACAGGTTCGTGTTCGACATCGCCGATGGTGAATTCATTTCTGCTCCAAAATGGGCCGACAGATAGAGTGCCTGCTGCCAGCCCGCGATTCGATCAAACCACTCCGGAAGTCGGAAATCGGATTCGACTTTCGATCCATCGGGAACGCCGAGCCGGAGAAGCAACTGCTTGAAACCGTGTCCACCGACTTTTATACTGTGTCCGGTGCTTGTGAACTCGTTTCCGTTGATCTCGTGGTCCCGTTCGCGACTGTAGATCCGAGACGGCGTGAATCCGAGCGCATCGACGTCGTTCCGTATCGTCCGAAGGTCTTCTGGCTCGCCGTAGAACCATGTCTGTTTCTGACGGAACGTCCCGTCTCCGGTGTGGAATCCGGCCAGTTTCAATAACCGATTAAACGCCGTGTCCGTCGATTTGAGTGGGAGAAGATCGCTTCGTTTCAGCAACGACACGAGTTGGCTGTTTTCTTCGGCGAAGTCGTCCTCAGAAAGAACTGTAAACGGTTCCGGATCCTCGTGTCCGATCCCCTCGAAGGGATGAACAAATACGGTATCCCCTTCCTCGAGCCTCCTGAGATCCACCATTCCATTCGGTGTCTCGAAGGGATGATCGCCGGTCGCTTCCAGCGTCTGTCCTGTATCGGTTTCGAGTTTATAAACTTCCTCACCATCCGATTCGGTAAACAACTGAATCTCAGAGGTCGCCAGTTCTTCCCCCGCCACAACAGCTGTTTCGTCTTCGAACCGGTCTCGGAGTTCTGCTATCGGAAGCCGTCGACCGAAAGAGAGTTTGACATCGGCGTCTTTTGTAAGACAGTTGATGTCGTAGCCGATCGCCCCCGGCGAAATACAGCCGTTTTCGGCGTCGATGCCCGCGACGCCGCCGACAGGGAACCCGTACCCCTGATGGCCGTCGGGCATACAGATCGCGTGCGTCTCGATCCCCGGCAGGTGGGTCGCGTTCTTCAACTGCTGGAGCGTTCTGTCCCCGGCGATCTCCTCGAGGAGGCGCTCGTTCGCGAACACCCTCGCCGGGACGCGCATGCCGCCCTCCTTCGGGATCTCCCAGACGTGTTCACGGACTTTATGTAGAGTGACGTCGCCCGCCTCGAACGTGTTCATACCCGTCGTTGGGTCGCCGTCGTTCAATACCTTACGACACGGGGGGTGGCCGTCCGACCGACGCCGGCCGATACGTTTCGAACTGCGTGACGAGCGGTGAGTCCGAACCGGCCTTGATATGGGCTCGGAAAAACTCTCAGATATGAGTAAGTCGGTCGCAACGTCCCGCTCGGACGGTCGGCGCTCACGTCGGCGCGCCGGGAAGCGGATCGAACGGGCAATCGGTCGTAGACGAGCGATTAAGACACCATGACACGGACTGAGTCCGCCGCCACGCGTGCGACGACCGATATTCGCGCCGTCGTCGTCGACGATTCCCAGTTCATGCGAACCGTCATCGAGGACATGCTGGAGGCGGACGGGATCACCGTCGTCGAATCCGCCTCGGACGGGGCCGCCGGGATCGAGGCCGTCGAGCGACACGACCCCGATGTGGTCACGATGGATCTCGAGATGCCCGGAATGGGCGGTCTCGAAGCTCTCGAGGGGATCATGAATCGAAACCCCACCCCGGTGTTGGTGCTTTCGGCCCACGCCGACGACGGTGCGGAGGCGACGTTCGAGGCGATGGATCGGGGGGCCGTCGATTTCTTCACGAAGCCCAGCGGCGAGGTGTCGGTCGGGATCAAACAGCAACAGGACCGGCTGACGGAAACGGTCCGATCCGTCGCCGGGGCCGACCTCTCCGCGACCGAGGCGGCGGCCAACGACACGGAGACCGGATCACGGGGGGCGAAAACGCCGTCCTCGGCGTATCTCGAGGAACCGACGCTCGTCATCGGTTCCTCGACCGGCGGTCCGACCGTCGTCGAGGGGGTTCTCTCCGAACTCCCGCTGGAAGCTGATCTCCGAATACTGATCGTCCAGCACATGCCCGACGGATTTACCGGTCGGTTCGCCGACCGACTCGATGCGGCGAGCGAATACGCGGTCAGCGAGGCGACCGACGGCGCGCGGATCGGGGGCGGAGAGGCACTCGTCGCCAAGGGCGGGACGCATCTGGAGGTTTCCGGATACGGCGGCGGGCGGATCCGCGTTTCGCTGTCCGAGACGGAGCCGGTCAACAACGTTCGACCGGCGGTCGACGTGACGCTCGAGACGGCGGCAGCGCAGATCGACGGTCCGCTGACGGCCGCGATACTGACCGGAATGGGCGCCGACGGCGCCGACGGCGTCAGGGAACTCAGCGCGGCCGGCGGGACGGTACTCGCACAGGACGAAGAAACGTCCGCGGTGTTCGGAATGCCACAGCGGGCGATCGAAACGGGGGTCGTCGACGACGTCCGTCCCCGTGACGAACTCGCGGCCGGCGTTCTAAACGCGATCACGACGGGGGGTCAACAATGAACGACGACCACATGAACGCGTTCGTCTCCGAGTCCAGAGAGAGCATCACCGATCTCAACAACGCGCTCCTCGCACTCGAAGACGATCCGAACGACGAAGCGGCGATCGAGTCGGTGTTCCGAACCGCCCACACGCTGAAAGGGAACTTCGGCGCGATGGGCTTTTCGAACGCGAGCGAGCTCGCACACGTCCTCGAGGACCTCCTCGACGAGATACGCGGCGGGGAGATCGAGGTCACTCCGGCGATCATGGACGCCGCCTTCGAGGGCGTCGATCGCATCGAAACGATCGTCGACGAGATCGAACGGGACGGCGAGTCGACGACGAACCCCGACGAAACGACGGCGCGTCTCAGGGCAGCTATCGAGGAGGGGACCGCGGCCGCGGCGGCAGACGGTCCCGACGCGGCGGACGACGATATCGATGCCGGCACGGTAGACGACGATGGGGGCGGTTCCGAGGACCGGGACACCGACGACGGCGTTACGTTCGTCCACGCCGCCGAGGCGCCGACGTTCGATTCTTCGGACGGGATCGTCCACGCCCGTGTCGATCTCGACCCCGATGGAATGCTCGGCGTCGACGCGATGTTGACCCTGGATCCCGTCGCCGACTCCTTCGGGGAGCTGACGACGGCACCGGAACGCGACGAACTCGAGGAGGGCGAATACGACGGTACGTTCGATCTGTTCGTTCCCGGCTCCGAGCCGTCCGCACTGAGTGAGACGCTCGAGACGATCGGTGCCGTCGAGACGTTCGAGGTGACGGACCTCGAGGCCGGATCGGAGGGAACCGACGAAAGCGATGAGACCGAAGCGGTGTCGGACGGTGACGTCGAAGCCGAAAGCGCCGACACGGAGAGGGACGATCCGGGCAGCGAGCAGCCGAAGGGTTCGGACGGCGAGCAGTCGGGGGACTCGAGCGGGGACGGGGCGTCGAAACCGGAAAGCGACGGACCTCGGAGTTCGACCGGCGGGAGCGAGATCTCATCGGTCCGCGTCGACGTCGACCGGCTGGACGAGCTCCACGGACTGGTCGAACAGCTCGTTACCGGCCGGATCACGATCCGCCGGGCGATCGAGGACGGCGACCTCGAAACGGCCGAAAACAGCCTGAACGACTTCGACAAGGTGACATCGCGGCTCCAGAACACGGTCATGGACATGCGGTTGATCCCGCTTCGGCGGGTGGTGAGCAACCTCCCCCGCGTGGTCAGAGACGTTGCCAGAAGTCAGGGCAAGGAGATCTCCTTCGAGATGCACGGCCAGGACATCGAACTCGATCGGTCGATCCTCTCGGAGATCGAGGATCCGCTCATTCACATTCTCCGAAACGCCGTCGATCACGGCGTCGAACCGCCAAAAGAGCGCGAGGCGGCCGGCAAGGACCCCGAAGGGGAGATCGAACTCCGCGCGTCCAGACAGCGCGATCACGTCACGATCACCGTCTCGGACGACGGCGGCGGGATCGACGCCGACGCGATGCGCTCGAAAGCGGTCGAGGAGGGCGTCGTCTCCGAATCCGAAGCCGAGGCGATGTCCGACGCCGAGGCGTACGATCTGATCTTCCATCCGGGGTTTTCGACGGCCAGCGAGGTCACCGACGTGAGCGGCCGGGGCGTCGGGATGGACGTCGTCCACAGCACGGTCGAACAGCTGGACGGGTCGGTGAACGTCGACAGCGAACTCGGCGAGGGAACGACCGTCGAGCTCCGACTTCCGGTCTCGGTCGCGATCGTCAACGTCCTGTTCGTCACCGTCGGAACGCAGGAGTACGGGATCCCAATCAAGAACATCGACGAACTGACGCACGCGATTGAGACGGAGACGGTCAACGGCGAGACCGTAGTGCGGCACAACGACGAAGTGTATCCCGTGATCAGGCTCGACGAGGCGCTCGAACTCGACGAGGAGCCCTCGATCGACGGCGGAACGGCAGCCGGCGACACGGCGGTCGCGACCGACGGTGGCCCGTCCGATGCGGGCGGCGAAAGCGACGCGACGGCCCGAACCGGGACGCGATCCGAAGCGGGCGGGATGTTGGTCCGGATCCGCGAGTCCGTCCGCCCCGTCGCGCTTCGATGCGATTCGTTCAGCGACCAGGAGGAGGTCGTCGTGAAACCCCTCGAGGGAGCGCTGAGCGGCATTCCGGGGCTCAGCGGGACCGCGATACTCGGCGACGGCAACATCGTTCCGATACTCGACGTGGTGAGTCTCGAAAAATGAGCGGCACAGACACCGATGCGGATCTGAGACGGGTCGTCCGGTACGTCGCCGACAGCATGCCGTTCGAACCGGACTCCTACAACGAGTCGTATCTAGATCGGCGCATCTCCGCCCGGATGCGCCGGACCGACTGCGAGGGGTACGACGCGTACCTCGAGGTGCTCTCCTCGGACGCCGACGAGCGGGCCGCCCTCCTGGACGCGTTGAGCGTCAACGTCACGAGCTTTTTCAGGAATCCCGACGTCTGGGAGGGGCTTCGAGGGGTGCTCCGGGAACTGACCGACGAAAAGCGAACGGTTCGGTGCTGGAGCGCCGCCTGCTCCGACGGCCGTGAGCCGTACTCGGTCGCGATGCTTGCACGGGATGATCCACAGATAACCGACCGTGCAGTCGAGATCACCGCGACCGACATCGACGAAGAGGTGCTCGAGACGGCCCGGAACGGCGTTTACGAATCGACGCGGACGACCGACATCGGCAGCCAACTCGAGCCGCTTTCCGCTGTGGAGGAACACGTCACGGTCTCCGAGGACGGGACGTCCTTCGCGGTCGACCCGGACGTGAAACGGATGGTCACTTTCGAGCAGCACGACCTGATAAGCGGTTCGAAAAAGGGCGGATACGATCTCGTCCTGTGCCGGAATCTCCTCATTTACATCGACCGCTCGTACAAGGAGCCGATCTTCGAGACGCTGACGGGGGCGCTTCGAGCGGACGGGATCCTGACGATCGGGAAATCGGAAACGCTTCCGAGAACGTTCAGAGACGAATACGAGCCCTACGATCGAAAGAACCACATCTACCGGAGGGCGTGAGATGTCACTGTACCAACTGGAGCGAGAACGCGATATCGACGAACTCGTCGAGACGCTTCGTCGGAGCGAGAACCCGCCGATACGGCGTCGGGCGGCCGAGATCATCGGCGGGCTGTTCGAATCCGACGACGTCGAGGGGGACGATCTCCTGTTGGACTCAGAGAGCGGAAACGAACTCGGAATCGATGCCGATCCCGACGCTGAGTCTGACGCCGAGTCCGTCATTGACGTACTGGTGTCGGTCGTCGCGAACGACACGAACCGGGCGGTCAGGGCCGCCGCGATCGATGCGTTGGACAGACACAGCCAGGAAGCCTTAGAGCGGGTCGTCGCGGAACTCGCCGACGAGGGCCTTGAGTCGGCGGCCGACTGGGTCGCGGCGAAGGCGTTCGTTCGGGTGCTCGACGACGACCAACCCGAGCTCCGAATGGCGGCGGCAACGGGCCTCGGCAGGGTCGGCGACCCGAGCGTGACGAAAGCGCTGGTCGACCGACTCGAGGACACCGATCCGAGGGTTCGGGCCCGGTCGGCGACCGCGTGCGGCCGGATCGGCGATCCCCGTTCCGTCGAGGCGCTGGAGGCGCTCTTGAAACGCGACGGAAACGTCGAGGCCCGGAAAGCGGCCGCGGAGGCGCTCGGTGCGATCGGGAACGAGGGATCGCTCGAAGTGCTGCTGGAAGCCGCCGACGATCCCGACGACACGGTCCGGCGCGTTATCGCCGATTCGCTCGGCGAGTTCGGAAGCGTGCGGCCGGTCGAAACGCTGGTCGGCTATCTCGAGGACGACCACGAGGCGATCCGCCGGACGGCGATGTTCTCGATGGTCGAGATCCTCTCGAACGCCCCGCCCCAACGGAGCCACGAGGTCCGCGAGGCGACGGCTGACGAACTCGGTTCCGCGACGGCCAGCGAGGTGATCCCGCCGCTCGCGGAGATCCTGACGGAGAGCACCGGCACCCCACAGCGTCGCAACGCCGCGTGGCTGCTCGGCCGCGTCGCGGGCACGCGACACCGCGAAACTGCCAGGAAGGCGCTCGTCGACGCGCTCGGGGATGACGACGGCATGACGGCTCAGTTCGCGGCGACGAGTCTGACGCGGCTCGACGATCCCGGAGTTGAGTCGGAGCTTCTCGAGGTGGTCTCAGACGAGCAAGCCGACGAGACTGCCCGCTCGAAGGCGCTCTTCGTGCTCGGGAAGATCGGGGATGAGACGACCAGAGCCGAACTCGGCGCGTTCGTCGACCGGACCGAAAGCGATGCGCTCCGCGAACAGGCGTTTTCGGCGCTCTCGAAGCTCGGCGGCATCGGCGCCGGTGAGATCCAATGAGCAAGTCCGAACGGAAGCTGTTGGACACGACCGGGCGGTTCACGCAGGTGGTCCGCGACGGGAGCAAACTCGGGGACATCGGCTGGACCGACGGGCGGATCCTGCTGTCGAACCGGCGGCTCGTCCTCGCCGGAACGGACGGCAAACGGACGATACGGCTCTCGAAGGTCGATCGGATCGAGGGCCGATACGACGTCAACCGCGCGATCGCACAGGTCACGGATTACGTGAGCGTCCGCATCGGTCGGGACGTGTTCCTCGTTTCGACCGACGAATCCGAGAGCTTCGAGCGGACGCTTCACAAGACGATCCTCGACGGCGAGATAGTGTTGCTCAAACACCCGGCGATCGAGGGCGGCGTCGTCCAGGACGTCAGCTGGCGGAAAGCCCGCGTGAAAATCGACGAGGGAGCGGTCAATCTCGCCGTCGAGGACGGCTCGTTCGTTCGGATCGAGATCGACGACGTCGGCACGATCGAGCGGGCCGAACGGACGGTCAGATCGAAGGAGCGACCGATCCTCGAGGCCGAACACACCGAAGAGGGAACGAGCGTCGAGACGTATCTCTCCGGGGGCGCAAAACACATCTCCGTTTTGAGTTCCGTGCTGAAGCGGGGCGCCGAACAGAACGCCTCGTCGATCGATCTCAGCAAGGACGAAACGGAGGTTCTGATGGCGCTTTACTCCGGCGTCTCCTCGTTCGAGGTCCCCGAGTTCCTCGATATGGAGCCGGACGACGTCGAGGATATCTACGAACGGCTCATCGAGTTGGACGTCCTCCAGGAGGTCCGGATCCGTCGGGAGGTCGCGCTGAAACCGCGAGGCCGCAACATCGCGAGCGAATCGATGAACACCCAGTAAAACGGGTCAGCCGCACGCGGCGAACTCAGTCGTCCGCTTCGAGCGGATCCGCCTTCGGGACCGTCACGTCCGGCAGTTCGTCTTCGATCTGCTCGCGACGTGCCTCGAACTTCCCGGGGAGAACGAGTCGTCCGCCGAGATCGTCGAGCGGCTCGTCGCTGTCGTATCCCGGCCCGTTCGTGGCGAGTTCGAACAGCACGCCGCCGAACTCCCGGAAGTACACCGACCGGAACCAGTGGCGATCGATCTGTTCGGTCGGTCGGAGCCCCGCCGACTGGACGGCCTCGCGCATCGCCGCTTGATCCTCGTCGGTCGGCGTCTGGAAGGCGACGTGGTGGACCGTCCCCGAACCCTGTCGACCGCCCTCGACGGTCGGAAGGACGTCGACGTACTTCCCGACGACGCCCGGGGCGGCAAAGCGGGTCCGTTCATCGTCGGGGAAATCCCCCGGTGACTGTTCGGTGTCTACCTCATCGAGTCCCATCGTTCGGAGCAGATCTTCGGTCGGCTGTGGATCGCCGAGCCAGAGCGTCACCGAGTGGAACCCCCGGATTGCGGCTTCCTCGGGGACGAACGCGGTCCACGGGACGGTCGGGTCGTCCTCGGGGATCTCGACTTCGACCAACTCGACCGGGAGGCCGCCTGGATCCTCGAACGGGAGGACGGTCTCGCCGAAGCGCTCGACGCGGTCGCCGTACTCGACGCCGTGTTCGTCGAACCGGCCCTCCCAGTAGTCGAGACTGTCCTCCGGAACGCGGAAGGCGGTTCTGGACACCTGCCCCGAGCCGACCTTCCCGCGTGAGAGGTTCTCCCACGGAAAGAACGTCATGCTCGTGCCGGGGTTCCCCTCGGCGTCCGCGAAAAAGAAGTGATAGGTGCCGGGGTCGTCCTGGTTGATCGAGCGCTTGACGAGCCTGAGACCGAGCGTTTCGATCCAGAAATCGAGGTTCCCCTGCGGGTCGTTCGTGATGCAGGTGACGTGATGGATGCCGGGCGTCGGCGGTGGTGTGCTCATACACCAACGGAGGGGCCGAGAGAACTTCAATCCGCGCTGACATCGGTGTTACCGGGTGGCCGCGTGAGTTCGACCATCGGTGCCCCTTCGAGCCTACCGTTGGACGATCCGGATCGAAACGACCGAGAGCAAAACGATCCCCCAAAGAGACCCGAGAAACCCGAACGCGGCGGCCCATCCGACGGCGTCCCCGGCGGTTCCGACGATGGCCGTGCCGACGGAGCCGACGAGCAGATACAGCGTCCGGAAGACCCCGAACCCCTTTCCTCGGTTCGTCGCCCGAAGGCTGTCCATCATTCTCGCCTGGAGGACCGGCGTGGCGCTCAACGCGGCGCCGGCCAGAACGACGCCGACGAGGGCGGCCGGCAGGGCGTTCCCGACGACGAGAACCGCGTAGCCGGAGAAGCCGGCCGACGCCAGTACCGTGAGGGTGCTGTCGGGACCGATTCGATCCGAGAGCCGCCCGCCGATCGGCTGAAACGCGGCCGACGTCGCGAAAAACAGCCCGAAGAGCAGGCTCGCCGAGCCGACGGAAAACCCGTACCGTGCCACCAAAAACGACGGGAGAAACGCCATCGCGGCCAGATCGACGAAGTTGACGAGTGTCATCATGAACGTCGTGTTCCGGTTCCGCGGACGCCGAACGATCTCGAGCAGCGTTCGGACGGAGAAAAGCTCCGCGAGCGACGCGTCCGGATGGGCCGGCTCGTGGGTCGGGCGGCGCCACAGAAAGAGCCCCCCGGCAACGACCGCGAGCACTGCCCCGAGCGCGAACGCCGACCGCCAGCCGTACCGGACGCCGACGGCCGCGGCGACGATCGGGGCGATCCCGCCGGCGATCTGGCCGCCGATTCGGTGGGTACCGATCGCACCTCCGACGGCGTCGAACGTCCGTGCGAGCAGCGCCGTCGCCGGGTTGTAGTACGATCCCGCACCCACCCCGAGGGCGATCACCGCGACGGCGAAGACGGGGAACGTCGGCGAGGCCGCTAACAGAAGCGCGGCGGCGATCGTGATCCCCAGCGCCGTGAGGACGACCCGATACTCGCCGAATCGGTCGGCGGAGACGCCGCTCGGGAGCTGTGAGAGGGCGTAAGCGATCCACATCCCGGTCAGGGCGACGCCGATCCGGCCGTGCGAGACGGCGAACTCCTCGCGTATGAGCGGGACGAGCGGCCCGATTATCACCTGTGAGAACCTGACCGAAAAGTAGGCGAGTAAACAGAGCGCGAGAACGGTGTATCGCGCCGACCAGCGATCGATGACCTCCGATCCGGACCACGGCGTTCCCATCAGCCCGAATAGGCGGTCCGGTGGTGATTATATAAATTCGGGTATTTCGGCGGTTTTTCCGCGACCGCCGAAGCCTCGACGCCGGAACGCTCCGGCGATCGCGTGGACGGTTTCACCTCGACAGAAGGGTCTCGGGCGATCGGACAGTGGGCCGTTCTCCGATCGCTACGGGATCCCCTCGAGGAGGGAACATCGGTGACGGCGCGTTTTCGATCGGAAATCACTCGGGAAGATAGAGTAACGAGCCGATCACGCCGACCGTCCCGACCGCGGCCAAAAGCAGAAACCCCACGTCGAAATACCCGAAGTCGGCGAGCACGCCTATCAAAAACGGGGCCGTCGCGCCGAAGACCATCCAGCCGGCCTTGACCGTTCCGAACCCGGTCCCCTGCATGTCCGCCGGAAGCGAGTCGGCGATGTACGTCTGGGTGACCACCCCACAGCCGTTCCAGCTACTGAAGAGGACCGTCACGAGAACGAGCGGGACGAGCCCCTGGGCGAACGGGAGTATCCACAGTGCCACGACGCAGCCGCTCAAAAAAGCAAGCAGGGCATTTCGCGTTCCGATCCGGTTCATGAGACTGCCGGAGATCGGTTGAACGACCGCTCCGATGGCGAAAAACAGCCCGAGCAGCCCCGCCGCGACGCCCGGCGAGAGCCCCTTCGTCGCGATGAGGTACGCCGGATAAAAGGAGGTGAACCCCTGGATAATAAAGGAGACGCTCGCCTGGATCGAGACGACGACCGGGACCGATCCGACGGTGATCCCGTCCAAGACGCGCCGGACCGTTTCCATCGATAGTTCGTCGACGGCGCTCGTCGATCCGGAGGTCCGTCCCGGGACGGAGAGCCAGAGAACGACGACGACGGCCGCGAAAAGCGGGACGAACACGCCGAAGCCGAAGCGCCACGTCAGATACGTCGCGATCAGCGCGGCGGCGGCCGGAAAGACCGTGTTCCCGATGCTTCCGGCGGCCATCGTCAGTCCGACGGCCGCCCCGGACTCCTCCGAGTAGAGGTCCGTGAGGATCGTAAACCGCGTCGGCCCGTACAGCGCGGTCGCGAGCCCGAACGCGATCGTGCCGGCGAAGAACATCCACACGGTGACCGACGTGGCGACGACGAGCACCGCACCGGCCGAAATCGCCGTGCTGAGAACCAGGATGTTCCCCTCCCCGATCCGATCGCCGAGGATGCCGCCCGGAACGTGGCCCACGGCGTAGGCACCCCAAAGCGCCGTCAAGAGGAGCCCGACCGTCGAGAGCCCGATCCCGAACTCGGCTCTGAAAAAGGGGACCAAGGCGGGATAGACGAACCGGACGCCGATCGAGAGCGCCCAGCCGACCGCGACGGCGATCAGTATCCATCCCCGTCCGTCGGCCCACAGTTCCGCCGTGATCGTTCCCAGCGAGCGTTTGATCGAGCGTAAAACGTGATTCACGGGCTATCGTGTATTTCTCCCTGCACCCTTCGGGGTAATTTACCTTTCGCAGCCGATCCGCTCGCCACATCACCGATCGACCGCCGCTCCCAGCGTGATGGATCCGTTGCCGGAACCGAAAGTGCCCGCCGTAGGCGAAAATGAGTATATTTTTAATTACCGATGGTATTCACAACCGTATGGCAGTTCATGGCACCCGAGACCGTCGAATCGATCCCGCTTCTCTTCCGGGGATCGTACCGTTCGACGTCCCGCATCTCTCCCGGCTGAGCTGGGAACTCGGCTCACGGGTCATAGAAAACGGGGCGGAGCCCGTTGGCCGCTGGCGTCACGCCGGCCGGCGGTGGGAGCTCTCGGCGTTCGGCGTGGCGGAGAACACCGTCGTCATCCGGATCCGGACCTCGGTCGGCCGGGAGCGGTTTTACACCGCGATCCGGGCGGAACTGCAGTCGTCGCTGCCGGAACTGGAGTCCGCGGCGGCGTGGCGACGGGTCGATTAGTTTAACTACGTTTCCTCGCCGACGATCGACTCGTAGCGGGCGCCGGTCTGTTTCAGCGTCTCCGTCGAGTAGAGCCGCTCGTGTTCGACCGGGAGATACTCCGAGGCGAGTTCGTCGATCTTCGCGTCGACCGCTTCCTGGTCGCGGCCGTGGATCATGGTAAAGAGGTTGTACTCCCACCCCTGCTCGGGGCGTCGGGGCCGGTGATAACACAGCGTCACGTAGGGGAGCTCGCCGACGGCTTCCCCGTAGGTGTCGAGGTCCTCGTCGGGGACGTCCCAGACGACCATACAGTTCGAATCGAACCCGGTCACGATGTGGTTGACCACACAGCCGATCCGTTTGATACAGCCGTTCGCCGAGAGGCGTTCGATCGCCTCGAGGACGTCCTCGAGCGGCGCGTCGACGGCGCTGGCAATCTCTCGGTACGGCGTCTCCGAAAGCGCGAACCCGTCCTGGATCTCGAGGATGAGCCTCCGATCGAGCGCCGACAGGTCCGCGGCCGCCGTCTCGGATATCCGCGTCGCATCGATGCTCGTCCGAGCGACCGACTCGCGGGCGAACCGATCGCCGTTGACGACGGGAAACTCGAGATCGATGTAGAAGTCGGTCAACATGGGCAACACCAGCACCGAACAGCCGGTTTCGGACTCGATCCCGTCGAGTATCTCGTCGCGTTTCTCGAGCGATCCAGCGGTAACGACGAACCACATGTTGTACTCGTGGCTCCGTCGGTAGTTGTGGTTCACCTGCCGGTGACCGTTGATCGTTTCGGCGATCTCTTCGAAGCGCTCTTCGGGGGCCCGAACCGCGGCGAGCGTCGACGCGCCGATAACCGGCGGATTGAGGACGGCCCCGAACCGTCGGAAAACCCCTGACTCTCGGAGGCGCTCGACGCGCCGAAGGACGTCTTCGCCGTCGATACCGAGTTCCGAGCCGACGCGTTCGAAGGGACGTTCGGCGATCGGGAATCCCGATTGGTAGCCGTCGATGATCGCCGCGTCGATCTCGTCGACGTCGGCTCGCCAGTCCTCGCTGTCGGTAGCCGGCCTGCTCATTGGTCCACGGTATGGGTTGAGGGGTTTAGGCTTCGTCGGTCCCCGAACCGTGGGGTCGGTCCGCCGTCGAACCGGGGACGTTTTTGTTCCGGGTTCCCGATAGACGTACATGGCACAAACGACGCGATCGTACGGAGAGTGGCCGCTGAAACGGCTGATGACCGAGGTCGTCGGGTCGGGACACAAATCCGCCGACGACATGACGCGAGCGCAGGCGAGAGAGGCCTTCCGCCGGATCCTCGACGACGAGCCGGATCCGACGACGCTCGGGGCCTTCTGGCTGGCCAACCGCTGGAAGCGGAACACGCCCGAGGAGTTGGCCGCCTACGTCGACGTCATGGCCGAGGGCGTCGAAACCGGCGTTCCCGAATGTGACCCCGTCGACTGCGGGGCGAACTACGACGGGAAAGGTCGCAGCGCGCTCCTCGGCGTCGCCTCGGGGCTCGTCGCCGCGGCGGCGGGTACGCCCGTCGTCGTCCACTCGGGGGATCGGGTACCCACGCAGAAACAGGACGCGTACAAGCACGTCCTCGACGAACTCGGCGTCGAAACGGACGTCTCGCCGGCCGAGTCGGCCGACATGGTCGACGAGGTGGGCTTTGGGTTCTACTACCAGCCGAACTTCGCCCCCGAGATCGTCGCGCTGTCCGAGCGACGCGACCGGATGGGCGTTCGCACGTTCGTCAACACCATCGAGACGCTCGCGAACCCGGCCGACGCGTCGACCCATCTCGGCTCCTTTTATCACCTGCCGTACGCCAAGCGGATCATCGACACGTTCCGGACCTCCGAAACCGCCGACATCGATCGCGTCGTCATGTTCCAGGGGCTCGAAGGGTACGACGACGTCCGGCCGGGATCGACGAAGGTCGCCGTCTGGGATCGCGGCGACGAGATCGACGATTTCGACATCGAGACTCCCGAGTACGGGATGGATTTCGACAGCGAGGACCTCGCCGTCGACGACGTGGCCGCCGACTCGGCCGCGATCACCGAAGCGGTGCTCGACGGCGATCGAGACGATCGCTTCGCCGACGCCGTCGCGGTCAACGCGGCGCTTCGGATCTACGCCGGCGGTGATGTCGACGACATCGCGGACGGACTCGGCGCCGCACACGAAGTGATCGAATCCGGCGAGGCGGCAGACCGGCTCGAAGCGCTTCGGAGCTTTTAAACGCCTCCCGTCGAAGCCGGCGAGCTAACGTACAACCAGCGGACGCCGCTACCGGTTGAAGTGCGAAATGCGGAGGATGTATAAAGAGCACAGCACGAGTATCCCGACTCACCACGACCGGGGGCGAAGTGCTTACTCCCGGCGTACGGGCGGGATCACTCGCCCTCCCAGTAATCGACATCGTCCTCAACGTCGTAGTACCCGTGAACGGTCCGTTCCCCACGCCCGCCGGGCGGCGACCCGACGAACACCCCGAGTTTGCTCGAGTCCGGATACACCGTGACCTCGGGTTCGTTCATCGTCGAGAACACGAGGTATCGAAGCGGCGAATCCGAGTCGTTGACGATTCTGTGTCCGCCGGTCGAATCGGCCGGAAGCGCCACGTAATCCCGTTCCTCGAGTGAGTGGGTCTCACCGGCGAGCCGAAGCGTGCCGCGACCGACGAGCACGTAGATCGCCTCTTCGTTCGCAGTGTGATAGTGGTACGGCCACGACGCTTCGCCCGCCGGCAACTCGTACAGACTACATCCGAGCCGATCGCCGCCGGCCGCTTCCCCCAACTGCTTCCGCCGGAGCTTCATTTTCCCGTCGTCGAGCTCGGACCACTCGAGATCGTCCTCGTTTACCGGACACATACCATCCCGTCCAAGTGGAAACGTAATGTTTCTTGGCTCCGTCAAAACCGGTTTCTCGTCTCAGTGTCTCGGTAGAACATATCCAGAAAGCCCCGCGTCCGCTCGACAGCGATTACCGGACCTGAAGCGAAAGCGCGATGATCGAGAGCCCGACCAGTACGAACAGGCTCTCGATGAGCACCCCGACACCCAACGCGACGCCGAGTATCTCGAAGGTGATACCGGCGAGGGCGACACCGACGACGATGAGTCCGAACCCGACCGCCAAGAAGGCGAGCGAGCGATCGTAGGTGCGTCGGTACGCGCTGAACGCGAGATACGTCACGACGCCCCCGATGACGAGTATGAGCGTCTTCACGACGGCGATCGCAAGCTGAACCTCCACGCCGATCTCTGTGTGTACCATGATTATAACTCCCTCCGTACTTCCGACCACATTTCCGCGAGCCGTTCGTCGGCCCGCTTCGCCGGGCGTTCGATCTCGACGTCGAGTTCGGCGTCGGCATCCCGGGTGACGATCACTTCCTCGAAATCGACCTCGTATCGGCTCGCGTGACTGCCGTCCTCGCGGATCTCGGTCCCCTCCCGGAGGAGCGTCGCCTCGACCAGCCGGTCGAGCTTCCGATACAGCGTCGAGCGGGGGATCTCACACCGCTCGAGCAACTCCTGAGCCGTCCGCGGTTCCGTCAGTTCGTCGAGGATCGAACGGCAGTCCTCGTCGTGAAGCGCTCCCAGCACCGCCTCCATGTCCGCGGTGTCGTCATCGACCAACGGGTCACGGACCATACGCCGGCGTTTCGGCGCGAGACGTTAAATACCGTCGTGTTTCGGACGCCGAGGGCGCTCCCCGGAGATCCGCTAGACGATAACGCCGTTGACGTGCTTTCCTGGGCGATCGAAGCCCGCTTTCTCCGATTTAAAACCATCCATCGGGCTTCGTGTCGTAGTCGAGTCCGGTCGCTTCGATCCCTTCGATCTCTTCGTCGGAGAGGTCCTCCGTCTCGAAGGCGGAACCGTCGAAACGGATCAACTTCCCCCGTTCGGTCGGGGTCGGCTCCCTGTCCCGGCGCCGTGCCGTCTCGATCTCCTTGTCGCCCAGTTCCTTGACGATCGTCTTGAGCGCGACCGGTCGACCCCAGAGCTCGAAGATCCGCTCGAGCGTCGCCTTGGCCTCCTGCAGATCGAGCGCGACGCCGTTGTACTGATGGAGGAGCAACAGTTCGTTTCGGTTCCGGAAGTTCCCGTCCCGAACCGCGATCTTCGGCTTCCCGAAGTTCGTGAACTGGAGCATGAGTTTCTTTTTGACGTCCGCCGCGTCCGTCGACGTGACCCGGAAGTCGCCGGTCGCGTGGGTGTACTCGTAGGTGAAATAATCGTTCTCCTCGACGAACTCGTCGGTGAGAAACGCATCGAGGAACGTCACGTCGTTGTGGCTCTCTCTGATCTCGAACATCCGGTCCCAGCCGGCCGTCCGATCGACGTCTTCGATCGCCGCCTCGATCGAGTCGTAGCGATCCGTCTCGAACAGATAGCGGGCGGTCCGCTCGAGTTCGCTTCGACTGACACGTTTGAGGAAACCGCGGTTGCCACGCTTGGTGAGCGAGTAGTGCCGTTCGGCCATCCCCTCGTACGTCAGTAGCTTCCACGGGTTGGCGGTGACGTCGGGCGTGTCGCCGCCCTCGCGGACCCGGGCGAGCGTGTCGGCGTCGATACGCGGATCCGAGGGGTCGAGCGCTTCGAGGTGACCGACGGGGTCCTCGACGATCGGCGAGGGCTCGAGCGCCGAGAGGACCGCATCGGGATCGATCGTCTCCTCGAAGTTCCGCCATGTGATCCCCTCGACACGGAGCAGGTGCTCGATCACCTCCCGCCGGTTTTGCCGGTTCTCGACGTACTGCCACAGCTCGAAGCCGAGTTTGTAGGGGTTCAGTCCCGGCGAACCGAGAACCTGGGCCATGTGATCCGCGTAGGAGACGAACTCGTCGGCGCCCGCGAAGTTCTCGTCGGCCATCATCTTCGACTCGAAGTAACTGGCCCAACCCTCGTTCATCACCTTCGTCATCTTCTGCGGGGCGAAGTAGTACGCCTCCTTTCGGAGGATCTCGATGACCTCCCGTTGCCACTCCTCGTAGTCGGTCGCCCGCCCGGACTCGTCGTCGTAGGCCTTTCCGTGGGCCGCCAGAAACGCCAAGAGATCCTGCTCAGGTTCGGCCGGGAACGTCGGCCCGTCGCCGTCGTCGGCCATAGAATCCAACCACGCCTCGTCGAACACCTCGCGCTTGACCTCCTCGGAGAGATCCAGCTCCTCGAGCTGTTCGTCGACGTCGTCCGGCTCCGGCGGTTCGTTCCGCCACTCTCCGGCGGTCGAGAACCGACGATGCTGGTCGATGTTGTCCTCCAGACAGAGCACGTGGTCGATCCACTCCTCGACGTCCTCTCTGGAGATCTCCGGATCGGCCATATATTCGCCGATCGTCTCGGCGTGCCGTTCGAGCATCGCGGCGGCGTCCGGCGACGCCCCGAACATCCGGAACCACTCGTTGTTCTTGAAGAAGTCCGCGTGGGCCTCGACGTGGGTGATGACCGCCTTCTGGTCGGCGAGGTCGTTCGATTCCTGGAGGAAGGCGTTCGACGGATCGTCGTTGTTGACGATCTCGAAGGCCTTCCCGCCGAGGAACTGCCGCTGTTTGCGCTGTCGGTCGTAGCTCATTCCCCACCGCCAGTGGGGGTATCGGCGCTGGAACCCGCCGTAGGCGATGAGTTCGTTCATCTCGTCGTGGTCGACGATCCAGTAGTTCACGTCGTAGGGGTCGAGCCCGAACTTGCGGGCGAGTTCGTTCGCCTCCCGGGCCGGTGTCTCGAGTTTCTCGGCGGTTCGCCGTTTGCGGATGCGATCGTTCGCGTTCATGTGTCGTCTGTTTCCGTTCGGAGGACGGTCTCGATCGCGTCGAGGACGTCGTCGGGCCCCTCCACGTAGGCGACGGCGACGTTCGAATCCCGGTCGAAGTGATCCTCCAGTTCCCGTGCGTGTGTCGCGTTGATCGCGTTGCCCGACGGCTGTGTCTCGACGTACGCGTGGAGGTTCGCCGGGATCTTCTCGATCAACGGGATCACGCGCTGTTCGGTGTCGTTCGAGGAGTTCTCGGAGTCGCCGGCCGCGAAGACGTATCGGTTCCACTCGCTCCAGGGGTACTCCCCCTCCAAGATCTCTGCGGCCAGCTCGTAGGCGCTGGAGATCCGCGTACCGCCGCCGCTTCTGATGCCGAAAAAGTCCTCTCGGTCGACCTCCCAGGCCTCGGCGTCGTGGGCGATATAGACGAACTCGGCGTTGTCGTATTTGCCGGTCAGATACCAATCCAGCGGCGTGAAGGTCCGCTCGACGAGCTCTCGCTTCGGTTCGCGCATCGATCCCGACACGTCGCGGATGTTGACGACGACGACGTTCTTCTGTCGTTCCTCGACGATCTCGGGGTATCTGTACCGTTCGTCGTCCCGACGGAACGGGACCCGTCCGATCCCCTCCCGGCGGATCCGAACCGACGTCGGCTCACGGTCGATCGCTTCCTCCATCTCCTCGATCGACTCCCATCGGGCGTCCTCCTCGGGCGGGATCTCCCCGTAGGCCTCGTCGATCCACGCCCGCGAGACCGGGATCCGTTCCCCGCGGGCCCACTCGAAAACCGCCGCAGGCCCCCAGCCGTCGACGCGGAGCGCCTCGCGGACGTACGACTCGTCGAACTCCGTCGCCAGCTTCCGTTTCAGCCCCTGTTTGAACAGCCGCTCGAAATCGAGCGTGCTCGCGGGGCCGCTTCTGGTGACGTCGGTGAAGTCGCCCTCCTTCCGTTCGATCACCCGCTTTCCCTTCGGATCGAGGTCGAGACCGAGCTCCTCGTCGAGTTCCTGTGCGAACTCCTCGGGATCCATCTCGTAGTACTCGTGTTCGGCGCCCTCCTCACCGGGCTCGTCGCCGTCGCCGTCCTCGTCACCGTCACCCGAAGCCGGCTCCGGTTCGCCGACCGGATCCCCGACGTCGGGTGTGTCGCCGTTCCCGCGTCCGACGCCGCCCATATCCCGGCGGTCGTAGACGAACTCGGGCGGATCCACGATCTTGATCGGAATCTTGACCTCGTCGGGACGGGAGTCACCGAGATCGCCGTACTTGATGAACTCCGAGAGGTCCTGACGCTTCGCTTCGCCGACCTCGCGGTACCGTTCGAGGTCGTCTCTACGCCCCATGGCTCACCTCTCTCAGTCCCATCGGTAGCTCACCTGATTCATGACGTGTCTGCTCGTCAGCTCGGCCGACGCCTCGGAATACCCGAACAGCTCTCGGAGGTTCTCTATCGTGCGCTTCTTGACGGTTTCCGTCTCGGTTCCACCCGGCGGGTCGGCCCACTGGGTCGGGTCCAGATCCCCGTAACTCCGGCGGACGTCGTCCCAGTCGTGGCTTCCCAACACCGCCTCGATGACCGGGATCTCGCGGGGATCGACGTCCGAAACGCGGAACGCCTCGTCGCGGTTCCGCCAGGCGTGGCGGTTCAACGCGGTGATGATCTTCTCCGATCGGAACTCCCGGACCGCTTCCGTCGGCGTCCGGCCGTCGTAATCGCCCTCGTCGAACCGGCCGAGGTGGTCGACCTCGAACACCTTCATCTTCAGTGGGTCGGGTTCGACGGACTCGCCGCGCTCGTTTTCGACCGTTCCGTCCTCCACCCACGCGTAGACGTGTTCGAGATACTCCTCTACGGTCGCCTGGTCGACGTGTTTCTCCCGCATGATCGCGTCGATGACGTCGGACTCCTGTCGGCCGAAGACGCGGTTTTTGACCGGCGCGAGGCGGTCGTCGTACTCGGCCCGTTCGCCGGGCGAAAACACCGGCGCGTCCCCGAGTCCCTCGGCCATCGCGTCGAGGACGTCCCGCGGCATGATGACGTCGTCGACGTCCAGCTCCGGATGGTGTCTGTCGAACGTCTCGTGGAAGAGATCCGCGACGACATCGCGCGTGTACGTGACCGGGATCCCGCCGGTTCCGTCGATCGATCCGTCGAAGTCGAACGCCTCTCTGGGGCGTCGCTCGTCGCCGTCCTGCAGGTATCCGCGGTCGTAAACGAGTGCCTTGTCCACGAGATCGATGCCGGGCGGCAGCGATTCGGCGTCGAGTCGCGTCACGACCGCATACAGCGCCGCCGCCTCGACGGCGTGGGGGGCGAGTTCGCGCTGTCGGACGGTCCCTCCGGAGTCTCGGACCGAGATCCGAACGGGCTCGCGGATCTTCTCCGCTAGCTCCTCGTAGCTCTCGGCGGTCCAGACCGTCGTCTCGTTCGTCAGCTCCCGCCGGAGGAGTTCGGCCTCCAGCGAGAGGTTCGTCAGGTACGTAAACTCGTGTCTGTCGAGCCGTCGCTTCAGCGCCTTCAGCGGATCCGACCCCTCCCGCTCGGCGTGGCGGTTCAGCTGTGCCTCCAGATCGGGGTTCGAGATGACGATCATCTGGGTGTCGACGTCCATCCCGATTCCCTTGTCGAGTTTGACCGAACCCTCATCGGGAACGTTCAACAGCTTCTGGAGTAGATCGGCGTGCTGGGCGGCGTCCTCGACGATCGTCAACAGCCCGTTGCCCTGCGAGAGGACGCCGTCGTAGCTGAACGCCTGCGGGTTCTTCCGACCGCGGGAGTCGAGCCGCTGTAGCATGCCGGCCATCCACGAGCCGACGAGCCGCTCTTTCGGCGTGCCGTCGTCCTCGCTGTGAAGGACGCCGATCCCCCGTCCGACGTCGACGACGTAGTTCCGCACCCGCAGATGCCGTTCGTCCGTGATCGCCGAAAAGAGTCGTTCAGTCCCCTCCCGGCGGTACTGTCGCTCGAGATGCTCGTAGGCCTCCCGGCTGAAGGGATCGAGGTCGGCCTCCAGATGGACCGGGATGTGGTCGTCCAACTCGGCGTTCAGTTCCGCGAGCAGTTCCCGACGCACCGATTCCGGGAACACGGAAAGGGGATGTGACTGAACCGGCGAGGCGTACCAATCGTCCTCGTCGACGGGCGCCCTGTCGCCGTAGGTCATCCCGGACGACCTGTTCGCGGTGTCTACGTTCCATTCGAGGGTGTATCGTCGACCCGATTCGGTCTTCGAGTACTCCCGGAGCCCGTTTATCAGACACCGCTTGAGTTCGGATTTCCCCGTCGCGGTCGGGCCGTCGAGCCACAGGATCTTCTCCTCTTTGCCGCGGCGAGCGGCGATCGACCGGAGATCGTCCACCAAGGCGTTCAACACGTCGGTGTTCCCGAGGATGGCGTGTTCGCCGTCGTTGTGCGGGTCGTCGAAGAACCGGTATCGCTGTTTCCGTTCGCCCTCCTCGACGACGGTTCGGGTCCCGGTCGACTCGATCGCCGACAGCAGATACTTCGAGGCGTGGGCCGCCGACGTCGGGTTCTCGAAGATCCGATCGAGATACGCCCCGAGATCCATCGGCGGCTCGTACGTCTCTTCGAGCGTCTCGTCGGCGCGGGCGACGTACTCGTCGGTCGTCATTCGGACTCCATCTCCGCCTTGGCGACCTCGGCGCCGGCGAACTCGAGGACTTCCTTTGCGCCCTCCGTGCTGTAGCCCCGCTCCTCGAGGGCCTCTATCCAGGCGTTCCGCTCGTCGTCGTCGAGCTCGCCGCTGGAGACCAGCGCGGAGAAGTTGATGTTGTGCTTTTTGTCTTCCCATAGCTTCCGCTCTAGGGCCCGGCGGAGTCGGTCGTTGTCCTGTGGTTCGAAGGGTTCTCCCTCGCGGGCCCGACGGCTGACCCAGTTCGCGACCTCCTGTCGGAAGTCGTCCTTGCGGTCCGGGGGGACCTCCAGTTTCTCCTCGACGGCGCGGAGGAACGTCTCGTCCGGCTCCTGGCTGCGCCCCGTGATCTCGTCCTCGACGGTGTCGTCGTCGATGTACGCCATCACGTGATCCATGTACTTCTCGCCCTGCCGTTGGATCTCATCGAGATCGTACGCCAGCGCGTGTCTGACGTCCTCGATCGCGCGCTCTTTGTACTCCTCGCGGACCAACTCGAGGTACCGGTGGTAGGTCTCGAAGTTCGCTTCGGGGATCGCCCCGTGATTCTCGAGGTTCCCCTCGAGATGGTTGAACGCGTTCAGCGCCGAGAGGAACGTCCGATCTCTGTGCATCGACTCCATGATCGCTTCCGCGATCTCGTCGCCGATGAAACGCGGCGAGACGCCGTCCATCCCCTCGCCGATATCGGCCGTTTCGGCCCCCTCCTCGCGGAGTTTCCTGACGTCGATGTCCTCGCCTTCGTCGATCTCGCCGTTGTAGGCTTTCGCCTTCTGGACGATCGAGACGGTCTCGACGGCGGGCTCCTCGATCCGGGTCAACACCCCGAAGAGGCCGGCCATCTCGAGAGTGTGCGGCTCGACGTGGACGTCGGGAACGTCCGCGTTATCGAGCAGCTTCCGGTAGATCTTGGCTTCCTCCTCGTACTCGAGCACGTACGGGAAGTCGATCCGTTTCGTCCGGTCGTTGAACGCCTCCATCTTCTCGTCGCCCTTCTTGTCGCGGTACTCGGGCATGTTCGTCCGTCCGACGATGACCTGATCGATGTCGATCCGGGGGTTGTTCTTCGGTTTGATGGTCCGCTCCTGTGTCGCATGGAGGAAGTCATAGAGGAACTCACGCTGGAGTTTCAACAGCTCCTCGCCCGAGAAGATCCCGCGGTTGGCGTTACAGAACGCCCCGGAGTAGTCGAACGCCCGCGGGTCGCTCTCGCCGTAGACGGCGATCTTCGAGTAGTTGACGTCACCGGTGAGCTCGGTCTCGTCTTGGTTTTTCTTGTCCTTCGGCTCGAACGTCTCGATGGCCTGCCGTTTGTTCTCGTCGGCGACGAGCCGGACGACCTCGACGTGGTTCTCGAGAACCGCCTGCAGATCGTCGTCGTACGCCTCCAACAGCGCGTCCATGTAGAACTCGCTTGCCGGATCCAGCGACTGTTCGTTCCGTATGGTGTACGGCGCATCGAGCGTCCCGTTTAGCTCCTCGATGACGCGTTTGCGCTGTCGGAGGGGCAAAAGGACGATCGGATCCTGATTCATCGGCGAGCGAACGACGTCGTCGTCGGGGTCCTGATCCGGGAGGATGTCACAGAGGCCCGTCCACCGGAAGGTGTACATCCGCCCCTCGTTGCGTTTCGTGTAATCCTCGAAGTACCGACGGACCTGTCGATCGAAATCTGATTTCCCGGATCCAACGGGGCCGAGCAGGAGCTTGATACGCTTGTCGGGCCCCAGTCCCCGGGCACCGGATTTCACTTTGTTCGTGAACTCGTGGATCGCCTCGTGAACGGTTCGACCGTAGAACGTGTTCTCGCCGTCACCGATCGGGTCCTCGGTGGCGAGCTCGTATTCTACGGTCCCCGCCGCTTCGTCGTACGAGGTTCCGTAGTAATCGAACATGTCGGCGACTCGCTGGTGTGCGTTTCGAGCGATCCTCGGTTCGTCGTACAGCTCTTCGAGATACCACCGAAAGGACCGCGGCTGTCGGAGGTCTGACGGTATCGACTCTCTGTACTCCTTGCTGAGTTCTTCGAGGGTTTCCATGGTTGTCATTCTATCACGGAGACGCGCGGGGCGCCTCGCCCGGCGGTTCCGGGCTGGCGGACGTCTACGGTATGTGACGTGCCACACCATACCACACCTTGGGGCCGAAGCCGACATCTTTGAACACTACGACGAGCGGGACGGCAGGCACGACAGTAAATACCGAGACTATATATTATGTGAGTGGTAGAAATATAAAAAGGCTTCGCCAAAGCCGTCTCAGAGCGAAGATGACATTTCGGAAAAACCGGCAAAGGGGACGGGTATCGGTCGGAGCTGTCCCGTCTGCCCGGGTCATTTCGCTAACGTGGGCCCGCTATGTGGCTGATGGATGCGGGTGATTAGAAGAAACATTTATTATATATAGGCCGTCAGACTGTGGCCCACCGTGTTATCGGCTGTCGCACAATACCGTTCGAGACCACCGTATTCGACGAATCTGCGTTGGAAAGTTGCGAAACATTTAAGTAGTTTTCGGACTAACGTTGAATCAGGAGTAGCCCGATCCCGGATTCTTTGGTCCCCCATCCCCGGAGTCGGGAGTAACTCACCCACACCAATCATGAGTGACACTGGAATCCGAACCTACACCGAGGAGAACCGAACCGAGGCGACCGAGCAAACCGAGAGTACCGAAGGCGTAGCGACCTGTCCGGAGTGTGACGCCCGTCTCGAGGCCGACTCCGAGCACGGGGAGACGGTCTGTACCGAGTGCGGGTTGGTCGTCGAGGAGGACGAGATCGACCGCGGCCCCGAGTGGCGCGCCTTCGACAGCGCCGAGAAGGACCAGAAATCCCGCGTCGGTGCCCCCACCACCAACATGATGCACGACAAGGGGCTCTCGACGAACATCGGTTGGCAGGACAAAGACGCCTACGGGAACCAGCTCTCGAACCGCCAGCGCCGGAAGATGCAGCGGCTCCGGACCTGGAACGAGCGGTTCCGGACGCGCGATTCGAAGGAGCGCAACCTCAAGCAGGCGCTCGGCGAGATCGAACGGATGGCCTCGGCGCTCGGTCTGCCCGAGAACGTCCGCGAGACCGCGAGCGTCATCTACCGGCGCGCACTGAGCGAGAACCTCCTGCCCGGACGCTCCATCGAGGGCGTCTCGACGGCCGCGCTCTACGCCGCCGCGAGACAGGCCGGCGTCCCCCGCAGCCTCGACGAGGTCGAACGCGTCTCCCGCGTCGACAAGATGGAGCTGACCCGCACGTACCGCTACATCATCCGCGAGCTGGGTCTGGAGGTCGCCCCGGCCGACCCCGAAAGCTACGTGCCGAGGTTCATCAGCGACCTCGAACTATCCGACGAGGTCGAGCGACGTGCCAGAGAGCTCATCGAGTCGGCCCGGGAGGCGGGCGTCCTCTCCGGGAAGTCGCCGGTCGGACTCGCCGCCGCCGCCGTCTACGCGGCGGCCCTGCTGTGCAACCAGAAGGTGACCCAAAACGACGTCAGCGAGGTCGCCGATATCTCCGAGGTCACCATTCGGAACCGGTACAAGGAGCTTCTGGAGGCCGGCGAGGTCGCGACGGCGTAGGGCGTCCCCGGTTTGAGAGTCACCCTTTGGATACTAACCGCCGTTTCCGATCGGCCGGCGGATCCGTTCCCTTTTCGTGACAAACGTTTTCATACCCAGCCCCCGTTGACGGGGCATGGAGACGTACGCCCGACTACTGTGTCCGGAATGCGGCAAAGCCTGGCAGAAGTCGCCGAGTGAACTCCCGGATCCGTCCCGGACGTTTCACTGCCCCGGCTGTCACGCCAGCCGACGCCTCTCGGAGTTCGCCCGGACGGAACACGATCTGAAGAACCTCCAGAAATTCTAGCCCCCTCCGAGACGAATCGGTCCGACCCACCGGCGCGACCGAGATGTGACGTCAGTAGATGTGATACAAAAGCGCATAGATGACGAGCCCCATGGAGAACGAAACGAGCCAGAGTGCGGCGGCGATTCGGCCGACCCGGCGGTGATTCGATTCGTAAATCGCCCCGACCGGCCGCGTTCCGGCCGACAAAAGCGCATAAAAGACGAAGGGGATACAGACGACCGCAAGCGCGATGTGAACGAGGAGGATCGGCAGGTAGACGAACAGCCGGACCCGCTCGGGGCCCTCGAAGGGACTCGGCCCGACGACGGCGACTCGATAGAGATACAAAACCAGAAACGCGGCGAAGAGCCCGAAACTGGCGAGCATGAGTGCCCGGTGTCGGTCGACGTTTCCTGCCCGGATCGCCCGGACCCCCGCGAGGATCGTCCCGATCGCTGCGAGGCTGAGCACCGCGTTGAGATGCGGTATGGCGCTCAAAAGTGCCGTCCACTGTGGGAACGATTCGGCGGGCAACACGCCCAGAGCTGCGCCGAACACCAACGCGACCGCAACGACCGAAAGCAGCGCTGTCAGTCCCGGAACGTGTGTCCTCGCCCAACCTCGGATCTCCATACGAAAACGAACGCCTTCCTGGCAAAAGACGTTGCTATCGATACCGGTTCGGACGATAGGGCGTCCGCTCCCGGAGTAGCGCTTTGAGAAGTTTTGCGTGGGTGCTGTCTTCGAGCACCCGCACTGCGTGGCGTGAACCACGGTAGTGCGTGGGACCGGATTTGAACCGG